>Ga0137394_10000334_pt1 | contig 32773 bp, 45 predicted proteins | sample czobulk116metaG_FD_108278 | JGI IMG/M metagenome (GOLD analysis project Ga0137394, IMG submission 108278) | Vadose zone soil microbial communities from Angelo Coast Range Reserve, California, USA - czobulk1.16 metaG | ecosystem: Environmental > Terrestrial > Soil > Vadose zone | place: USA... | reverse complement strand
TGGATAGGCCGATGACAATAACACATACCGTGATGAAGATCAATATCGAGTATCACAACACGTCTAATCCCGTGCTTTAGATGAGCTACGAGAGATGTTATTTTCTGACCTTACGTTATATCAGATGCACTACCCACCGTGCGCAGCTCCTACAGCAACATTATTGACGAAACAAAAACCGCAAGGCGTGTCTTCCCCACAGTGATGGCCAGGGGGCCGAATAGCGACGAAGGCAGTACGTGGTGGGTCAGGAGAACCAGCGGCAGATGATTTCATGATGGTGTCAACGGCTTCGCATACAGTACCGAGGGCTCCTTGAATCGCATCCAGCGACGTCGGACATACTGTCGATAACATGAGCCACGCAATACAGGGCAAGACAAAGATTAAATTTACTGTACAAGTCGCCCTGAGGGAGTCCGCTTGGAATCTCCGACTCGCCATTCGAGATCTTTTCGGCACTGTGACGGGCCCATTCGACGAGCTTCTCAAGATAGACGTCCCCGTCTACGTCGCCGTGAATGTACTTCACAGCAGGGTGATTGAGAATGTCGATCTTGGTGGAACTCTGCACTACCTGGACGGGATGTCCTTTCAGTAGACGGAAATGCTCGGCCGAGTCCTGTTCGAGCCGCAGATTTTTGATGGCTTCGACTAGCGAGTCGGCTTCAGAGTCCCCCCCGCTTGCTGCTGTGTCACTGGCTGTGATGGGGAGGGACTCTTCTAGGCGAGCTATGGCGGCAGAAAGGCCAATCTTTATGGCACGCAGCCGCTCGGGGCGTTCGACGATGTGGGACGAGTCTCTGGTCCTGATATACTTATGCTGAAGGCAAGCATCTTGAAGAAAGATGGCAGTAGAAGGACCAGTACTGGGTTGGGGTTTGGTATCAGGGACATTCATGAGGAAGACCCGATCCCGATGGTGCGATGGACTCGGAGACGCGACTGATCAGAGAATTGAACGCGATAGCATCACGTGAACCGTAAACCGTGAGAATAAGTTGCCATAATGGCCTCGAGATCTTATCTGATTTCCCGCTTAAGATTGCAGGAGCAGCTGGCACGACATGACCTCACACTTTTCAACCATAGCAATGGACACATTCTATCGAGAACTTGGCCCGGCAACTCAACCATCGACATACACTCAATTCCATCGACCATACTTCACTCCCTGTGACGTCGTCAGGCTCTCGGAGAAGCAGCGAGGAAAGTTGTCCACGTCCCAAGAGGAGAAGGCGAGGCAGCAGGCTTGCGGGTTCATCGAATCCGTTGGAGCCAAAATCGGGTTGTGAGTACCCCACTCTAGCGCTGCCTGTTGAGTACCCGACACAATTTTCTTCGCTCGACTCGACAGCCCCCGAAAGACGATTGCGACGGCACAGAACTTGTACCACAGGTTCCACCTCTTCTTCCCTCGGAAGGATTTCGGTTATCAGGTGCGGTTGGTTCCTGCCAATTTTTTTGGAATTATGCTCATTCTCGCACCCCTGCAGGATGTGACGCTCGCTGCCCTCTACGTGTCCTCGAAGATGCAGGACACATTGAAGAAACCTCGAGAAATTCTCATGGCCTCGTATACTGTTCGCTTCCCGGAACAAGCAGCCAAATCCAAGTCAATAGTTGGCGAGATAGACATGGATCCAGTGGTGCGTCAGGAGACTTTCAAGCACGAACTACTAAGGAACCGTCAACATAGGTCATCGAACAAGACAGACAGAGGCTGTTGGCCGTCGAGCGTCTGATCGTCGAACTCATCTGTTTCAATTTTACCTCCCGCATGCCATTCCCATACGTGATAAAAGTCGGAAGGGAGCTCAAAGGTCTGCACTCTCTTCATTTTTGGAACTAAATGCGAATGTTTGTTTGACTGAGAGCGACAAACCAGCATCGAAAAAGTTGACAAAATTCGCGTGGCGCCTGACCATCGACAGGTGAGTCTTTTCTTCTTCACGTATCCCCAAAGCCGAAGATCCCCGTAGCCAGAGAACATTAGTGGCGCTGCAGTACCCGCCACATGTAGTTGCTATAGCCTGCATCTACCTCGCCGCCCTGTTGTCAACATTCGAGCAGAACGAGACGCGTCCTCCCTTTGAATGTCGCAGTAACCACGAGATCGTGGAAATCCTTGGTGACCACGGTCCTTGGGAAGAGGAATTCCAAGCGCAGGTTGACGATCTTGAAGGTAAATCTTTGACGCATCTCCATTGGCCGTTCTTGCTTAATGGTATCTCTTCGCCCACTGAACGAACCTATTCGCCACCAATTTAGCGATTTGTCATACGCTTCTCGACCTGCTGATATCTCAAACACAAAATCCCTCTGCCAACACGACCCCCAACACGCCGTCGTCTCCGTCACCCCACATCTCGCGGGCCGCAATGCACATCCCTCTACCGGCATCGCACACCTCGGACCAGCTCATGCGGCTTAAAATAGCTATGCGCGAGACTGAGCACCAACCTCGGAGCCGGACTCCACTTCTGGGCGATGGGTCCCACGACTTTCCTGACGGTGCAGACGCTATCGGACGGAATGAGGGTACAGTTAGGTTTTTATTTGGGCCCCACGGTGGGGCATAAGATGACGATACGAGGTATGTAGACCCTGAAGTGGTAGAGTGTGTGATGGTAATGATACAAATGACCCAGTAGGATTAGTAGCCCAATCTACAGATAGGTTTCCAGAGTGGTTAGAAGGCTAGGTTACGGTATCTTGCGCTTGTATGCTTGTGACTAACTAGTATCCCATGAACTTCCGAGCGGCAGGGATGAGAACAAGACGAGCTGGGCTTATCCAGGGTGGGATGACCATTCCCCCGCCCAGACCTCTCCGGTGCCAGGCGTCGACTGTGGGTAAAACACGATGACTCAGCAACACGCGCGGGAATCACATCACACACAAGAAACACGAACCGAGAGGCTGACCAAGGATGATGATGTCAAAGTACACCCACAACCGGCCGGGAAACCCATCAACACGACGTCCAGTCACCTTCTTCCAAATACGTTCGCCGATAACCGAGCCACCCTGCAATATGAAGAAGAGAGGGACGCGCGAATCCCACTCGCGACCCATAGCAAGGATAGTGCATTCATGAAACAGGCCAGACGCAAGGAACGTGCCTAGCACGAGGCCGACATCGCCTCCGATCTTGCGCCCAGGGATGCCTCCAAAGACGAGGAAAGTCTGGCGGAAGAGCTGGTGCCAGCGCCTCGCCCAAAACTCGTGCAGCGACTGCGCCGCCCAAGGGTTGTCCATCACGGGTGGCCAGGCGCTGGGCGAGTGGCCGAGGACGGCGACGGCGAGGAGCGTCATCAGGTCGTAGACCATGCCGAATCCGGCGACGAGGGCGGTGCCCGTGAGGACGTGAATGGCGGTGGATACGAAGAAGCGGGTGAGAGGGGCCAAGTCCGGGAAGAAGATGCTCCCTCCCTCGGGATCGCCGACGCCGGGGATCAGCTTGATGGCTGCGTCGATGACGTCAAGAATAAAAAAGCCGATGAGGAAGGACCAGAACGTCGCACGGAGGAAGGCTCCGCGTTCCTGTGGCCGCGTGGGCGGCGGCGTGTACACACCCTTGCCAAAGTCCCAGCCGAGGCCGCGCAAGGAAAACATGAGCTCGAGGGCATCCTGCGCCCAAGGCGGAAGGAGAGCGGCGTATTGACGTTTGCTTGCTGCTGCCGCTGCCGCAGACGCGGACAGGTCGTCCTCCGTAGAATCGGAATCAGAGTCGACAGAGTCGTCCTTGGTCGTGGCGGCTGCGGTAGCGATGGCCGGAGTGGACATGGCGCCTGGGACGAACTCGCCCTGCTTGTGTCGACCTGTCCTGGCGAGGGCGAGATCGATGCCCTTGCCGATGAGCACGAAGGAGAAGGAGGCGGTGCCCCAGTTGAACACGTTGTGTCTCGGTTCGAGGAAGACGAAGCCGTATGATGAATGGAGGGCCGTGGAGATGAGAGTCGGGAGCAGCAAGAGGCGGATGAGATGGGTGTCGGGTCTTCGGCCGAGGTAAGACATGAACGAGAAAGGGATGAATTGGAGCAGTGTGAAAGGGGCCGTGTACCATGTAATTGGGATGCGGTCCTGATGCGTTGGCACGAACGTTCTAAATGCCCTGTTCCAACCCCAGGTCAACCTGCGACATAGCTTTGTGAGAAGTTGAGACATGTAAAGGGAGGGATTCCGTACTCCTGGTACAAGGACACGGTCGCGTTGCTCGACTCCATACGGGGCACAGCAGTTGTATGTCTATCAGAATGCAGAATGGAGAGGGAAGTGATGCCGAGTTAACCCGGGGGTCGGTATAAATGTGCAGTCCATGCCTCGGACAAGTAATCGAGCTGACACACGTTCCCCTGATCTCATCTGATGATCAAATCACCGGACCTGGATCGGCTCAACGGGTGCCGCAACCTTCCGCCGTTCACACCTCGCCCCGGGAGGGATTTCATTTGCTTTGTGGTAGCCTTGGTATGGCAACCCGCAATTCGCCACCTGCTGCTTTTGCCGACTTTGCGGAGATAAACGCTTAGCTTATCGAATGCCACGTCGCGTGCCAACGATGAACAGGCTTATTAATATCAGGTTATTAATCATGATGCTCTCCTTTTCCACCTTGCAAATGCCCATCGACCCCCGCACCATCCACTCACGACCAGCACGAAAGAACCGACGATTCCAGCACCAATGTATCCGGAGTTGTCATTCGCCTGTCGCATCATGCCCGGTGGCTCGGTCAGCTCGGAGTCAGAGCAGTTAGGGTCCACGTGCAACGACGCCACCGTACCTCCGCCCAGAATCTCCACCACCTTCCGGCCAAGCCGTTGTCATATTCCGCTGCCTCCGCGCATCTGGCGCAATTGTCCCCGATCAATCCCATGGTCGTGATGAGTGATATACTGCAAATGCAGTCAAGCCAAAGTCACGCAGGACGAACGCGGCTCGCACCTGAACGCTACGATGATGCTCATAAGGGTGAGCACAATACTCAGTCCAGACATCATGTTCCGTTTCACTATCAGCTCTCTCTGCGCCTTCTTTCGGATGTCCCTTATCCTTGCGTCCGCATCTGCCACCGCGGCGGCCACCGGCTCTTTTTTGTCTTCCTCCGAAAACCCAATCTGCTCGGTCTGCCCATCGAGAGCAGGTGTCACATCTGCAAGAGGACAATCACCACCCTGTGAGTGAGGTGACTGAGCAACTGAGACGCGTGTCGCCGCGGCTTCTCGGTAGACGCCATATCCTTGTTCCGGTGCATCGTATTCCGGTGCAGGCTCGAAAAGGCGAAAGCGTCGCTCGGGAAATCCGGTATAAGAATATAGCATGAGGATAGAGTCTATCGAGTCAAGCAATGTCATTCCAGCCGTGAATAGCATCTGATTGCGCAAATCAGCCCGGCCTCCGAGAGTCAAGAAAGAGACCGGTACAGGCAAAATGACGATATCCGCCGGAGGAATCCGTTTCGAATCCGCACCCTTCTTCGCGATGGCGGATGCAGCGAGGAGCGCAATGGATGATGCGGTGTCAAAACCTTTGCGCAGGTCAGCCAATTAGCCTTTCACATGTGGTAGATCATATTTTCACCGAATCCAAACAACAGGCCGACCGGATACATCTAAGCGGGCGTTCGTATGAGGTACACGGTATGGGAGATTGCATTAGGAGTACCTTCCAAGGGCGATCGGCGAAACGAACCACGGGGCCAAGAATCTTCATCATTATCGTGTTGTTGTGCTGCCCATCATCCTCGAGCACGTCCTCGAGTTCGTCTGGCTGCTCACCCCTGGCTAACTGCTGTTCTTTACGCTTCTTGTTCTAATGACATCAGTAACCATTCAGCAAGCTGTCATATCCGAGTCGCGTGATCGATCTGACCTGCCGGCGCCTTCGGAGGACTCTGTGAAGGATGATAGAATTCGCGAGTCCAATGACAAAGAGGAAGAATGCGCTGACGGAAGAACCTATGCCGGCCAATTTTTAGTTTCACTCGCTGCAGAGTTATGCCATAATTGAGATGGTGATGGCGCACCAACAATTCCACCGACCTGTCCAACGCCATTGATCTTATCAGTCACATCGGTACTGATGGCGATGGCCACATTCTAATCGGGGTTCACGTGGATAAGCTAGATTGTAACAGGTGTGAACTTTACTACTCACTATTGCTATCACGATGGTGCTGTGCCCGAGCGAGAAGAACAGACCGCAGGTGACTGGAAGTTGTCCTAGACTGATGAGTCCTCTAGTTGCGTTGTCAATGGCACTGACTATTGCTCAGCATTGGAGAAAGAGCCAGGAGCAACGTGTCTCAAGTCTCAACTACCGAGTACTCAGAGATGAACATCGGGACAGGATGGAACTACCGCATACACACTTTACCAGATGTGATCCGCATCAAGCGCTGCACACGATAAGATCCCTCCAAACTGTTTACTACTTGATCAACTCACCGTGCCTCAGTCCAATCGTCTCACGAGGGCAAACCCAAAAATTCATTGCGTGTGCTTTCTGATACAAGAGCGGCACACACCCATGCGAGCAGCGCAAGACTCAAGACCGGCTGCGTGTCTTTCCTCCCGCCAAACAGAATGCCAGCGACGATCCAACAGATCGCGTTGGCGAGAAGCTCGCACCCGACAAGCACGACCGAACGTCCAAAGAGCGTCAGATGTCTGCGACGGAATAACGAAAGAACGCGCCAACGAGCGGGGTGAGCTGTCGCCGGCGAATTTGCGCCAAAGAGAGCAGTTGGGTTCATGGTCGGGACGAAGGTATGTTAGTGGGATTTCAGATTGACGCGTGATAGGGTTGATGTCGTAAACTACCATACATGGTAAGCCTGTGTTGGTTCCTTTTTCAGCGTCTCGCGGCGCCGTCTTACGGTATGGGGTAGGTAAAGGGCGTCTCTGTAGCAGCCTATGAGATCTAAGCGGAACTCTCTTTCTTCTCACCGCTTTCCAGGATAATGCCCCAGACTTCGGTAAGAAAGAAAGACAGGTGGATTGAGGATTTCGCTTGCGTGGTGGCATGAAGCGCGGTGATGCAATTTCCGAATGGGCTCGGAAGCGACGTATGTGAAGAACTTTTTTTACGCCCGCGACAGTTGGACTGTGCCGTTGAACGACGTGCGATGGGATGGGAAACATTCTTACAGTTACAGTCGAGAAGCGCGACGCTAGCGCCCACCCGATTTTGTCTTCTCAGGCCAGATTGGGTTCGAAAACGTATCAACAGTGAATCGGAAATCATTCTAGTGGGGTGTATTTGTTATACGTACCGTACGGTGTCCTACATTGTAGTACAAGTGCGCCTGGACTTGGGCCTGGACTAGAGATTGCAATGGAAGGTCATTTAATGAAAGAATCTTGATCTTGTGGGGATAGAGCAACTCGGTTCAGCACGAGGACTGGACGCGCTGCAGGAAAAAATCGAAAGCGCCATGAGTTCTTCCAATAAATTCAACGAATTTGACGTATTTATGTCAAGTCAACTGTTCATGGGTCAATCGGCGTACAGTTCGGGGCGTGTGTCGTGCCAGTGGCGTAATTTGTCTGCGTTCGGTCAGTCAGCGAGAGAGAGATTTGTCGTCGGAGATTTTCCCGCTAGCGAGTCCCTTTGGGGTAGATGAGACAGTGTTACGTCGGTATCGATACCGTACCGTTGAATTCGCCCGTTGCGAAGATTGATACAGTGCTGCGGGCAGGCTGTGAAGACGAATGGAGGAGAGGGTAATCGGTCGAGCCGGATATTTGGGCCTATTTGGGGATGGTTCACTAGTTGGCATCGCGAAAATGTGCCTTTCCGCCCCTCCGCTCAAGGTTAGGTTAGATAACGGCATATTATACCCTCCCTCGCTTTCCCTTCCCTGCCCCTTCTCTCCTCCCTCTTCTCTCCTCGCCTGCTCTTTTCAACTCGTCTGACCGTATCGTCAACGCCTCCCTACCCCTCCGCCCTCGGTCTCCTTTCATCCCACTGTACTCGTTGTTCTTATCCTTCGACGCTCCCTCGCCTTCCATCGCGTCACGCATTCCACATACCTCGATCTTGTATCGTTCCTTTCCCAGTCCTTATATCCTCCTTGAGCATCCCCTCTCCTCGTCGTACCGCGTATCGGGACGTGTTCGTCTCTTCGACTCTTCGATTTGATCTGGTTCAGATTTTCTTGCTTTGTACGTTGCCCGAGACGAGAAGTCTCAACGTCTCAATTCTCGGTCCTTTCGGTCTTCACTGGTTTCGTTTTCTCATCCTTTCTCATTGGGGCCTTTGAAGCAAGGTACGTAAAACCATCAAACCCTGATAAGATCGAGTGTTTTTCGTGATTACGTTTCCCATCATCCAAGTGGACTCTGTACTGACTGCCTCTTTCCAACAGTCGCCCCCTCTACCGTGCCCACCTCCGCTCCCATAGTTAAACTTAGTACTGCGAACGGATTGCTCCATCTCTCTATGTCATATCGCCATAATGACATCCCCATCTCTCAAAATCGACACATCTGTCGCACAAGCTTCGCAACTACCCCATGCTGATACCCAAAGCGGAGGACATCCCCCCAGCTCAGCCCACTCATTCCCCGATAAATCTCCTCGAGAACCCTCATTCTCGCCCACTCCTTCCGCTCTTACTACGCTGTCTGCCACGACTTCTTCGGCCAATGCATCGACTTCGTCCCTTCTTCTCCCGCAGGCACCGTCCCTATACTCGGAGACTACCGTCGACACATACGTCTCTACAGATCTGATGTCCCCTGAGCCATCTCAGCCTGAATTCGTTCTTGCTATGCACGACTACATCCCCGAGCAGCGCAACGCTACCTGTCTTGCCTTCCGCGCCGGGCAAGTGATCCGAGTCCTCAATCGTGATCCGAGTGGTTGGTGGGATGGCGAATTGGATGGAAGCCGAGGCTGGTTCCCCAGTAACTACGTCAACGGCGATCTTGCACTTTTGGCAGACGAACAGCTTCAATCTGTCTCGGTCCGTGACTTCAATTTGATTTATTTATTAAATTTTGATTTTGTAATTCAACTCACGTTATATCTTACAGCGTAAGCGAACACGACATTCTCCATCCCGTTCGCCGACATCATCCAATTACACCAATAGCGTCCGTTTATCTCGGCAGAGCCTTTTCTCTCGAGAGGATTATTGCCCTACTCCAATGGTTCCATTACTTCACGCTCTGTCATTGCTGCAGAATGCTGTTCGGTCCAACCGAATAGCACACTTCCAGCCTTCTGTGGCGTGTATCATCTCATGCGTCCGCTCTGTCCTCACAGCAGTCGGGTGCTTGTCGCGTGATGCACCTCTGCTACAGCAATTTCCCTCTCTAGCTCAGGAACGTAAACGCGTCTTGTCCGACCTGGCCGCCATCGTTAACCAGGCGAAAGCGGCATCCGATGAGGGCCTTGGCGAAGACGAACGGGGGATGCAAGTGGAAAAGATGGTGCGGCTTGGAGGACAGGTCTTCTCGCGAGTTCGACGGTTCTTGGCAGTTGCCATTCGGAGTGGCGTCAAGATCCCTGACAAGCGTGTCTCAATCGAATACCCTCCGATGCTTTTAGAGTCGTTATCAGCTCAGGAAGGGTTCTCGTCCAGGGGATCGCTAGTTAGCACCTCGACCGCCGAGAGCGAGGATGAGACCCTCAGAGTATCATCACGGCAGACTAAAGCTGCCATTTCTCTCCCCCCGCGGGCCAGGGCTCGTGACCGCCCTGTCACCCCTCGGACAGCTGCCAGAGCAAAAAGTATGGGAGACTTACGTCTCGGCAGAAAAACTCCCCTGGATACAGATCCGCACCCAGCCCGAAACACCCCCCAGGTTCAGAACCCCCGCGCACTTGCTCCTGCAGAATCGCGTCTTAACAGTTCCAGACACAAACATGGCCATTCTGTCAGCAGCATATCCTCATCCTCATCTTTCACATCTGCGGATTCGATCCTTAGTCCTACCTCTCCCGCCTTTCCTTCCGGTCCCTCTACGTGTGAAGAGTTGATGGAAGCGCTGCGACGCACGCATAATCAATACCTATCCACGATCGCGGCATTCATTGGACACGCGCACGTACACTCGCGGTCTTCTCACGCGGCAAGTACTGGCCACATGTATGAGCTCGTGCGGGAGATCGTAGAAATCGTGTGTAAACTTTTGGTCGTGGTGGAGGCTGTCCTCCGTCACCCGACCGTTCCCATTCACAAGGCCGCCAATCTTAAATTAGCCAAGGATGGCCTTTACAACGTGACTAGCGGCCTCGCGGAGTCCGTGCGCCTTCTGACAGGTAGCCTTCCTCCTGATATGACAGAGGAGCAAGAAAAAATGGCTTTGATCCGCTCCGCAACCGACGCTCTCAAGGCGGGGGCGGACTGTGTAGCAGCGGTGAAGATGTGTCTGAGTCGTTCGTCAGGTGAACAACCTTTCATTATCGAACGACCAGGTGCCCTTGGCGAATATTCTGCTCCCTCGCATCCTGACGACCAGGCTGTCCGTCCGCGGGTTCAGAGGGCGGTCAGTTTGAATGGGATACACCAGGTTGCGGACGACATGTCTACTGAGGAAAGTGAGGGTACTACGCTGTCGCAGTACTGTGCCGATCGAAGTGCTTCTCAACGAAGTGAGGAGAACACTTCGGAAGAATCTGAATGTCAGGGATTCCTGGTGCGTTCCTCATTAGTGTTGATGAAATTGTTGTCATCCTTTAACCGATCGCTTAGGCCTCACCAGTTGAAGCCGGGTCGCCTTCGCCTGTTTCCACAGTGCAAACCATTGATGCGGGTACAACGTGGGATGACAGCCAAGGCGAACACAAGGTTTTGCATGAGAAGATACTCCATGGCAACCTCCCATCGGTTCCCCCGGCGAGCGTACCTGATCAATTATCGCTGGACTCTGATTCATGGTTACAATCCCATGATTATCCACCGGAAGATGTTTCATACAATTCAGATGGCCAGCTCGTCGGTGCTACTCTACGGGCTTTAGTGGAGAAGATGACGCCCCCCAATGCTTCGATAGTGGATCCCGCCTTCTCTTCTATATATTTCCTCACGTTCAGACTATTCACGTCGCCTGCGCACTTGCTGCAGGCCATTATCGATCGCTACAACTTGGTGCCGCCTCCTGGGCTCTCCGAAGAGCGAACCTATATTTGGCAGCAACGCAAAGGGATTCCTGTCCGGCTGCGCATCTCTAACCTCATTAAGACATGGCTGGAGTTGTACTGGCGGCCTGCGACGGATAATGTCATCTTGCAACCACTGCTGGACTTCAACCGCGACGCGTTGGCGCTCATGTTTCCAGGTCCGTCTCATCGCATACATGAGATCATCATCGCACGCAAGCGAGAAGGGGCCCAGGCTATCCCTCCGACCCCAAGGCCAGACCTCGCCCGCGACCCTTTAATGGCATTTACCCCGCGAATTATCCAGTCAGCATTCGAGATACCACGTCCGATCGTAACCAAGACACTCTTTACTCATTTGCGGAATCGCAACTTTACCTCAATCTCCATCACTGACTTCGACTGCCTCGAGCTCGCAAGGCAATTGACGATCACGGAATGTAATCTCTTCTGCGCGATCCAGTCGGAGGAGATTCTGGAGGGCGGACAGGAAGGTTCCAAACCTCCTGTCAATGTACGTGCGGTTACGAGCCTCAGCACTGTCATCACCGGTTGGGTTGCGGAGAGCATCCTGAATGAGGCTGATATCAAGAAACGCACCACGCTGGTCAAGTATTTCATCAAGCTGGCTGACGTGAGTCCCCTCGCTTGACATTGGCATCGAGCGTTCTGTGTTGACATTCAACCACGTAGCGCTGCATGGCATTGCACAACTTCGCAACATCACGCTCCATTCTTGCGGCGCTCGACTCTTCGACCATTTCCCGCCTGCAACAGACGTGGATGGTAATGTTCCCTTTTTTTTCTCTGTCTATCGTATAACCTTTTGGTTTTTCAGGGTGTGCCTCAGAAGCAGAAGTTGCAGCTTGACGGTGTGCGCAAGCTCGCTGATCACGCGCGAAACTATCACGAGTACCGCTCACGCTTGCGTGAGACAGTTCCTCCGGCTGTTCCATTTTTGGGTGCGTCTTCTTGACGGTGACGGTGCCAATATATTCACACTGATTCTTTCACGATCAGGCCTGTACCTGACTGATATCACCTTTTGCCGAGAGGGAAACCCGTCCCATAGGGCGTCTCCCTTGGCAGCTGAGAAGAAGCTAATTAATTATAGCAAATATTACAAGATGGCCCGGATTGTCCAAGGTAACGGCATCGCCCTTTTGGAGAAGCGCTGATCTGAGATGCTATCGCTAGATATACAGCGTTTCCAAGTCCACTACACCCTGAAGGAGATCCAGGAAATCCAAGATTTCCTCAAAGATGCATTTGAAAAATCCGAGCATCATGGCGATCTTCATGATCTGTACCGCCGCAGGTACGAACGTCTGGTTATACGTCAAAAACGGTTGCTGATCGGACGCTTTCCAGTTTGCTTGTCGAACCTAAGCAGGCCGCGGATGCCCCGCCTTCGGGGGATATACGCCAACTTTTCCCATGGACAAGCCGTTCTCATGCCAGTCATCCTGTACAAGTCTCATGATTCCGACGTCACCTTGAGCCGCGTGCTACCCTCCCATCATTAACTGTCTCCCTACCTTTGATGCTCTCTCCGTCCTTTGCATTTTTCGTCATCTGACCCTGGAATATTTTGTCATGCATCTCCCGTGGAACAACTGTAGTCCGACATCTTCCTATCTTAACTGCATCTTTATGATTCGTCACTATTTCATTAGCATTGTCACTTTACCCATCCATCATGCATTCCCATGATATCCATGCCAATCTGTCTGTACCTGTGCCCAGTCGGGGACGTCTGTCACGATAATACAGGTTTCATTGAGTCCTAATGGTCCCCCGCGTGAACGGTCGTAGACGGATGGTCATACTTGGTGACGTAGAACCCAATATGATCCAATCCCTTCTTGTAAGATAGTCCGTCATTCCCTCGAGTGGTCGGCAATGAAGGATACGTCTCCGGCATTACGGAGGGGCCGAAATCATAGACGAATGGCCGACTTTGCGTCGCACCAAACAGGCGGGAGCTCTCCAGTATGATTGAATAAACCGGAGATACGTCGTTCCCGGGGGCGTGCACGCTCCAGCCGCGGGTAGCAGCGCGCACGTCCCAAAACGCCACTACGGAGTGCCGCGCCGAGCCTGCGGCGATGTGGGCGCCACCGCCACCGCCGCAGGCGACGGCGTATATGGGCTCGAAGGACCAAGGATCAGCAAAGGTGAGCGAGGGGACGTGGGATGCGCGCATGTCGTGGACGCGCACGAGGCCGTCGAACCAGCCCGAGACGATGATCTGGTCGGAGGCACCCCACGGGGACGCGGGCGGTGCTGAGGCTATTCCGTACACTGCGGTAGGCCGCTCATAGTCGCCGTCGCTCTGTATTTCAGACGCGCGAAGCGTCGTGGTGGGAGTCGGGGAGATGGAGGTGGGCGTGATGGCGTGTATGGTGAGTGGGGTGTCGGAGGACGTGCCAAAGGCGGCAAAGGGAGCAGAGGCGGTGGTGGTGGAGAGAAGCGCTGACCAGGCACGGGTGTCCAGATCTATCATATGCGGAACAGAGGGATTGGGGGAGGAGAGGTCTAGAAGAGCGGCTTTTCCATTGCTCGACATGGACAGGAGGCTGTCGCCGGATACAACGAGTGCCTCGATCAGCTCGCCGTTGTGGTAGCGGAAGGAGGTTCGGGCTGAGGCGCCGCCGCCGCCGATGGGAATATCGACTTGACCGGGGTTACAGGGAGGGATCCGGATGCGCTCGAGTTCTCCGTTCTCAAAGCCGACAAAGAGGGTGCGGTCGGAGCCGCCATCCGGGGCGCACGCGAGGCTGGTGATATCGCTCCTGGGCGCGTCCGGGTGGCTGAGCCGGTAGGACGCCTCGAAGGAGATGGAGGGAGTCGCGCCCTCGCTCTCGGAAGGCTTGAATGCGTACGAGTAGAGCGTGTGACCGGCGGCGACGAACAAGCGCGATTTGTTTGTTGCGAGGAGGGGCTGGAGCTTGCCTTTCCACGGCCTGGAAAGCGGACGGGCTACAAAGCGCTGCTTCTCCCAGGACCTATCGGACAGGGTGTGGTACTTGACTTGAGCCATGGGACGCCAGAGCGATAGGCTCTTCGCCAGACTCTTGGATGGCCTGGGAAAAGTCCGGAGGATGTTCCTCCCCCCAAATTCATTCACCTAAGGAGCGTGAGCCGGGTGGGTGAGAACAATGATATGAGAAGGGATGGGGGTGGGGGTGGAAAGAGTTCTTACGAGCGCATGGAGTTTATGACACACAGCCGTCAGAGAGAGAAGGTCCGTGAGGGAGAGATGGCTTATGACGAGAATGAGGATGTCGGATGGCAATGCAAGGAAGAAGAGCATGTTACTTGCATAGCCGCAACGTCGGCCAGCTGCTTTTTATGAGTGTATGAATTACAGCACCGGCGCGGCTGTTCCGATAGCCACCTTCCTTATTTGTCTAAGCTGGTGTGTGCATCCGCCCCTCCACGACTCTTCGTTTACTCCTCCTCTTTCTTCTCGAGAGCATGCGCAGAGATGTGCGCATATTACTAGTTGGTGACGGTGTGTCTTTTCTTATCTCAGTACGCGTAATAAAGGCTCACAATGACGCACCGCACTTCCCAGAGGGTGTTGGCAAAAGCACCATTGTCACCTCGCTCATCAAGGAGGCATTCGTACCCCATGTTAGTCCCCGTCTTATTCACCCCATTCATCCTCTTTTTTTTGATTCACGAACGTTCCCTGACTCCCACAGGTGCAGCATGTCGTGCCCGAGGTGACCATATCCCCAGAGGTGACCTCGGAAAACGTAACTACCTACATAGTGGACTCCGGAGGCAAGTTTCCCGAGCGAGTCGTGTCCGCTCTCCGTTTCGATAACGCCATTCTGGTGCTTTATAGCCGGTCCAGACGACAAGCGCAATCTAGAACTCGAAATCCGCAAGGCCCACGTCATTTGTGTCGTCTACGCAATCGATAACTCAAACTCTTTTAATCGAATCCCCGTTTACTGGCTACCTTATTTCCGCCAGCTTGGCATTAATGTCCGTCTGTTGCATCGTCCTACACATCGACCTTCTGTGTTGACCAATTCTTAGGTCCCCGTCATTCTGGTAGGGAACAAGATAGATCTACGCGGCGGCGAAGTGACAAATGAAGGGTTGGAGCATGAAATTAGGCCAATTATGGCCGAGTTTAAGGTGCCTCGTGTACATCATTTCCCTGTTGCTTGTTCTTACCGGTAGAATGGCCCATAGGAAGTAGAGACGTGCGTAGAATGCTCCGCGAAAATACCTCTGAACGTCTCAGAGGTGTTCTACTTCGCTCAGAAGGCTGTTCTTCATCCGACGGCTCCCTTGTATGATTCAAAAAAGCAGGTCTGCAAGCGTCCTACCTCACCTACTCCACTGAGTATAGGTCTAACCTTGCTTGTTAGGCGCTCAAGCCGGCATGCATAGAAGCGCTTAGTCGAATATTCAAGCTCTGCGATACCAACAAGGACGGAGTGCTTGACAACACAGAACTCAACGAGTTTCAGGTTTGCCCTTTTCCCGCGATACTGGCGTGGTGACTCAAGGCGCGACAGCGTAAATGTTTTGATGCTCCATTGCAACTGCAAGAGCTGGAAGGCATCAAGGTTATGGTTCGGGGATATAATCGCGACGCCGTCCGTGACAATGGCCTGACCGAAGCGGGCTTTCTTCTTCTCCATACCATTTTCATCCAACGAGGACGCTTAGAGACCACCTGGACCGTCATCAGAAAGTATGGCTACGCGGAAGACCTCCGATTAACGGAAGCGTTTCTCCTTCCCCAGTGCGTCTAATGGTGATCTTGAACCCACATAATTGATCCGACGAGACTCATAGATTCGATGTACCCTCCGATTGCTCCGTCGAGTTGAGCCCTTTAGGATACCAATTCTTTACAGACATATTCGAAGTCTTCGATAAAGTATTTATTCCTGTGACCTAGCACTCCTTGTCAAGACTGACAACCTATTTCTAGGACCAGGATGGTGCTTTGAACAAGGACGAACTCGAGGATTTATTCAGCACGGCACCGCCAGGCATTCCTTGGCAAAATCAGAAGTTTTCTAGCCTGGACGACGGGGGAGCTGTTACTCTTCAGGCGTGGCTAGCGCGATGGAGGTGGGTTCAATGGTTCACACCGCCGATTGAAATATTCCTGAGCCACTTCGAGTATGATTACCCTGCTGGAGCACCGGACTACCCTTACATACCTTGCGTACTTGGGATATCCTGACGAACCTCGCACTGGCGCTCTCCTTATTACCCGTCCAAGGAAGTACGACCGGCGGAGGGGCGATTCCTCCCGCAACGTATTTCTCTGCTACGTCTGTGGAGCTGCAGGTTCAGGCAAAACATCCTTATTGCGATCGTTCGCGGGCAAGCAGTTCGATGACACGTGGGTGCCAACGGAAAAGGTTCTCAGTGTGGTCAACTCTGTAGACATCCACGGATCAGAGAAATATCTAGTGGTGAGTTGCATAAATTGTGAGATACTTCTTTCTTGATGACCATTTCTCTCCCTCTCCAGTTACAAGAATTCGGTTCAAAATACGAGCCAGAGGTGCTTCGACATTCCAAGAAGGCCGACCTGGCTGACGTCATTGTCTACGTGTATGATTCAAGCGACACGAATTCGTTTTCGTACATCAGTAATTTGAGAGTGAGTGTCCTAGCATGATCCGTGCTATTTGGCCCTGACTTTAGGTAAGCAACAATACAGTCTTGACCATATCCCCACTCTCTTCGTTGCGACGAAGTCGGATTTAGACCTGGCTCAACAGGTGAGCCTTTAATTCGTGCCTTGCGAAGCAATAGTGCATGATGCCATTTTACGCAAAACTAGAGACACGAGGTGCAGCCCGATGTATACTGCAGAAGACTCAACCTACAAGTGCCAGTCGCTGTTAACGTGAAAACAGGCCAGATTGCAGACGTCTTTCATGCCATCTGTGGCGTCGCCATGCACCCGTATGTGAAAAACGCAGTGAACTAACCGCTCAGACTGACCAGCTGACATGCCGCATGTCGGCGGTGCAGAAATTCTTCAATCCCTGGAGGCGCCGAGCGAAGTTTGTCACCCGCGGCGCGGTTACGCACTTACATCGTGTTTTCGGCGCTTGTGGGAAGTTTCTCGGCAGGGGTGTTGTTGGCATACCGAACGTTTGCTCGGCCAGGGACCGTTGGTGGGCAGTGGTTATGGTGGCTGCTGGGTGGTCGTTCACGGTAGATCGAGCTGATGTACAGTAGTTGCATCGAGCTCACGTTGTGACGAGGATGATAGGAGTGAGAGCGAGAGATCTGATTAGCGTAAGTTCAAGGGCGCGTGGCCGACGCGGCGTGCACCTAGGCGATTGCCTTGAGGTGTTCTCGCCGCTCAGATACATGCAACGAGGTCAAGAATACGAGCGTTAAGCCTTTCTCTTTGTTGTCCTTAAAGCCCGCCAATTACATCAACAACCCAAAGACAAACAGTTCCCCCCGACTACATCATCATCATGGATACGGATATGGACTTCGAACAAGGTGGCTCCGCTGACGCCCTCGCCATCTTCCAAGAGGCGTACAATGCCCAACAGCATTCTCCACCGCCCGTCGAACATGACCGCAAGATGCTGTACGTGCATCTCTTCGTCGCGGCTCCTCCATCTACTCCGCTTACTCTCCAATCGGACGTCACGTACACACCTGCAGAGATCTCGTCTTTGTGCAAGACTGCACCGGGAGCCAGGGATCGTATATTTCCTCCGCGACGAAGAACATCCAACTCATCTGCGACAACATCTGCCAATCGGGCAAGCTGCAGGCCCGCGACGACCTGCGCGTCGGCCTCGTCGCCTATCGTGATCACCCACCGCAGGACCACACTTACGTGACGCGCAACTTTGGCTTCTCGTCCGACATCGACAAGGTCCACCGCGACCTCTCGAGCCTGTACGCCTCTGGAGGCGGCGATGGTCCCGAGGCGGTCACCGCTGGCCTCGCGGAGGCACTCAAGATGGACTGGAGGGAGAGCGCGAGCAAGATGATCGTGCTCATCGCCGACGCACCACCGCACGGCGTTGGCGAATACGGAGATGGTGAGTCTGCACATTCCTGCCTTTTTTTTATCTTCCTTTTTTTTTTTCGTGCGAATGCCTCTTCTTCGTGGAGACGTGCGTGCATACATACACCATCCTCTATTTGGGAATTAGGATTCGACGATGGGTCCCCCGACGGCAATGACCCTCTCGTACTTGCTCGGCAGATGGCCACTCGCGGAATCGTTCTGGTACGTGTGCCCGTTCTCGCGCTATCAAAGTAATTTTTTACATGCGATATATCATCAATCTTGCAGTTCTTTGTTGCATGCGAGCCAGCGCTGAGCAGCTACTCCGTGCGTACTTCCCTTGGGTGCCATGCCATCCTGCTCCACACATATCTTTGACACCCTCCTCCCTTTCCCGTACTCGCCATTGTTTCAGTATGCGACGGACTTTTACAAGGCGCTCGTCAACGTCACCTCCGGCATCATGCTTCCCTTGACAACAGCTGACCTCCTCGCGCACGCCATCGTTGGCCTCGTGCTCGAGAATCTCGACATGGAGCGCCTCGTGCGCGAGGTGGGCCAGGCCGTCGCGCAACGGATCTTGGGAAACAACGAAAGCGTGGACGACGTCGCGCGCGAACTACACGAGAAGCTGCTCTTACGAAACGAGAGCACGAAGAAGGTCGTCATCGAGAGCATCTACAGGGACTCGGAAGAGGCCAAGCACAACGTCGAGGTCTTCTCCCGGGCAACCAACCTTCAAGAAGCGCGCCCGCATCTGCGAAAGGTGCGTCACTCTTAAACTGTTCACTTATTCTTATCACACAGGCTGACCCCACGTTCCTCCTTTATTTATTTATTTCATTTGTTTTGTTCAAAATTTGTAGATCAGCGGGACCCGTTTCACGGACAAGTACATGCAAGTGCGTATGCTCCACGCGCGGGGTTCGTATGGCTATCCGCCGTCGTTCCCCCCGCGCCCATCGGAGTCTCGATCGTCTCTCTCGGGCGGCTTCACGGCGTCGTCTCCGCCACGCAAGGTCGTTACGGATTTCGCGGCGTTCGGCACCTCGAAAACGTCGGGCGTCTATGGCACCGCTGTCCAGTCGACCCCGTTCTCCCTGGCGGGCAACAAGGCAGCGTTTGGGAGCATACGGACGGGCACGCAGAACACCATATATGACGACGATGAGGAGGAAGAAGAACAGAGCAGCGGGAGACAAAGGGTGATGTTGAGAGAAGATCCTATCAGTCTAGAACAGGTGCGTTCAGGTCTCCATCACTGATATCTTTCGTTAAAAGAAGAATCCTTGGTCGGTGATATGGATACGTAGGCTCGTCGTATTGCCATGCAGAGCGCATGGCGTGGTGCTCGAGGCTAGCGTGCCAAACACATACCTTCTTGGGAAGCTGTCGATCGCTTTCTCACTGCTCTCCTCACTTAACCGTGCGTTTTCTTTCGTCCATATCGTTTCCTTCAACATAATTTGGCCATTGACTAGGCATGAAAATCTTATTCCTCCAACTCTCCAACTCTTGCAAACCGTAGTATTCAGTAAACCATTGTTGTAGTCTTGGATTGTATAATTATGCGCCCAATTGATCTGTTTCAGATGAGATGGCATTCTGTCTGTTACAGAAAGGGTATGGTGATAAACTAGATGAATCCAAAATGTATTATGGCGATTGATCTCGTCTAGGTCTCTTCCTTGAAAAGTTTGAGGGATCTTTCTTCGTCCGTACGTCCGTACGTATGGGAGGATGCGCATCTAATTCGTCATCGGCCAAAGACACCCTGGGTCGCTTCTTTTTCTTTTTCTCGCTTCTTACGCGAGGCGTCTCATCGGGAGTTGGGGAAATCGGCAGGCCTGAGGATCGGTCCTGTGAATGCGACGAGATCCTCTCATCGGCACCCTTCGAGTTCGAGCCCTCGTCGTCTTTCGTCTTGTGCTTTTTTCCCTTGTGGCGTTTTGCCTTCCTGGCGGCCCTTTCTGCCTCCTTGCGTAGCCTTTTTTCTCGTCGTCGCTCCTCCTTATCCACGAGTTGCTTCAGGGTATCCTCTCCACACACGTCGATTTTGCGTTCTTTTTCTGTGCTCTTCTGTGTGTCGTCGCCACGACGGGAGGGAATTTGTGGAGTCGCGGTGGGCTCAATCTTGGTCATCTCATATTGAATGTCGTCGGGGCCGAGGAGGGGGCCGCGAAAGAACCTCGAATATAGACCGCGGCGGGCCGTTTCGCGTTTCGCTAAGGAGAGAAGGGATGGGCGGGATGCGGACGAGCTGGGCGTAGCGTCCAGACATGGCGCGGGGGTAGATGCGCCCGAGGAGGCGGGAGTGCCTGCGACGGGAGGTCGATTACACAGTATACCCGTGGAGGTCTGTCTCAGTTCCGAGGTAGAAGAACGAGTGACCTTTGTCTGTAGGGGTTTTTCAGACAAGAAGAGGCGTGGTCAATAAGGTGTTACTCACACCCGACTGCGGGCGATCATCGTCATCGTCATCGCTGGAGAAACATTCTATCTGAATTGCAGACGCAGCAACGGTAAATAGGCTGGCGTCGGTTTATTTTAATTTTATTGTTGATATGAGGTGTGCTTACTGATCCCAGAAAGGGAAAGCCTCGTCCCTGTCTTTTCCGATGCCAGAAAGATTTTTCTTTTGTGAGGCTGCAATGGGACGTGAGATTGCACCTTCGCGAAGGCCAGTTCCAGTGCCGGACCAGCCCTGGTTGACGAGGAAAGCGTGGCCGTCGAGGGGCATCACCGTACGCATACGCGTACAGCGATCACTCGCAAATTGAGTATGATCGGCAAATACCGAGGGTGAAAGGCCAGTTTGCCGCTGCCACTGAGTTACTGTCACCGCCGCCCGCCAACCTGCCTCGTTTGCTTTTTTTCCCCTTGCCCCTCATGTCTCAGGTTTCCGCTTTGCCCTCCTCTTCTTACATCGATAACGCGTCTGGACCTTCAAACACAAACCCTTCGGATTCTGAAGCGAATCCTGCTGAGCTCCTCAGGCGAGCCGCCCTCTCCTCCCGCAAGCTTAAGCGTCGAAAGCTCGATGCAACGCCATCTGTCGCACCACTTCCCGGGCCTCTATCGCGATCTATTGCTCCCACACCTTCTATATCTCTTGATTATGGTCAGGAAGAACCTTCATCGCCACCACCGTCGACAACCCAGCAACCTGTTGCTCCTGCGCCTGCCCGAGCTCCCACACCGACCAAGACTGCTGTCGCACCTAGTTCCCCACCTCGTGCTCTTCAGCGTGATGGTTCTGATGGAGCTGCTGCTCGGACCCCTCTGGGTGACGACACCTCCATGCGGGAAGAGGGTGAGATCAGTGACAACGAGGATCCACCCTTTCGACCACCTCCAAAGTCGATCCCTGCGCCAATTAAGGTCACGGGAGTGGCATACCCTGACTTCAAGCTGGAGGCCCGTGGATCTGTTCAGTCTCCTTTTAGCATGTCTCGATCACCCTCCGTGGTAACTGAGGACGCCTATCAACGTGCCACCTCACGAGGGCCTCTTACAACATCTGCCAGGCGACTTAGTGTCGATGGACAGCCTGCTGCCCTCCAGACTGGCACGTCGGAACCCTTCAGGCTTGAGACTCCACTCTACGTCCTGGACCCTGATCACGTGCGACCTGGTCTTTCCTGTCAGTCCATTTCAAATTCATACATCGCGTTTGTTTGACTGAAAGGCTTGCAGTAACACAGAAACAATATGACACCGCTAAGGAAGTTATTCTCGACATTCTTGGATATGGTGTACCGCCTGAGTACCTGATCGACTGTGGGATCTCTAAAGAAATCATATACTATGTCTTCACCGAACTTAATCTTCGTCTTCCAAGCAACCTTGTCGCAGCGGGCATTCCTCCTTATCCACCGCCCTCGGACGTGATGGCATCTATCCTCTTTCCTCACTCTGGGTATTCGTTATCTACTTCGACAACCGTGGTTCCAACTGTTGATGGGGGCATCGCGCGACCTCGATCCGTTGGACACAATGATGATTTTCCGCACCCCCATGGACCACAGGGTGTGTAAACCCATCCTTGTCATTTTTCGGGGATCTTATTGACCACCGTTTGTAGATGCGATACCTACTACTAGTCCACAGCCAGCAACAATGGCGTCTACTGACAGCTCTCTATCCGCCTCTGTTCTTGCTCTCAGTGAATCTACCTTGACGGCTATTGAGCGACAACGGAAGGAAGAACTTCTCGCTAGGAAAGCTGCACAGGCCTCAAGAAAACGCAAAGAATCTGTTCCTCTCTCTGTCACTCAAGCTTCGACGTCAGGGACTGCTACTGGGCCCACGGGGACTGATATCTCTGCCATATCGTCTGCCTCTGCTGTGAGCGTGGAGGACTTTTTCAACAGCATCGAACTTCCTTCTGATACTGCGGATGCCAAGCGGGAATCTGAAGTGCTGAAGGCACCTGGATTTGTCAAACAGTCTTCACTGGAACCCATGAGTGTTGATGAGGTTATCCCTGGGTTTGGAAGGAATACATTTTCGGAAAACGATCGTTCCTGGTCCCCAAAGAACAACGGATCTTTGCGTCCGGATATGTCCCTGCCGCGGTCTGCTAGTGCCTTGGAACAGAGCTTTTCCGTCGAACGTGAAAAAGGACCGTCAATACCTTCGCAGAGCCTGGAGAATCTGCCTATTCGTTCAAGGAGCGATGGAGCAACATATCTGGCGAGACATTACGAGCCTGATTCTCGTCGATCGTCCTCCACCCCTCAGCCGACTGCGCCGATCCCTCGGCGCGGTACGAAGCGTCCTGTAGCTACGGATTTCGACACGGAACCTGTGGCAATGTCGTACACTCCTCTTGGGCCGTCGCGTACTGGGTCTGGTACTGGGTTCAGCAATGGAATTGCGTATCACCCGAACCCTCATATCCGACGCAAGATGAACGGAACCGCGACTGGAGGATTTGCAAGCCTGAATAGTGCGCGGCGATGCGTTATCGATGTCAGCGATAGCGAGGACGACGCAAGCGAGGATGAGTTGCCGTCGAGGGGTCCACAGCCGCAGGGGGAGGTTGGGGCTGTCGGGCAGTCGAACGCGCGCGATAGTGCGTTGGCATTGGAGCTCGAGATTGAGCGTATGCGCAAGATAATCCGAGAGCGGGAAGAAAACAAGCTGCGAAAACAAGCGGTACGAGGACACCGAACTGCATCTCGGAAAATAGGTTGTCTCACACGGGCAATAACGATGCGCAGATGGTGTCAAGTCGGTCCACGCCTGTTTCTGTTTCCAGGGAATCGCCGACGGTGTCCCGAGCATTCGAGGAGGAAACTTCCGAAATGGGAGCTTCAGCATCGAGCGCGACCAAGGACGAGATCCCGAGATCTGAGAGCAGCAACGACAAAGCGTCCGAGAATGGTGCGTTCCTTTTTTAGTCCACACCTGGCCGATATCTGGGCGCTTCTCGGATCGGAGGCATTAGTCTCCCACCCGGGCGCCAATCACGTGTGAGCATGACCCCTATCTATCACGGATAGATGCTTGCCTGCTGGCCGTGGTTGGCACGGGCCCGCCTCATACAGTTTTGCTTCCGCACGTCATTTTTGTGTCCTTTACTCTTTACTAACTTTAAATCCTGTGATCGGAAGCAGTGCTGGCGAGTTGCAGTACCAGCACGCCATCTTCGCCACGCTGCCCGAGTCCGATATCAAGCACCCCTTCACCTCCGGCCTCTCCGCCCCTATCACCACTCCAAGTAGCCTTGAATACAGCATTGACCGGTCACTATCCACTTGTTTCCTCCCTTCCGAGTCGTGTCACTGACTAGTTTGGTTCGTCGCATTTCTCACATGCGTTTTCTGCCACCTCTCCTCGTTTCCGCCTCCGACCTTCCCAATCGAATGGAACTGCAGATCAATCCGCCACGCCTGCAGATGCTGACCAGCTCATCGGCGGACCTGGCAAGTCTCCGTTATCTTTGTGTGATTGCCACGGAAGCCTCTAACCTTCTTCCCCTCTTCTACCGCTCCCTATTCCTATCCTCACTCCTTACCCTCGATTCGTGCTTCCGATCCGTGGCTGCCACCACGCTGGCATGTTTGCTGCATTTCATACCAACCCCTCGCTTCCTGTGCTTCCCTGCGGATCGGGTTGAGATGCCTGCATAGCTCTCGCTGCCGAACCCCGGCAAGAATCAGCGGCAAGGATTTTCCTCTCCCCTCCTGTGCCGGCAATAACCAACCTTCTCTAATATGCTTTTTATTTTATTTTCGTTCCTCCCTCCCTCTCCGCTCTACACGCCTCTTGATCGCGTGCCCATCATCACCCATCCCCCCAAATTTTTCTCTTCAAATTGTATTTTTTTCAGGTTTCCTCTAGGGCTTCGACGCCTGCGCACTCCTCCGAGCCAGCCTTTCATCGGCAATTCCCAGATGCCGGACCGGCACCAAGTGTCGACGTTGCTGAGTCGGCTCAGGTGCGTTTCCCGTCGCAGATTCTGTTTTGCCATGCGGGAGTGGTGTTCGTTTTGTGCTTGTGCTGACAACATGGTCAAACGTTGCCTCTCGTTGAGCAGGTTTCGAATATCTCGCAAGTAATGGCGGACTCGTCATTTACTAGTTATAACTCCGTGCTGTCTCACTATCCGTTTCTCAGTGGACGCTCACTTGGTCCGCAGGAGGCGGCTGATATGCTCAATCTTCGAAGGTTGAGGTTGCAGGCCGCGGCTCGGCGCATGACAGACAACAATTTAGAGAACGTGCGGATCTGTCAATTTGAGGTGCCTGGTGGCGGAGAATGCCGCGACTCTGCTTGCGACGACATGCACCTGAGCCAACTTGAGGTGGAGCCCAACGGTGCGCCACATCCTATTACTTTGTGCACATTTCGCCTTGTCATCATCTTATCGGCTCGGCGGGGGGTTGATGTGCGGTATGGTTGATTGTTTACAGATGAGGAGACCGCGCGATATCTGTGCGGGGATCGAAATGTGACGCAAACGGTTCAGGCGCTTCAAGCGGCGCGTACTCGGCGGCCAGAGGCGACGTTTGATGAGCGCGTGAAGGAAGCTTGGGCAAGCATGCGAGGCCTGTGGACACAAGTGACATTTGACGACAAGACATAGCAACATGACCTTTCTTTTTTATCTTTTCCCTTGCTCCCCTGACATTGCCATTTGTTGGTTGAACGACGATGGAGAGCGGCGAGCAGCGGTGTTAGAAGACAGAAAGTGAAGACGAAGGGCAATGTTTCCATGGTGGAGGGAGAGGCGATATGCTTTGATTACATCCCGCCTCGGCCACTCTCGGAGGGTGAATTCGATGGTCAAAATGCGGCGAGTCATAAGAGCGCTAGAGCGCCCCGCAGAGTGCCGAGAGGAGGGCGGAGGGAGAGAGGATGGATCATGGATGGTTACTGTAGATAGTGATGGATGGCGATGGCTGTGGCTAGAGTTTTGTCTTTGTTTTGTCATCGACCTTACCTTGTTGTCTTGCGCAGCTGCGGGTGCTCAATGGGAGGGAATACCATATTTGGACGGTCAAGAGGAAGGGCGCCGGACCAGCGGATCTGAGCCGGATAAGGAGATAATTGAACTCTGGCGTCTGGGCTAAGACGTCTGGGAATGGAAGTATGTGATTGTTTGGGGGTGTGCCTGGGAAAGTTCTGGATATAGATAAGCGGTTGTTGCTGGAAAAGGGATCCGATTTCGAGACCCTCAGAGCTCCCAAAAGGCCTCTCTCTCCATCTGTCCGTCCTCATCTGGCCTTCGCCCCCACTTCCCCCCCTTGCCTCTTTCGTCCCCCCTGCCTTTTACGGCCCGTCCCCTTTCCTGTCCCATCCCCATCCCATCCCCCACCACTCTCAGCCCTCCCTCCCTCCCTCCCTCGACGCGTTCTCTCTTCCTCGACACTCTCCCCCCTCTCTTCCCCACCTCGTCGCGCACTCTCCGCGCACCCTCCTCCCACGCCACCGTTGCTCTTTGTATGGCCTTTCGCCGCCCGTCTGCCTCGACCGTCTCTCCAGTGAACCCATACGCGTCTTACCCGACAACCACACAAAACCAACCACCACAAATGCAAGACGATTCTGCCAAACGGGCCGACCCGGCTGCTCACCCCCCGGCTACCGATCAGTTCATCAACGATCAGGACGCCAACGACAGCGCGGGCGACGATGACGACGAAGAGGAGAAAGTAAAATCGGACAAGAAGACGGGCAGACGCAAGATTAAGATTGAATTCATTCAGGATAAATCGAGACGGCACATCACGTTCTCAAAAAGGAAAGCTGGTCTGTCTCCTCTCCTCCTTTCGTTCTCTCCCTGTCCACTCACTCCCTCTCCTCATGGCTCTCTCCAGGTATCATGAAAAAGGTCGGCACCCATCCGTCGTCATCCCATCACCCTCCTTTTTTTTTTTCTCATACCGCCCCTCTTTTTCTTTCTTTAGGCATACGAACTATCCACCCTCACCGGAACACAAGTCCTCCTTCTCGTCGTCTCGGAAACTGGCTTGGTCTACACCTTCACTACTGCCAAATTGCAACCTCTCGTTACGCAGCCAGAAGGCAAGAATCTCATCCAGGCATGCCTCAACGCGCCTCATGGCACCCTCCCTAATACTATGCCGGTTGGTCCTCCCATGGGCCGTTCCACGGCGACGGGCATGGCTGGTGTGCCTGCGCACCACAACAACGTTCCCGGAGGCCTCTCTATTGGTGGCGACAAGGCTGACGAAGGCGGCGATCACGATGAGGACAACGAGCGAGCGGGTTCCAAGCGCCGTCGTCGAGCATCTACCTCTGGTAATGCCACCCAAGTCGCTGCTACGCGCGGGACCCGCAGTAGTTCAAACGCCGGCGGCGGCAACCCATCCGCGTCTCCGCACAGCCCAGCACAGGCACTACCTCCCTCGATTGCTATTCCTCCTCACGCCCAGGGTCCGCACTCTGGCCACCCTGGCGCACCCAACCCTCAGATGGGCCTCGGGCCAAGCCCGACGACAGCGTCGCCCGTGCAACAGCCTACGTCACCCCATTACACACATGCAAGCCCAACGCAACAGTACCACCCCAGCGCGCACGGCCCCGCGAGTCATGATCTCTATGCTGCGCAGCCGGGACTCATGGCACCACCCGCCACCCCTGGTTATGGTTTCGGCCAACCCGGGCAACCCACCGCCCCCGGTCAATGGTCACATGGTGGAGGAGCAGTCCAGGGTGGCTACCCACGGCGGTGAGCAGTTGTACTTGCACCGCAATACATATTTGTATACACGTTTTTAGCCCAACGATGTGAGCTCGCAATTATACACGTCCAAGCTGTGAATATTTTTTCCGGGGTATGTCCGCCATTCTCTGTAACGATACTTGCGCTGCCTTTTTCTCGGTATATGTTCTCGCCCTTTAAGCGCTGTTTACTACTTCTTGCTTCGCTCTGTCTTATGTCGTTTTTCTTACCGCTGCCGTTGACGACTGCCCTCATGAAGTATGCTTCCAATTTATTTTTTTCCTAGTTGCGATGTCCCTTCGCTTGCTTGTTCTGTATTACCCTCTCCTGAATCGGTCTTTGCACGCCCCTTTCCCCTCATCGTTTCTAGTCTCGTGTAGCCGTGTCTCCTGGATCGGACATCTTCCCGTCTCTATCCCCACCACTTAACCCAGGCGTCACCACGTTTGGCCTCCCATATCGACGACGAATCGGAGACACTATGTAACACAAATAGACACCGCACCTCCGCATGATGTTCAAATGACGTCGGGGTGAATCAATCCCCCATACCATGCCATCGAGTGAAGTATGGTTTACTTCTTACAAGCCGCCGCGCTCGGATAACGTGGCCGCCTGCCAAAGGCTGTTCCCGTGTACGACTGTAGCCCCGTAGTGAACGCGGAAATGCGACGCGGCAACGGGCCCGCATCACCGTCATCGCACGGCGGAGAGCGGAAATGATGAATGTACGCGTGGTCGTCCCTTCCGCCGCCGCCGCCGCCCCCCTCCCCTCCACATCCCATTCCGTTCCAGTCAAGTGTAGAACGATCTCTGTACTCTGCGATGCTGTACAACATGTTGCACAAGCTGCCTTTCTCGTTTTACCTCATGCTTATGCCATAATAAATGAAATGAAACAATGCTATGAGAGAAATTAAAAGAAGTGAGGTTTCTCCGAGGGCTCCCCTCGTCGCGTTGTCGTCGTTATATGAAATCTTGCCGGGGAAGGACAGCTGTCACATATCCTCTCAGTTGTCAGTTGTGTGAAATCTGTTTCTCCGAACGTCAAATTGCGGTTGCGCGACGCGACGACGCGAGAAGACTCGACCGACAAAGAAGAACGACGGTCGTCAAATCATTTTCATTTATAATACAAAGGCGAAAAGGGAAATTTGGAAAAAGAAAATAGACGCAGAACGCAGACACAAGTTTTATATATCTTTATGTATTTTCGTCTTGGCTTGCCGCTTCACTGGTTGTCTCGTATCCACGAAAATCAGCCGACCCCAAAGGACCGTGACCGTACAGTAATTCAAAAAAAAAAAAGATATCCCCATTTCTCGTGGCCGACCAACCGTCGTCCGCTCCGCGAATCATTGATGATGACGGATGAATCATTACTCGATTGCCGACCAAAAAAATTATTATTATAAATTTTGGGGATGTGTGAGATGAGTGAAACCGGGTAATAAGATACTGTCGGTACGTTAGCGACGAGCAAGGGTAAGGGAACTGAGTGAGAGGGGAGAGACAGAGACAAGAAGGTCCCCGTCCGAGTCCGGACTTCAGGCGGATGCGGATGATGGCTGATGACGATGAAGTTTGTCAATGAATGATGTCACTTCGGCCCAAAAGAAAAAAAAAACGAAACGTTACGAAAATTTGTTCCCCGAGAGTGGCGGAAGAGTTTTGGTGGATGCTAGGAACTCGCTTCTCGCTTGCGCTGTGTAAGGTTGCGGTTCCCTCCTCTGAGCCCCTTCTCTTCCCTTGTTTCCCGTTTTTTCCCGGGGAACCCCGCACCGCAACTGCACCGCAGCACCACAGCACCGCATCGTACACCGCCTACTTTACTTACCGGACCTCGCCACCCTCACCACACTTACACGTCCCCCCCCGTTCCCCCAAATTTTTTCACTTTTTTCTTTTCATTGTTGTTCCCTTGTTTGTTTTCCCTTCCCGGAATGAGTGGCAACAAGGCGATGCTTCGATGCTTCCCCTCGATCGGCGGCGGCATCGTGTCGTGTCGTGTCGGATCTTTATGCCGCACTCCCTTCTCACATGATTTCGCCGGGAGGTAGGAGGATTGGTGACCGCCAAGGGAAAATCACGAATTGAAAACCGATCCCAAACTTACGGTACAAGCCCCATAGGTTTGGCGCTTGCGACAAGAGTGTTAACATGATTATTCCTGTGGTGAGAGTGTGTGTGAAGGTGAAATGAGAGCGTTCACATGCAATGGAGAGAAGAGAAGATGCCGGGTTAGGTGTGACAAAAGAAGGAAAGGTACTGTAAAGCATGAAAATACCAAAACGAGCGATAGCACGTTCTCCCCCTCCCCCTCATCGCGCAAACCTCCGCGAGCGACCAGGAGAGCGCTCCCTGCCTCCCTCCCCTGGCGTGTGAGTGTGAGAAAGAATAAGTGAAAAATAGTGTTCAGGACCCAGGGCGCGATGCGCGATTGAACCGGTGATCCTCGTCCGACCGAACCTTAATGTTTTGCGCAGATAACAATACTGTCATGTCACTGTATGAGGAGAGTTATATGGATTATTAGTTAGACAGGGGGATTGGGAAGGAGATCTAGAACTAGAAAGGTGACAGTACGATCACGGCACAGTCGATCCGCCCATCGGCGCCCAACTAACGCAGCCCCTGTCATCTCCACTTGGCTGTGCAACGCCGGCGCCTTCCTGCGAAAAGCAAGCAAGCGAAATGATGCGATATGCAGAAGCTTCCGAGAAATGATTAATGATTAAGGAAGGGAACACCGAGGTCCTGAATACCGACTGCTGCCTACGAAGGAAGGCCCTCTGTAAATGACTGTGTGACTGACTGACAAGGACAAGCGGCAGCGGAAAGAAGAACGAGGGAGGAAGGGGCCGGACGAGCGAGGCGCTCGGAGAATAACGCATCTGATAGAAGCGACATACGTGGCGTATGGAGACGCGCGCGTACGCGTGTAAAGCACATGAAAACCAGAGAGAGATCCGGGGGGTTGAGAGCGAGGGGGAGCGAGTTGTGCGTGTTTGTCATCATCAAGCAGGAAAGATCCGGAGATTATTGTCGTGTTGTATGTGCATGTGGCGCGCCACATATGGCCTTGATAAGACCGAGAGCAGTACCAGCAGAGCCCTGGAGGGGGCGTTGTGCACAACTTGTGCAGCCTGGTTCTGTCGAATGAATGAGACCTTGACACAACTGCTCTCGAATAAGCGATAAAAGGGCCAAAGGGGTTGTCTGGTGAGTGTGAGTACTCGGAGGAACCAAACCATAAAAGGTCATGCACTCCACAACCCTCCCTTTGGCTCTTTCCGGAAATTTGAGGCAGCTCCTCTAACTGGGCGCGCTTAGCAACCATTCCCACAATCTCGTCCGCCCACATTAAGTAAACGCAGTTTTTTACGCAACCACCGCGCACAACCACACAATCATGAGGCCTTCCACGCGCAGAACACCCGAATGGCCCGGCTAAGTCGATGCTCTGTTGAATCCGCGAATTCCCCGTCGGCGAACTTCGATGACTCAGCTGTCGGCGGGTCAGTACCATCTTTGGGTGGGACCCCGGCGGCACGGGCCCTGCATCTCTCGCGCCGTTTGATTTGGTACTCTTCCCACTTCTCACAGGCATTGTCGAAGGCCTTGCGCTCGCTCGTCGGTGCGAGCACCGGAGCAGGAATGTGAAATGCGGAGGTGATGCGGGACTCCATATTGATACAATCGCGCATGTCTCTGTTTGCCTATTAGCAGTGACCCACAAGGTATAACAAACACACGCACAGTTCAAACCTGGTTAACAACACGTCAAATTCGGCCCTCGACAACCCTATAAGTTCGTTTCTGAACCTGTGTGTACCAGCCTTCTCTCCCGAGTGTACATTGCGTATCATGGAATAATCCCTGTACATGTGGGATTGTTGTCCGCGGTGAGGCTGCTGTAAATTTTGAAATTCGCAGACCCAGTCCCACATCGCCTCTGCACACGCAAGTATCTCCGTGACACGAATGGACAGGTGCAAATTCAAACTTTGCAGATCGAATTTGAGCCGCTGGTTCGGTAACGTGTTCAACCAGCTCGTTGTCTCGATGTCGTCTCCTGCTGTGTGTGAATACCCCGTAGGTGTGGTGCTTTCCGGGTCTCCTTCGGGCAATGAGGTGTCTGGTGATACAAGCGGCGAGATGGAGGGAAAGTTACTCTGCGTTGTGGTGCCTGCGTTGCTTGCGCCGGAGAGTAGATGCGAGGAATTGGAAGACGCCTTCTGACGCGCCGTTATGGTGCCGGGAGTAACAGCCGACTGGTCAAGTACGACATATTGCTGCGTTTGATTTAAGATCTGACGACGGCCAATAAGCGTCGCTGAAGAAGTCTTGCCAGAGTCCTTGTGAGATGATTGAGCCAACTTGGACGTGGCTTCCGACGCGCCTCTCTCATCTGTGGATCGCAAGAGCGTCTGTGTGCCCTCTGTTAAATCCGTGGGAGGAAACATAAACATTATCGGTGCGTGCGATCGCACACCTGCAACCGTTTAATCAGCCAGCCATAATCAAACGATGGGAGAAAGAGATCCAAGCTTACTGTTGAAATAGACCGGCAGTGAATTAGCGAGCAAGGACAGTGGCGAAAGATTAATAAAGCAAGCAGCGTGCATTTCCGTGTAAATATATTCCAGCAAAGAATGGTCTCTAGGATTCAATGGGGCGCCCAATGGGCGTGGGCTGTCAGAGTGTAGAGAATCGGAGTTGCTTGGGGAATCAATGTTGTTGGTATTGCGAATTGAAACTGGAAGTGTCAGCACACTGGGTGTTCCAATCGGACTGTAAAGAGCGTGTAGATGATTGAGCGGACTGGTCACGGCGGGAGATATTGTCGCGACAGATCCAAAACTCCGTTGGTCATGTTCATTACGGTATTGTCCATAAGGAAGGTGTTGAGTCGACGTAGGTGGCGTCACAAAGTGGGGAATGGGCGTTGTTGACCGAGAAACTTGTGGGGGATCTGGTGATCGTCCGGGGAAAAAGAGGTCTTCTTCTATCATCTAAGTCGGATACTGGCATCAGTGCAAGTCCCAGGGACCATGACAGAACCACTCAACCTCAATAGCCGCGCCGGGCTTCATCACACGTGAAATCTCCTCCAGCAAGAAGTCCCACTATCCTCAGGGATGTTAGGAAGAGGGTTGTATTAAGAGAAGTACGTGTCAAACGCAGTCGGCTCGAGTTTAAAATCCATACGCACCTTGTCTTCAGGAATCCCACGCGCTAGGCGTTTGATATGTCTTTATAATTATCCCCATTAGAACGACGACGATGACCGACGAGTGACCCACGCACACAAAATCAAATTCTTCGTTCGGAAATGGAAGTCCCTCAAGACTACGGCCACACCAATTAGTGTTAAGCATGCTGTGCTGGTGAACGGGATACACAGACTGACCAGTTGGCCTGCACCC
>Ga0137394_10000332_pt1 | contig 32860 bp, 20 predicted proteins | sample czobulk116metaG_FD_108278 | JGI IMG/M metagenome (GOLD analysis project Ga0137394, IMG submission 108278) | Vadose zone soil microbial communities from Angelo Coast Range Reserve, California, USA - czobulk1.16 metaG | ecosystem: Environmental > Terrestrial > Soil > Vadose zone | place: USA... | reverse complement strand
CGTCGGTGTCGACGACGACGGTCATGCGCGAGATGGCCTTGGTCTCGGTGGTAGCCGCCGCCAGAGACACGATGCTGAATGCCCGGCGCCGGAACAGCGAGGCCACGCGGTTCAGCACGCCCGGCTTGTTGTCGACGTAGATGGCGAAGGTATGCAGCATAATTCTGTCTCGCGAAATTCAGAATTCAGAATTTGGAATTTGGAATTCGCGCACACCGCCGGTCGGCTCGGCTGACGCATTCCAAATTCCACATTCCGAATTCCAAATTCAATCCGCCGCGGTCTCGACGATCGGCGACGGCCGCCGGATCATCTTGTGCAGATCCGCGCCGGCGGGCACCATCGGGTACACCGAGTCTTCCTGCTCGACCTGAAAATCGATCAGCGCCGCGTGCTTCAGCCGGCGCGCGGCCGTCACCGCGCCCTCGACTTCGGCGCGCGCAGTCACCGTCGTCGCCGCGATGCCGAACGCCTCGGCGAGCTTCGCGAAGTTCGGGCCCGTGATTGGCGTCGCCGCGTAGCGCTTGTCGTAGAAGAACTCCTGCCACTGGCGGACCATGCCGAGAAAGCCGTTGTTGATGATCGCGATGTTGATGTCCAGCTTCTCTTGAACGACCGTCGCGAGCTCCGCCATCGTCATCTGGAAGCCGCCGTCGCCGACGACTACCCAGACCTCGGCGTCGGGGCACGCGATCTTCGCGCCGATCGCCGCGGGCAGCGCAAAGCCCATCGTGCCGAGGCCGCCCGACGTGATCAGCGACCGCGGCCGGTTGTGCTTGTAGTACTGCGCTTCCCACATCTGATGCTGGCCCACGTCGGTGACGACGACCGCGTCGCCCTTCGTGAGGCGCCAGATATCGTTGATGACGTGCGCCGCGTAGAGGTGCCCATCGTCAGGCAGGTTCTGGATGTCGCGGACCGCCGAGTCGCCCTTCAGCTCGTCGATGCGCGCCAGCCATTGCGAGCGGTCGCCTGGCTTGACGTGCGGCAGCCACTCGGCAAGCGCCGGCCGAAGATCCTTGGCGATCGCGACGTCGACGCGGACGTTCTTGTTCAGCTCGGCGCGGTCGATGTCGACGTGAATCTTCTTCGCGGAGCGAGCGTAGGTCTTGAGGTTGCCGGTGACGCGATCGTCGAACCGCATCCCGAGCGCGATCAGCAGATCCGCCTCCTGGATCGCATTGTTCACCCACGCTTCGCCGTGCATGCCCATCATGCCCAGGTTGAGCGGGTGCGACGCGGCGACGCCGCCGATGCCGAGCAGCGTCACCGCCATCGGAATCTGCCCGCGCTCGGCGAGCTGCACGATCTCGCGCTCCGCGCCTGACAGCATCACGCCGTGGCCCGCGAGGATCAGCGGCCGCTCGTCCGCGTTGACGAGCGCGATGGCTTCCAGCACGTCGCCGTCGCCGGGCAGCGCAGCGTCGAACGCCTCGCTGAGGTGCGGCTCTGCGGCGTCCCAATCCACCTCGCAGCCCGACTGCTGGGCATCCTTGGTGATGTCGACCAGCACGGGGCCCGGACGGCCCGAGCGCGCGACGGCGAAGGCCTCGCGGACTGCGGGCGCGACATCCTCGGCGGTGGTCACCAGGTAGTTGTGCTTCGTGATCGGCAGCGTGATGCCGGTGATGTCGGTCTCCTGGAACGCGTCGGAGCCGATCAGCTTGCTGCCGACCTGGCCGGTGATGCACACGATCGGCGATGAGTCCATCATCGCCGTGGCGATGCCGGTGACCATGTTGGTCGCGCCAGGCCCCGAGGTCGCGATCGCGACACCGACCTTGCCGGTCGCGCGCGCATAGCCATCGGCCATGTGAGTGGCGCCCTGCTCGTGCCGCACGAGCACATGGCGGATCGCGTATCCGAGCATCGCATCGTACGCCGGCAGAATGGCGCCGCCGGGGTAGCCGAACACGTCGGTCACCCCTTCCCGCACCAGCGCTTCCCACAGGATCTGTGCACCTGTCAGTTTCATAAGACCTCTAACCGCCGAGAACGCTGAGCCCGCAGAGAAAAACCCTTCGCTCTGCGTTCTCTGCGGTTAACCCGTGACAGCTCCCGTCGACGCCGACGACACCAGCCGCGCGTACTTCCCAAGCACACCCGATGGATATCGCGGCTGGGGGGGGCGCCACTCGGCCAGACGCTGCCTGATCGTGTTATCGGCTACTTCGAGGCTCAGCGTGCGCGCCGCGACGTCGATCACAATTGTGTCGCCGTCGTGGACGGCCGCAATCGGCCCGCCACGCGACGCTTCCGGCGCGATATGCCCTACACAGAACCCCCGCGTGGCGCCCGAGAAACGGCCGTCGGTGATGAGCGCCACCTTCTCGCCAAGGCCGGCGCCGACGATCGCGCCGGTGACCGCGAGCATCTCCCGCATGCCCGGTCCGCCGCTCGGTCCCTCGTAGCGGATGACCACGACGTCGCTCGCCTTGATCGCCTGATGCTGGACCGCGTCGAACGCCGCCTCCTCGCTGTCGAACACGCGGGCAGGGCCGCGATGCTGGAGCCGCTCGGTGCCGGAGATTTTCATCACGGCGCCTTCGGGCGCGAGGTTGCCGCGCAGGATGACGAGGCCGCCGCTTTTCTTGAGCGGCTGCGTCAGCGGGCGCACGACTTCCTGTCCGGGCGTCTCGACCGCCTGCGCCGCTTCCGCTGCCAGCGTCCGGCCAGTCACCGTCATGGCGGCGCCGTCCACCGCGCCCGCCTCCACGAGCCGCTTCGCGACCAGCGGGCTCCCGCCCGCGGCGTGGAGATCGGTGGCAACGAAGCGGCCCGACGGCTTGAGGTCGACGAGCAGCGGCACGCGCGCGCTGATGCGATCGAAATCGGCGAGCTCGAGCTCCAGGCCCGTTTCACGCGCGATGGCAATCAGATGCAGGACGGCGTTGGTCGACCCGCCCGTCGTCGCCACGGCCGCAATGGCATTCTCGAGCGCGGCACGCGTGATGACGTCCCGGGGACGGAGGCCGCTGCGCACGAGCTCCATGACGCGTTCGCCCGCGCCGCGCGCGACGGCAGCTTTTCTCGGATCGGTGGCGGGCACGCTGCCACTGCCGAGCGCCGCGATGCCGAGAAACTCGCTGGCAATCGCCATCGTGTTCGCCGTGAACTGCCCGCCGCATGCGCCGGCGCCGGGGCACGCATCATCCTCCAGCCGGCACAGGTCGGCGTCGGTGATCGAGCCGGTCGCATGGGCGCCGACGGCCTCGAACACGTCCTGAATCGTCACCTGATGGTCGTGCCAGCGGCCGGGCGCAATCGACCCGCCGTACAGCAGCACGCCCGGAACGTTCAGGCGGCCGAGCGCCATCACGCCGCCGGGAATGGTCTTGTCGCAGCCGACCAGCACGACCAGACCATCGAACCCGTTGCCGCGCGTGACCAGCTCGATCGAATCGGCGATCACCTCGCGGCTGACGAGCGAGGCGCGCATGCCTTCCGTGCCCATCGTGATGCCGTCAGAGATCGAGACGGTGTTGAACTCCATCGGCGTGCCGCCCGCGGCGCGGATGCCGTCCTTGACGTGAACAGCGAGATCACGCAGGTGGTAGTTGCACGGACCGATCTCAATCCACGTGTTCGCGACGCCGATGAGCGGCTTCTTCAGATCGGCGTCGGAAAAACCGACCGCCTTCAGCATCGCGCGCGCGGGGGCGCGGTGGGGTCCGGTAGTGAGCGGGTTCGACCGATCGCTCACGACACGACCTCGAACGGATCCGGCATGCGCCCCTCGTGCGTCTTCCAGCTCGCGTACGTGCCGAGCGTCCGGAGCATCGGCGCGAACTCGCCGAGGTGGGCGAGCGCGCGCGTGCAGGCGACCTCGTCGCGCGCGACCGCCAGATCGACGTAGAAGAGGTATTCCCAGGGACGCCCGGGAATCGGCCGCGACTCGAGCTTGGTCAGGTCGATCCCGCGCAGCGCGAAGACGCTCAGCGCCTTGAACAGCGAGCCCGGCTCGTTCGGGAGCGAGAAGACGATGGACGTCTTGTCGGCGACGGCGTTTTTCACCGGCGTGCGGCCGATGACGAGGAAGCGGGTGATGTTGTCGTCGAAGTCCTGAACGGAGGCGGCGAGCGAGGTCAGGCCGAACACCGCGCCGGCCCGCGCCGAGGCAATCGCGGCGGCGTCGGTCAGGCCGGCATCGGCAACCATCTTCGCGCTGCCAGCGGTGTCGTAGGTCGCGATGATGTCGACGTTGGTCAGCGTCCGCAGAAAGCGCTCGCACTGGGCGAGCCCCTGGGGATGCGAGTACACGCGCCGCAGGCCGGCGAGCGTGGCGCCGGGCAGCGCGAGCAGATGGTGCACGACCGGCAGCTCGACCTCCCCGACGATCGGCAGCTCGTGGGCGAGCAGCAGATCGTAGTTGCGGTGGATGCTGCCACCGATCGAGTTCTCGAACGGCAGCACGCCATGCGTCGCCGAGGCGGCCTCGACGCTGTCGAAGACCTCTTCGAAGCTCCGGTACGGCATCAGCTGCGCGTCGGGATCGATCCGCCGGGCCGCGGCCTCGCTGAAGGCGCCCGGCTCGCCTTGGTAGGAGATTTTCATAGATGTCCGCCGATTAGACACGGCGCGCACCTAGAAGTCAAATTGATAATCTTTACATGATCATAAGGCACGTACCGATCCCGCACGAGCTTGCGCGGGCGTCCGCCGGCGGTCAGAATGCGCGAGGGGCTCACCTGTGGGACGCGCCGATCGAGGGCTTCGCGGCGTGGCGTTTGCGCTGATTGTGCTGCTGCCCGGCGGCGCCTGCGCGCAGCAGCAGCCCACGCCCGGGATGGCGGTGCCCCTACCCATCACCCGTGTGCCCCTGCTCCAGGACGCGGGCACCTTCAGCGGGTACGAACAGCCGATCACCCTGGTCGTTCGCGACCGCGAGGCGTGGCAGTCGACCTGGAACCAGATCTACCGCGGGCGCAATCCAGTTCCACCGCTGCCGGCGGTCGACTTCTCGATGGACATGATCGTGGTCGCGGCGCTCGGCGCGAAGCCCACATCGGGCTATGCGGTGGAGTTCACCAGCGCCTACGTCTCGAACGGCAGCGTGACAGTTGAAGCGACGAGCCTCAGCCCAGGACCTCAGTGCGTGACGCTCCAGGTGATTACGTATCCGGTCGACATCGCGCGTGTGCCGCGGCGAGACGGCGCCGTGCAGTTTCACTTCACTCCGAGCGTCAGGTCTTGTTGACCAGCGGCAGCTCGACGAAGCTCGCCTGCCCCGGCGCGTGGTAGATCCGCTGCACGGCCTTGCGGTAGTCCTCGGGCCGCGCGAAGAAGATGTTTCGCACGAAGGTCTGCGGATTGCGGTCGTAGAGCGGGAACCAGCTCGATTGGATCTGGACCATCACGCGGTGGCCGGGCAGGAACACGTGGTTCGCGTTGGGCATCGCGAACCGATACGGCAGCGGCGTGTTCGCAGCGATCGGCTTCGGCGTGTCGAGTCCTTCGCGGTAGCGGCCGCGGAAGATGTCGGCCGATACCATCAGCTGATAGCCGCCCATGGCCGGCTGGCCGGCCACTTCGTCGGGATAGACGTCGATCAGCTTCACGACCCAGTCCGCGTCGGTGCCGCTCGTCGACGCCACGAGGTGCGCCATCGGCTGGCCGCTGATCTTCATCGGCGCGGCCAGTTCGTCCGTCGCGAACGCCATCACGTCGGGGCGTCCTGACGCCTCGCGCTGATCGTCGACGAGCCAGCGCGCCCAGAGCGATCCGCCCGCCGGCTGAATCGGGCGCGAGCGAAACGGCACCGGCTTCGATGGATCGGACACGTACTCGTCGAATGGCGGATCGCCCCTGTCCGGTTCGCGGAGGGTGAGTCGGCCGAAGGGCGCCGTCCCGTCGGGAGACCGCGCCGCAAGATACATGGGGGTCGGCGTGACTGCGCAGCCACTGGCGCAGCCGGCCGGCCATGCCGTTAGCCGCCGCCACGCGTTCGTGCCCGTCTCGTACACGGTGACCGGGGCCACATCCATCTTCGGCGCATCGTCCTTCAGATAGTGATCGAGAAACGGACGCAGGATTGCCTGGCGGAAATACAAGGCGGTGTCGCTGTTGAACTTCAGCGCGCCAAGCGTGCTGCCGTCGCCGATTTCCTGACCGTGATGCCAGGGGCCCATCACCAGAAACACTTTGTCGTTGCCCGTGTCCTTCGGTTTGATCGCCTTGTAGACCGCGGGCGCGCCATAGATGTCTTCCTGATCCCAGAGACTGTGGACCAGCATGACTGGAACCGTCAGCGGCTGCGCTGCGAGCACCTTGTCCACCGCCTGATCGCGCCAGAACGCGTCGTAGGCCGGGTGCTCGACGAGCTTCTGCCAGAAGCCCATCTGATCGAGGCCGCGGCGCCGCCCGAGCTCTCCCGCCGAGCCCGCCTGCATGAACATGTCGTAGTCGTCGTAGTGGCTCGTGAACCATTTCGCGGCGCTGTCGTTGGCGCGCGTCCCCTCCTGCTCGTAGATGTAGGGCATCATCTGCTGCCGGAAGGCGCCGTTGTGAAACCAGTCGTCGCCCATCCAGCCGTCAACCATCGGGTTCATCGGCACCGAGACCTTGAGCGCCGGGTGGGGGTTGACGAGCGCCATCAGGGGCAGGAAGCCGTCGTAGGAGATCCCGAGGATGCCAACCTTGCCGTTGCTTTCGGGAACGCTCTTCACCAGCCAGTCGATCGTGTCGTAGGTGTCGGTGGCGTGGTCGACCGGCGTCGGATTCTGGGGCCCGTGCAGCGGCCGGTTCATCACGTAGTCGCCCTCCGACCCGTACTTGCCGCGGATGTCCTGCACGACTCGAATGTACCCGCCCTCGACGATCACGTCGGTCGCATTGTCGTAGCCGTTGAGGATCGGCCCGAGATGCGCGCTGGGCGCGTGCGACGTCAGATCGGTCGCGTTGTAGGGCGTCCGCGTCAGCAGCATCGGGGCGCTCCTCGCGCCCCTGGGCACGATGACCACCGTGTGCAGCCTGACGCCATCCCGCATCGGGATCATCACGTCGCGCTTGACGTAGTCGAAGCCGTCGGTCGGGGGCACCAGCCTCGCCGGCGTTTCGCTCGGCAGCGACGGGTACTGCTGCTGGGCGCTCGACAAGGCGGCGAGCGGAGCGGAGAGAGACAACGGGAACAGAGAGGAAGGAGCTAACGGTACGATACAGAGAAGCAGAGCAACGAAGACCGAACCGAGAAAACAAGTCTTTCTTCTCCGTTCGACCTCCGCTGCTCCGTTTCTCTGTGTGAAACCGCTCCCTCCGTGACCTCGGTCTCCGTGCCCTCCGTCGCCTCCGTTTCCGTGGCCACCGCCTTCGCTCATTCCGTCGCCTCCGTTCCCGGTCCCTCCGTCATCGTTCGTTCCCTACAGCCTCGGCAAGGTGACGCCCCGCTGCGCCTGGTACTTGCCCTTCTTGTCCTTGTATGACCGCGCGCATGGCTCGTCGCTCTGGAAGAAGAGGACCTGCGCGATGCCTTCGTTCGCGTAGATCTTGGCAGGCAGCGGCGTCGTGTTGGAGATCTCGATCGTGACGTGCCCCTCCCACTCCGGCTCGAACGGCGTCACGTTGACGATGATCCCGCAGCGCGCGTAGGTGGACTTGCCGAGGCAGACCGTCAGGATGTCGCGCGGGATGCGGAAGTACTCGATCGTGCTCGCGAGCGCGAACGAATTCGGCGGGATGATGCAGACGTCCGCCCGGATGTCGACGAACGACTTCGAGTCGAAGTTCTTGGGATCGACGACGGTGTTGTAGACGTTCGTGAACACCTTGAACTCGTCGCCCACCCGGACGTCGTAGCCGTACGACGAGACGCCGTACGAGATGACGCCCTCGCGCACCTGATCCTCGACGAAGGGCTCGATCATCTTGTGCTCGCGCGCCATCCGCGTGATCCAGGTGTCGGACTTGATGCTCATCGCCGGAAGAGGGCGAGCAGGAGCGTCAAAAGGATGCTCAGGATGATCGACGTGGCCAGCGGGAAGTAGAAGCTGAAATTGCTTCGTCGGACGTAAAAGTCACCCGGCAGGCGCCCGAGTGGCACGCCGAGCATCATCACCAGGCCCAGCGCCGCGATCCCGAGACCGACAAACACCAGCGTTTTACCCATCTCGGTTGTTCAGGGAACGGAGCGGACGGAGGGATCTCTTTGGCATCCCGTTTCCTCGGTCCCCTCGGTTCGCCCTGCCTCAAATCAGGTCGATGCCAGGGAAAAAATACCCGATTTCAAACGCCGCCGTATCAGCTGCATCGGATCCATGCGTGGCATTGCGCTCGATCGACAGTGCGAATTCATTGCGGATCGTGCCTGCGTCGGCCTTCGCCGGGTCGGTCGCCCCCATCAGCGTCCGCCACTTTCTGATGGCGTCAGGCGCCTCCAATACCAGTACAATCGCGGGTCCTGAGGACATGAACGTCGTGAGGCTGCTGAAGAACGGGCGCTCGCGGTGCACGGCGTAAAAGCCCTCGGCCTGCGCTCTCGAGAGCTGCAGCAGACGCATGGCACGAATCTGGAATCCCTCGCTTTCGATACGTTGAATAATGGTACCCGCAAGATGCCGATCCACTGCATCAGGTTTGATGATGGCCAGGGTCCGCTCGATCATTTCGGGCGATTATAGCAGGCACTACCTCAGCCGCTCAGGGGACGAAGGAGGCCGAATGACGCCGATGGCGATGAAGCTCATGGACGATCCCGACGCGCACAAAGGCGCGATCGAAGGCGATCGTCCGACCGACGAACAGTTCGGCAATCCCCTTGGCGACGGCCTGGACGAAAACGGCCTTCCCGACGACCCCATTGCGATCGCCGAGGACGCGATCGGTGCCAACGAGGACGAGAGCCAGGGGTGAAATACTTGCAATTGGCGAGTTGGTGATTTGGTGATTTAGTGAAGGGTTTAGGAATCTAACCGACAGTCACGCCGCGGCATCGTACATGAAACGGTGCCGTGGCATGACCCAAGTCGCAGACGACCTTCGGCAACGGACGTTCCGTTACGGTCTTCGGATTATTTCCCTCTGTCACAAGCTGCCCGACACGTGGCAATGCCGCGAGATCGGCCGTCAACTCCTCCGCGCCGGCATGGGAGTCCCTGGAAACTACTGGTCAGCATGTCGAGGGCGTTCGCCGGCTGAATTCATCGCCAAGCTGGGTGTCGCGGCCGACGAAGCAGAGGAGTGCGTGCTGTGGCTGACAGCGATAATCCAGAGCGGCATCAATCACGGGTTGGAAACGAAAGGCTTGCTCGGGGAAGGAGAGGAACTGCGGGCGATTCTCTCAAAGTCGCACAAAACGGCCCGAGAGAATCGCCAGCGAAAGGTGCGCGAGGCTAAATCAAGCCGAAGTCAACTCGCCAAATCACCAAGTCGCCAAATCACCAACTCGCCAATTACGAAGTCTAACGAAGCCCTTCCATAATCTCTTCCAACGCTTCCTTCCCCGGGCGGATGCGGTCGAGGGGAAGCGTCGCGAGCGGTTCGTCGACGACATTCAGCAGCGTGAGGAAATCGTCGCGATCCGGCTCGATGTAGATCAGGCCGGTCGCGAACTCGCCACGCCGCGCGGTCTCGTGCAGCCGCTTCAGCGCGCTGATCTTGTCGGTCGGGTCGTAGTCCTCTTCCAGCTTCTTCAGGAACAGCTTCGACCCGTCGTGCATCGTGACTTCCTGGGTCGTGCCGGGCGCGTAGTCCACCGCGATGTCCTCGAAGAACGGCACGAAGCTGACTTCTTCCACCGGATCGTCGTGGTCCTTCACGTAGGCGTAGCTCTTGGTCGACCCCTCGTGGTCGTTGAAGGTGACGCACGGCGAGATGACGTCGAGCATCACCGTGCCGCGGTGCGCGAGCGCCGCCTTGAGGAGCGAGAGCAGCTGCCTCTTGTCGCCGGAAAACGATCGGGCGACGAACGTGGCGCCGAGCTCGACGGCCAGCGCGCACGTGTCGATCGGCGGCAGGTCGTTGACGACGCCGGTCTTCAGCTTGGAGCCGAGATCGGCGGTCGGCGAGAACTGCCCCTTCGTGAGGCCGTAGCAGCCGTTGTCCTCGATGATGTAGATGATCGGCAGGTTCCGGCGCATCAGGTGCACGAACTGGCCGATGCCGATCGCGCCGGTGTCGCCGTCGCCGCTGACGCCGATCGCGATCAGCTTCTTGTTCGCGAGCATCGCGCCGGTGCCGACCGACGGCATACGGCCATGCACCGCATTGAAGCCGTGCGAGCCGCCCAGGAAGTACGCCGGGCTCTTGCTCGAGCAGCCGATGCCCGACAGCTTGATCACCTGCCGCGGGTCGACGCCCATCTCGTAGAAGGCGTCGATGATGCGCTCGGAAATCGCATTATGCCCGCAGCCGGCGCAGAGCGTCGTCTTGCCGCCTTTGTAGACCTGCGGTTCGAGCCCGATTCGGTTCACTTTCAGTGGTGTAGCCATATTGGAATCTGCATCAGAATTCTTAATTCTGAATTCTCAATTCTAAATTCTATTCGCCGCCCGTCATGCCCGCCGATGAGCCCGCCGTGCGGACCGTTTTCCTCGCCACTTCGAACCCTTCCTGCGCCAGCACGTCGTCGGTGATGCTGCGGGCATCGATCGGCAACCCGTTGTAGTGCAGTACGCTGCGCAGCCTGGTCTGCCGCTCCGGCGTGAGCTCGAGCTTCATGAGCTGCAGGAGCTGCGCGTCGCGGTTCTGCTCGATGACATAGACGCGCTCGTGCGCGTCGATGAAATTCCCGAGCTCCTCGTTGAACGGATACGCACGGAGCCGGAAGTACGACGTCTTGAGGTCGGTCTCCTCCCGCAGCTGATCGCGGCTCTCGCCAATCGCCCAGTCCGACGTGCCGTAGCCGATGAACCCGATCTTTGCGCCCGGCACGGCATCGATCGCCGGCTTCGGGACGAACTTGCGGGCGGTCTCGAACTTGCGCGCCAGCCGGTCCATGTTGTCGACGTAATCGTCCGGGCGCTCGCTGTACTGTCCCTTCGCGTTGTGCCCCGATCCGCGCGTGAAGTACACCGGCATGCCGTCCCCCGGAATCGTCCGGTAGGTGATGCCGTCGCCGTCGACGTCCTTGTAGCGGCCCCACTCGCCGATTCTCTTCAATGTTTCGTCGGTCAGCAGCTTGCCGCGGTTGATCGGCTTCTCGGGATACTTGAAGCCATCCGACATCCAGTTGTTCATGCCCAGATCGAGGTCCATCATCACGAAGATCGGGGTCTGGAACAGTTCGGCGAGCTCGAAGGCTTCCTGCGACATCGTGTAGCACTCCTCGACCGACGAGGGCATGATCATGATGTGCTTGGTGTCGCCGTGAGAGAGAAACGCCGCCTGCAGCAAGTCGCCCTGAGCGGTCCGCGTCGGCAGGCCGGTAGACGGCCCGACGCGCTGGACGTCGAAGATGACCGCCGGCGCCTCGGCGTAGTACGCCAGCCCCGCGAACTCGCCCATCAGCGAGATCCCGGGCCCGGCCGTCGCCGTCATCGACCGCGCACCGGCCCAGCTCGCGCCAATCACCATCCCCAGCGAGGCGATCTCGTCTTCCGCCTGCACGATCGCGAACGTCGCCTTCCCCGTCGTCTTGTCGACGCGGTACTTCTTCATGTAGGTGATGAGCGACTCGCACAGCGACGAGGACGGCGTGATCGGATACCAGGCGACGACGGTGACGCCGGCCATCATGCAGCCAATCGCAGCAGCCGTGTTGCCCTCGATGAGGATTTTGCCGGCCGTCTCATTCATCGGCTCGATGAAGTAGGGATCCTGCTTCGTGAAGTTGGCTTCCGCGTAATCGAAGCCCGCTTTGAGCGCGCCGGCGTTCAGCGTGACGGCCTTGGCTTTCTTGCCGAGCTGCTTGGCGAGCGCCTGCTCCATCAGCACCGGGTCGAGCCCGAGCAGCTTCGCGAGAATGCCGTCGTAAATCATGTTGCGCACGAGGCGGCGGAGCTTCGCGTCGGGGCAGACCGGCTTGACGAGCGCGTCGAACGGCACTGGATAGAAGATGAGATCGCCACGCAGCGCGTTGAGCTTCAGCGGCTCGTCGTAGACGACCGCGGCGCCGGGCTCGAGCGTCAGGACGTCTTCCTTCGCCGTTTCCGGGTTCATGGCGACGAGGAAATCGACTTCTTTCTTGCGCGCGACGTAGTGGCGCTTGCTGGCGCGAATGGTGTACCAGGTCGGCAACCCGGCAATGTTCGACGGGAACATGTTCTTGCCCGACACCGGAACGCCCATCAGCAGAATCGACCGCAGCAGCACCATGTTCGCCGTCTGGCTGCCGGAGCCGTTGACCGTCGCGATCTGGATGCTGAAGTCGTTGACGACACGCTGCTTGTTGCGCGCCGCCTGCTGTTCCTGAACCGCGAGATCTGTCGGTGACATTCTCAAGTCCTTACAACGTATGAAGATAGAGGATTTCTGGGGGAGCTCCGCCGCACAAGGACAACCCTGGAAGTATATCAAGTCTCAACGCGCAAGTCTCAATTCCGGGCCTGCAGGCGTCTGCAGAGCCGGCCGTTGAACCTCGAGGGCTCAAGGGTTGAGAGTTGAGGGCTACACCATCTGCTGGATCGCCTTACCCATGTCGGCGGGGCTCTTGACGACCGTGACGCCGGCGGCGGTCAGGGCCGCCATCTTCTCCGCTGCGGTGCCCTTACCGCCCGCGATGATGGCGCCGGCGTGTCCCATGCGGCGCCCGGGAGGCGCCGTCTGCCCCGCGATGAAGCCGACGACCGGCTTGTGGAAATGTCCCTTGATCCAGGCCGCGGCGTCCTCTTCGGCGCTGCCGCCGATTTCTCCGATCATGATCACGGCGTCGGTGTCGGGATCGTCTCCGAACAGTTTCAGCGCGTCGATGTGGGAGGTGCCGATCAGCGGGTCGCCGCCGATGCCGATGCACGTGCTCTGCCCCATCCCGAGCCGCGTCAGCTGGTGGATCGCCTCGTAGGTGAGCGTCCCGCTCTTCGAGACGATACCGATTCGCCCTTCCTTGCAGATGTTGCCGGGAATGATGCCCGCCTTCGCCTTGCCGGGCGAGATCAGGCCGGGGCAGTTCGGGCCGACCAGCCGCGTGCCGGGACGCTCCTTCAGGAAGGTCATCGCGCGCATCATGTCGAGCGTCGGGATGCCCTCGGTGATGCAGACGATGAGCGCAACACCTGCATCGGCCGCTTCCATGACCGCATCGGCCGCGAAGGGCGGCGGCACGAAGATCACCGAGGCGTCCGCGCCGGTCTGCTTCACGGCGTCCTGCACGGTGTCGAATACCGGCCAGCCCTCGTGTTCCGTCCCGCCCTTGCCCGGCGTCACGCCGCCGACGACCGTGGTGCCGTAGGCCGCCGCCTGCTTGGCATGAAACGTCCCCTCGCGACCCGTCAGGCCCTGCACGAGCAAACGCGTCGATTTATCGATCAGAACAGCCATATGTTTCAAGGGCAACCACGAAGGCACGAAACCCCACGAAGAACACGAAGAAGACCTGTGCTTTTCTTCTTCGTGTGCTTCGTCCTCTTCGTGTCTTCGTGGTTGTTCCTTCAGCCTGCCAGCTCCACCACCTTCTCCGCCGCCTCGTCCATGCTGTCGGCGGTGGTGAGCTTCATCCCGCTGTCGCGCAGCAGGCGCTTCCCTTCGTCGACGTTGGTGCCTTCCATGCGGATCACGATCGGCACGGACACGCCGAGCTCCTTCACCGCCGCGATGACGCCCTGCGCCAGGACGTCACACCGCAGGATGCCGCCGAAGATGTTGATGAGCACCGCCTTCACATTCTTGTCCGACATCAGGATCTTGAACGCGTTCCGAATCTGCTCGGCGTTGGCGCCGCCGCCGACGTCGAGGAAGTTCGCCGGCTCCCCACCCGCGATCTTGATGATGTCCATCGTCGCCATGGCGAGGCCGGCGCCATTGACCATGCAACCGATGTTGCCGTCGAGGTGGATGTAATTGAGGTTGAACTTCGACGCCTCGATCTCCAGCGGATCCTCCTCGCCGAGGTCGCGCAGCTCCTTGATGTCCGGATGGCGATAGAGCGCGTTGTCGTCGAAGTTCATCTTCGCGTCGAGCGCCAGCAGATCGCCGGACGCCGTGACGACGAGCGGGTTGATCTCCAGCAGCGACGCGTCGGTCGCCAGGTACGCGTCGTACAGCGACGCCACGATCTGGATGAACTTGTGGACCTGGGCGCCGTCGAGGCCGATGCCGAACCCGAGCTGCCGCGCCTCGAACGGCACCACGCCGACGCCGGGCTCGACGTGAACGCGCACGATCTTCTCGGGCGTCTTTTCGGCGACTTCCTCGATGTCCATGCCGCCGGCGGCGCTCGCCATGATCACCGGCTTGCCTTCGGCGCGATCGAGCACGATGCTGACATACAGCTCGCGCTTCATTTGCAGCCCTTCCTCGATCAGCACGCGGCCGACCTTCCGCCCCTCGGCGCCGGTCTGGTGGGTGACGAGCGTCATGCCGATCATGCCGCGCGCGATCTTCTCCGCGTCCTCCGGTGATTTCGCCAGCTTCACGCCGCCGCCCTTGCCGCGGCCGCCGGCATGAATCTGCGCCTTCACGACGACGACTTTGGTGCTGAGCCGCCTGGCGACTGCGCCGGCCTCAGACGCGTCGGAGAGCGCCTCGCCGCGCGGCACGGGTACGCCGTGGCGGGCAAGGATCGCTTTCGCTTGATACTCGTGGATTTTCATCTGGAGTCAGAACTTCACATGCTAGCAGGGACCAACGCGTCAAGGCAACGCGATCACTTCACGACGATGGCCGCATCCGCGCGACGACCGCGACTGTCGCTCGCGGTCACCACGTGCCGGCCGACGGCCAGCGGCCAGTCGAGCGCCCCGTCGACTTCGCTCGTGCCGACCGGCGAGCCGTCGACGCGCCACTCGATGCGCGAGTTCGCAGCCGAGGTAGCCCGAAGGCCGATCCGTTGAAACTCAGAACGGAGGGTCGGATCGATCAGGTACACGGCGCCGTCCGGCGGGTTCATGACGCGCAGTTCGACCGGCGCCCGCTGGATCGGCGGTTTGGCGCGCGGCGCGGCCGCAGGAGCCACCCGCAATGGCGCCGCGACCGCGCGATCGAGCAATCGCTCGGTCGACGCCCACGCGCGGTACTCGGCCGGCCAGTCCACGACGACACCCCGCGGCGTCGCGCGATGCCACGCGCATCCTGGCGACTCCGCCCCGGCCGCCAGCCATTCGTCGACGAGGGTCGGACACCACGGCAACGCGGCCATGCCGGACAGCGCGCAGACGCGGACGCGCGCCGTTTGGGCGGGCAAAGCCACGGTCGCCCTATCGCCGGATGGCGGCAGGGCGCCGGCGACGTGACGCATCGCGGCGAGCATCACCGCGTGAAATATCGGGCCGGCGCCGGTGACGCCGGACGATCCGGTGAGCGCACGCCGATCGAAGTTGCCGACCCAGACGCCGACCGTCACCGCGCGGGTGTAGCCGACCGCCCAGTTGTCGTGGTACGCCTGCGACGTGCCGGTCTTGGCGGCAACAGCGAACGGGAATTCCAGGCTGCCGCCCCGGCCGAACGCGTAGGCTCGCGCGTCGGCGTCGGACAGAATGTCGGTGATCCAGAAGGCGGTGCGCGGAGAGACAAGCGGCCACTCGAGCGGTGGCACCGGCCGGCGCACCATGGTCGGCCGAATCGCCACGCCACCACGCGCGAACGCCGCATAGGCTGCCACCATCTCGTCCAGGCGGACTTCGGCGTCGCCGAGCGTGACGCCGAGGCCGTAATACGCGGCGCTCTTGTCGAAGGTGGAGAACCCGGCCGCGCGCAGGAAGCGCAGAAGATTCGGAACGCCCACGCGTGAGGCGAGAGCGACGGCCGGCACGTTTTCCGATCCCGCCAGGGCGCGCCGCGCGAGCATGGGCCCGCGGAACTGCCCGTCGTAGTTGCGCGGGCTATATAACACGCCATCCTGCGCGGTCGGGAAATACGAGGCCACGTCGGGCAGCACGGTGGCGGGTGACGCGCCGCCCTCGAACGCAAGCGCGTAGGTGAACGGCTTCAACGCCGATCCGGGCTGCCGTGGCACCACCGTGCCGTCGATCGTTCCGCCGTGCGCGGCATCGGCGTAGTCGCCGCTGCCCTCCCACGCGAGCCATTCGCCCGACACGTTGTCGAGGACCACGGCGGCGACGTTGTGCGCTCCGTGACGCTCGAGCGATGGACGCTCGACACGGATGATGCCTTCGACCTCGCGCTGCAGTTCGGCGTCCAGCGTCGTCTGAATGCGGCGCGGGCGGTCGGACCCGGCCGCCAGGAGCACGCGCTCCACGAAATGCGGGGCGATGAACGCTGCCGGCTCGCGCGAGAGCGCGAGGCGCTCGTCGCTCGCTTCGCGCGCCTGCTCGGTGCTGAGCGTGCCGAGCGCCCGCATCCGGGCGATCACCCGCTCCTGCCGGCGCCGCGTGCGCGTTGCGTCGCGATACGGGTTGTACGCGGACGGACGCTGCGGCAGCGCCGCGAGAAAGGCCGCCTGCGCCGGCGTCAGGAGCGAGGGCGGGTGTCCGAAGTAGGCGCGGCTGGCCCGGCCGGCGCCGGACAATTGATTGCCGTACGGCGCGAGATTCAGGTACAGCGCAAGAATGTCACGCTTGCTGAAGCGATGCTCGAGCCGCAGCGCGATGACCGCCTCGCGCAGCTTCGTGACGGCGGTGCGGCGCGCGCCCGGCGCAGCGTGCCGCGCGAGCAACAGCTTGGCCACCTGTTGCGTGATGGTCGATCCCCCTTCGAGGACGCGGCGATATCTGAGGTTGCGCAGCGCCGCGCGCACGGCCGCGATCGGATCGATGCCGGGATGACGGAAGAACCGGTGATCTTCGGCCGCGATCGTCGCGTCGACGAGCGTCGAGGGGAGCGACGACGCCGCGAGCCACGACGCGCGGCTCCCGTCGCCGGAGCGCGCCTCGTACAAGGCCTCGCCGTGGCGATCGACGATGTCGGTCGACTCGACGTTTTGAAAGTCCAGCAGGCCGTCCGGCAACGGTCCGGCGCGCAGCCGTACGGCGACCGCGACGAGAACGAGCGCAGCCGCGCCGGCCACACGCAGGCGAGAGACTCTCATCGCTTGACCTCGACGGGCTGCGTCGCAGTGCGGCCGAATATCTCCGGCTCGTACATTTGTTCCGCCCGCGCCGGGGCGGCCTGGAACGTGCCGGCGGTCGTCGCGCGGACCACATACGTGAAGTCGTGGTGGCCTTCGCTCAGCCGCGTCGCGAACAGCAGCACGCGGTCGTCATGACGTTCGACGTGGTCGAACGTCCCCCGGCGCCAGATGTCCCATTCCACGCCCTCGCCGTCATCGGGCCGATCCTCGTCGCTCGTCTTCACGACGTCGGCGGCCGTCGTCGCGAACCACGATTCGACCGGTTCGAACCCGGCGGGCACCGGATCGGTGACGGCGACGAACCGGCGCTCTTTCGGCAGATCGAAGGAGAGCGTGACCCGGACCAGATCGCCGGCGTTGAAAGTGGTCGCCGGCGCGCCGGCCCGGCCGTCGAGCATCGGCGCGTACAGGCGTTCGACGTGGAATCCGTTGTCGCGGGCGGTCAGCGTGGCGGCGTCAGGCGCGTAGGTCAGCCGCGCGACGTAGAAGGCTGTCCCCTCGCCATCGCGACGGACCGTCAGCTCGGTGGCCGTTGACGCACGCGCGGCGAGCTGTGCCATCGGTACATCTTTCGCGAAGGCGGTCGTCGATCGCCCCTTGAACGTCTCGCGCAGCAGATCCTGGGTGCCGATGCGGATGGTTGCCGTGAAGTTCGGCGTCACGCTCTCGTACTTGCGGTAGTAGTTCACCAGCGCCTGCATGGCGATGGCGTTCTCCTGCGTATTGCCCCAGCGCCCGTTCGTGCGCGCCGTCATCAGCCACCGGACGATCCCGCTGACAACGGTCTGTGACTCTCCCGCGCGCACGAGGGTGTTCAGGGCAATCGCGGTCGAGCGGATATTGGAATTCCAGAAGTACAGGAGGTACGGATCCGAGAGCTCCTCGACGTGAATCGTGCCGGCTTCGGGCAACATCGCGTTGTTCATTCGACGCCGGAGCTCGTCGGGCCGCGCACCGGCTTCGCCTTTCGCCAGCAGCGCGTCGCGCAGGTACGCGATGGCGAAGATCGGCATGCGATCGAGATAGCCGTACAGGCGGTTGATGTTGGAGTCCTGATTGCGTCCGCCCTCGACGAGCACCTTCACCGCGAAGGACCTCCACGCGGTGTACGCGGGCCACCAGCCTTCGTTGACAGGCAGCTCGCCCGACAGCGCCTTCTCCAGGTAATCGTAGGCGCGCTGCATCATGCCGGCGTCGACGTCGTATTTCAGCGCCGCCGCGGTCTGATAGACGTGCGCGACGTAGCTGGTCAGATATGGCGACACCGAGCGGCATTCGCCCGGCCAGAAAGCGAAGCCGCCCGAGGGACACTGGAATTTTTCCAGCTCGCGCAGCGAAGTCAGCACGCGAGGCCGCAGATCCTTCACGTCGATGCCGGGCAGATGGAAGGCATCGCCGAGATCGGATGCGACCGCCATCACGAATGCCCGCGACGCGCGCTGCTCTGCGCACCCGTACGGATACTCGACGACGTAGCGCGCGCCTTCGCCGAGGCCGACGAGCGCGGTCGACGCCACCTCGAGATGGAGTCCGCCGACGCCGGGCACGATCCCGGCAGGCATGGCGAACGGCTGCCGGCCGTCCGGCGCAGCCTCGCCGTAGCTGGCGACCGTCTCGGGCGATACCATCATTTCGACCGGGATGCTGTCTTCGAAGGCGTCGCTCTCGCCGCCGAGCCGGACCGTGGTCTGCACGCGACCGCGGCCCACGGCGTTGGCGGCGACATCGAAGCGGACCTCGCTCGATGCGCCCGCGCCGATCTGCACGACCCGGCGGGTCTCGCCGATGATCTGCAGCACGTCGGGGTCGAGGCTCCGCATCGTGACGATCGCCGTGCCCGGGACTTTCAGCTGGCTGGTCACGACTGAACCGAAGAACGCCTTGTCGCCGCGCGACATGAACCGAGGAAACGCCGCCTTGAGCACGACCGGCTTGTTGATCCGGATCTCGCTTTCAGCCGATCCGAACCGCGACGCCTTGTCACCGCTGACGGCCATGATGCGATACGTCGTCAATGACTCCGGCAGCTTGACGTCGACCGCGGCGTGGCCTTTCGCATCGGTCGTCACCGATCCCAGCCAGAAGGCGAGCACCCGGAAGTCCTTGCGGATCTGACTGACCGAGGCATCGGCGCCTCCGCCGCCGCCCTCATCGGTCCCTTTCGGCGTCAGCACGCGCCGGCTGATGATGCGCTGACGATTGTCGGTGTTCATCACCTGGAGCGCCTTCGGCACGTACACCGAGGCGAGCACGTCCGGCGTCCGGAACGCGGTCAACGACAGCACACCGTAGTCCACGGCCCAGAGCGTCACTTCGCTCAGCGCCGGCAGGCCCTGCGCATCGTACACCTGCACCTCGACCTTCGCGGATCCCGCCGGCCGGAATTCTTCGCGGTTCGCCCTGACGCTGACCGAGAGCCGCTTCGACGCGTCTTCGATCGCGAGCTTCGCGTACCCGATGCGGAAGGCGGGCTTGCCGGGATCGCTGGTGTCGTCTTCGGCGCCGTCCGGCTTGGAGCGGCCTTTGATGAGCACGACGGAGACGAACAGGTTGGGAATGTCGGCGGCGGTGATGGGCACCGAGACGGTCTGCTGCGTCGATGTCAGCGCGAAGGTCGAGTGCGATCGGATGCCCTCACGCTCGACGGTCAGCAGCGCGGTCGCGCGCTCCCATGGCGACTGGATCATCAGCTGCGCCGTTTCGCCGGGCTTGTACGTCTCGCGCTCGGGCACCAGATCGATCCGATTGTGATCGTAGCGGGCCCACGCGGTGTATCCGGCGCCGATTGCGTAGAACGAGAACCGGGTCAACGACTTGAACGCGCCGTCCTGCGCGGTCGCGCGCACCAGGAACGACCCGCCGGTCGGCAGTGGTATGGCGAGCGGTACCGGGTCGCTCGTGGTCGTCACGGTGAAGCGGCCGCGCTCGATCTCTTTTCGCTCCGAATCCCAGGTGTAGAAGCCGTTGCCCTCGGCGCGCCGCACGCTGTTCCACTGCACTTCGATCAGGGCGACGTCGACCTTCACGCCCGGCACCGGCACGCCGTCAGCCGACACCGCGACGACGCCCGTGTTGAGACCGGTCTTCTGATCGACGAACAGCGACGGCCGCTGCAGGCCGACGTACCAGGGCGCCGGATGCACGACGAAGCTCGCGTTGCCGGCGATGTGCTGGCGCGAAACATCCTCGACGTCGCCTTCAAACGTGTATCGATAGGGCACGCCATCGCTGGGCAGCGTGGCGAGATCGAGCGTGAGCTGTCCGCGTGCATCGAGCGTGGCGGTCTGGGCGGCCGCGCCGCCGGCCTCGAAGCGGACGCCGTTCTCGCAACACCCCGCGAAGACGAAGCGGTCGCCAGGGTACTTCGTCATCACCTGTGCAGGCGCCTGAAACAGCGGGGTCTTCGAATACGTCCACGCAACGGGCCGATTGCCCATGGCCGCGCCGAACAGGTAACGCGCGGTGACGACGGCCTTGAGCGTCGAGCCGGCCAGCGCGGAATCGCCCGCCAGGTTCGCATCGACACGGAACTCCGGCCGCCGATATGCCGCGACGAGGAACGTTCCGCTGATGCTTTTCGCCGCCGCCTCCGATTCCTGATCGTCGGGCTCATCGCGGCGCGCGATGGGCGCCGCCGCCGACCCAGGCTCGATCGGTTTTTCCAGGGTGACAGTGGCCGCATAGTTGCCCAGCGCGCCATCGGTGGGCAGACGGGTGACCCATTCCGTTGCGCTCCACGGCGTCATCACCACTGTGCGCCGGTCGACGACCTTGTTGCGGCTGTCGCGCACGACGACGTAGGCGGGCGCGCCGCTCGCGATCAGAGAAATCCCGGCGGGCGTGTCGCGGCGGAGGATCGCCTTGAAGTGGACCTCTTCGCCGAGCTTGTAGACGCCTCGATCGCTGAACACCGTCCCGCGCAGCAGCGGCTGCGACTCGTTCAGGTCGTAGCGCGCTCCGAACGCGAACGGTTCGACCCCTTCGTTCCAGTCGCTGCCCACGTAGGCGACGTCGCCGTCCTTTGCCGCGGTGACGATGAAGGCGAACTTCCACCACCGCTGCTCGTCGCGCAGCTGCAGCGCGGGCGCGATCGCGACTCCCTCATCGCTGGTGCGGCCCGACCACGCGACGCTGTTGTCCAGCCGGATGATCGAGACGTCTGCGCCGCCGACCGGCGCGCCCGTGTCGAGCCGCGTGACGAGCACCAGCGTGTTCTGCGGGCTGTCCTTGACCGTGATGCCCAGATTCGTCACCTGCACGAGCGTCGCGACCGGCTTCTTGCCATCGTCCTTGTCTTCGTCCTCCCGCTCGCGGAGCAGCCGCGCACGCGCGATGGGTGCGCCAGGTTGCACCGCGGCCCAGACCAGGCCGGTGCCGGACGGCTTGAGTGCGGTCGCCAGATTCAAGCCGTGCGACTGAATCTGGTCGGCCGTGACCGCGAGCGTGCGCCTCGTGCCGGCGCCCGAAGGCGCCGCCCGGAAGTGAACCTCCGCGAGTTGCAGAATCGCAGGCATCAACTGGTTCGGCGCCAGCGCTTGCGCCCATTGGCGCACGTCGGTGAAGTTCCGCGAGTGGAACGGCAGCGCGCCCCCGCCGGTTTCCCAGACGCCGTGTCCGTCTCCGAAGCTTGCAAACGCGCGGTCGTGCCAGTTCTCGACGATGCCCGTCCAGGAATAGCCGAGCGTCTGACCATCGAGCGCCGAGAGTCCGCCGTCGATCGTGACCGCCCACGTCCGTGCCGGCGTCTGGCGATCGAAGCCGAGATCCTCGAACGTGAACGCGCGCACGGTCTCCTGCGGGGTGCGGAACGTATTGCGGGGCACCGACAACGGCCGGACGGCCGATTCCTGCGCCGGGTTGGTCACGTCGCGGACCGTCGCGGCGCGCCGCAGGGCATCGAGCCGGACTTCGGCCCGCAGCCGCGCGTAGTTGTATCTGTCCGCATCACACCGGCTGCTGCAGGCAAAGCTGTCCACGAACAGCGTGCGATCGAGATAGACGACGTAGACCTGCCCGACGGACGGCGTCGCGCGTCCCTCGACGGCGGGCAGACGCGTGTCGAGCGCGAGCAGCAGCCAGCCGTCGGTCGCCGGCGAAGACGCGGTCTGCAACACGACGAGGTCCGGCGACGGCGGGAAGCGCTTCTTGTCCCAATCCGGCGCGAGGCGCAATGCGACCGGCGCCTCGGACGCCGCGGTCGCCGCCGTCGTCGCCACCTTGGCGTCGAAGCGCGCCGCCTCGGGCGTGCTCATGCGCGCACGCTCCGCGGCGGTCAGCTGCGGCCGGTCCCAATCGTGGCGCGCATAACGCGCCGTGACATGCGCGAGGACTTCGGCCGGCCGCACCGCCTGGTTGAAGCGGAGCGCGATGATCGCCGGTTGATCGAACCGGCCGTTCACGCGATACCACTGCGTCTGCACCAGCTTCACGGTCGGCGTGGTGAACGTGAACGTATAGGCGCGCGCGAGCGTGCGCCCGCTGACCGCGGTCGTCGTCGTGGCAATGGTCACGTCGTAGCGCGTCGCGTTGGGCAGCGGCGCCTTCGGGTCGGGTGTGAAGACGAGAATCGTGGGGCCCGCCCACCGGAACGTGCCGGCCACCGCGGGCCTGATCGAGAAAAATGGCGCGGTCACATCATCGGGAAGGCGTCCGATCGGCACCATCGGCTCCGAAAAACGGACGCGAATCTCGGCCGCCTGTGCCAGATTGGCGATCTCGCCGGTCGGCTGCGAGGTGACGACGCTCAGCGGCGCCGGCACGGTCGGTTGCGCCCACGTCGTCGACGCCATCACGACACACACCAGGAGCCACGCCAGTCGAACTCTCGTCTGCATGCTCGCTCTTTCTTGACGGCCATCGCGAAGAGTACGTAGTCTCCGGCTTTTAGCCGGACCGACGAGGTCCGCCTGAAGGCGGACGCTACGTACGGCGTTTTCGCAGGTCGTGACGCCTGGGGTATAGCAAGCGTTGCACCAGAGTGGTGTCGCGTCAAGAACTCGAATTGAAATTGAGTACGGTAGACTCCAGACGATTCGGAGCGTCTACATGTTGACACGTGTGCGTGTCTTTTCTTCCTCAGTCGGCACGAAACTACTCATCGGCGTTACCGGTCTTGCACTTTTTTTCTATCTCCTCATTCACATCGCCGGCAACCTGATGGTGTTCTTCGGCCCCGCGGTCTTCAACAAGTACGCGTACACACTCGAGAGCAATCCGCTGATCCCGATCATCGAGATCGGACTCCTGCTCATCTTCCTGACGCATGTATATAAAACAGTGCGGATGTTCCTCGCCAATCAGAGCGCGCGCCCGATCGGGTACGCGCAGAAGAAGCGCGCGGGATCGCCCAGCCGCAAGTCACTCGCATCGTCGACGATGATCGCCTCCGGCCTCTGGCTGCTCGCGTTCATCATCATCCACGTCAGGGCGTTCAGATACGGCGTCGAGCATGCGTGGCCTGAAGGCGGGCGGGATTTGTACCGCCTCGAGATGGAAAACTTCTCCAACCCGCTCATCGTCGGCTTCTACCTCCTGTCGATGATCGTCGTCGGCTCGCACTTGTGGCATGGCATCTCGAGCGCGTTCCAGTCGCTCGGCGTCGATCATCCGAGGGTGACGCCGGCGCTGCTCGTGGCCGGCAAAGTGCTGGCGGTATTGATCGCCGGCGGGTTCATGGTGATCGCTGCGTGGGCCTACGCGCAGCAGCCAGGGCGTGTGCGCGTATGAAGCTGGACGCGAAGATTCCAACCGGCCCGATTGCCGGGAAATGGGACCGGCACAAGTTCGAGATGAGGCTGGTCAACCCGGCGAACAAGCGGAAATACACGATCGTTGTCGTCGGTACGGGGCTCGCGGGCGCGTCGGCGGCCGCGTCGCTGGGCGAGCTGGGCTACAACGTCCTGAACTTCTGCATCCAGGACAGCCCCCGGCGGGCGCACAGCATCGCCGCGCAGGGCGGCATCAACGCGGCGAAGAACTATCAGAACGACGGCGACAGCGTCTACCGGTTGTTCTACGACACGGTGAAGGGCGGCGACTACCGCTCGCGCGAGGCGAACGTCTACCGCCTGGCGCAGCTGAGCGTGAACATCATCGACCAGTGCGTCGCGCAGGGCGTGCCGTTCGCGCGCGAGTACGGCGGACTGCTCGACAACCGCTCCTTCGGCGGCGCGCAGGTGTCGCGTACCTTCTACGCGCGCGGGCAGACCGGCCAGCAGCTGCTCCTCGGCGCCTATCAGTCGCTGATGCGCCAGGTGCACGAGCGCTCGGTCCGGCTGTTCGCGCGGCGCGAGATGCTCGACCTCGTCGTCGTCGACGGCAAGGCGCGCGGGATCGTCGTCCGCAATCTCATGACCGGCGAGATCGAGCGCTACGCGGGGGACGCCGTCATCCTGGCGACCGGCGGGTACGGCACACTCTACTACCTGTCGACCAACGCGGTCGGCTCGAACGTCACCGCGTCGTGGCGCGCGCACAAGCGAGGCGCACTGTTCGCCAATCCCTGCTTCACGCAGATTCACCCGACGTGCATCCCGGTCAGCGGCGAGCATCAGGCGAAGCTGACGCTGATGAGCGAAAGCCTTCGCAACGACGGGCGCGTCTGGGTGCCGAAGACCAAGGGCGACCGGCGTCCGCCGGATCGGATTCCGGAGGACGAACGCGACTACTACCTCGAACGGAAGTACCCGTCATTCGGCAACCTCGTGCCGCGCGACGTCGCGTCGCGCAACGCGAAGCAGGCGGCGGACGAAGGGCGCGGCGTCGGCGAGAGCGGCCTGGCGGTCTATCTGGATTTCAAGGACGCGATTCAGCGGCTCGGGCCGGATGTGATCAAGGAGAAGTACGGCAACCTGTTTCACATGTACAAGAAGATCACCGACGAGGATCCGTACAAGGTGCCGATGCGGATCTACCCGGCGATCCATTACACCATGGGCGGGCTGTGGGTGGACTACAACCTGATGAGCACGATTCCGGGGCTGCACGTGCTCGGCGAAGCGAATTTCTCCGACCACGGCGCCAACCGCCTCGGCGCGAGCGCGCTGATGCAGGGCCTCGCCGACGGCTATTTCGTCATCCCGTACACCATCGGCGATTACCTCGCCACCAGTCCCCTGCCGAGAATCACGACCGAACACAGCGCGTTCAAGGAAGCGGCCGAGACCGCGCAAAACCACATCACCAGGCTGCTCTCGGTCAGAGGCACGCGCGGCATTCGCGAGATCCACCGTGAGCTCGGACGCATCATGTGGGACGACGTCGGCATGGCGCGGACCGAGGCGAGCCTGCGGCGCGCGCTGGAGCAGATCCCGAAGCTGCGCGACGAGTTCTGGCGCAACGTGTCGGTGCCGGGCACACCCGACAATCTCAATCAGAGCCTGGAGTACGCCGGCCGCGTGGCCGACTATCTCGAGTTCGCGGAGCTCCTGACGTTCGACGCCCTTCATCGCCGTGAATCGGCGGGCGGGCACTTCCGCGAAGAAAGCCAGACGCCCGACGGCGAGGCGTTGCGCGACGATGCGAACTACGCGTACGTGGCCGCGTGGGAGTTCAAAGGCGTCGGCAAACAGCCGGAGCTCCACAAGGAGCCGCTGGTGTTCGAGGAAGTGCATCCGATGCAGAGGAGTTATAAGTGAGGCGTAGGGATAGGGATTAGGGATTAGGGATTAGGGATTAGGGATTAGGGATTAGTTAGGGATTGGGGATTGGGGATTCGCCCTCGGAGCGAACCCCGCCGAATCCCGAATCCGAACCCGAACGCCGATCCCGAACCCCGAATCCGAATCCGAATCCCGAATCCCGAATCCCGACAAGGATCACCCAGTGAGGCTATTTCTGAAAATCTGGCGCCAGGCGGGTCCATCCGCGGCCGGACGCCTCGTCAGCTACACCGCAGAGCAGGTGTCGCCCGACATGTCGTTCCTCGAAATGCTCGACGTCGTCAACGAAGGGCTGATCAAGAAGGGCGAAGACGCCATCGCATTCGACTCGGACTGCCGCGAAGGCATCTGCGGGATGTGCAGCCTCGTCGTCAACGGCATCGCGCACGGACCGGACCGCGGGACCACCGTGTGCCAGCTCCACATGCGCCGCTTCCGCGACGGCGAGACGATCACGGTCGAGCCGTGGCGCGCCAGGGCCTTCCCCATCGTCAAGGACCTCGTCGTCGATCGCAGCGCGTTCGACCGTACCATCGTGGCCGGCGGCTACATCTCGGCCAACGTGGGCGGCGCCCCGGACGGCAACGCCATCCTGATTCCAAAGGCGGTGTCGGAGACCGCGATGGATTCGGCGGTGTGCATCGGCTGCGGCGCGTGCGTCGCCGCGTGCAAGAACGCCTCGGCTCATCTCTTCATGAGCGCGAAGGTCGGGCACCTGGCGCTGCTGCCGCAGGGTCAGCAGGAGCGCTACCGGCGCGTCACGGCCATGATCGCGCAGGCCGACAGCGACGGGTTCGGCAGCTGCTCCAACGAAGGCGAATGCGAAGCGGTGTGCCCGAAAGAGATTCCCATCTCCAACATCGCGCGCATGACGCGTGAATACGTCCGTGCGCAACTGAGCGGGAAGTAGTAATATCCGCGCCGCGCCGCCCGCTGGGCCGCGTGAAGCGGAGGGCCCGCTTGGCCTCCGCCACTTTGTACGACCTACAAGGAGGAGACCATGGCCTGGTGCCAACGTGAGACGCATCGCCGGCTGCCCTTGTGTCGCAAACTGGCATGGACGACCGTGGTGCTGCTGCTTGCGAGCGCAGCACCCGCCATCGCGCAGTTCGATCGCGGCACCATCTCGGGAACGATCAAGGACGAGCAGGGCGGCGTGATGCCCGGCGTGACCGTCACGGCGCACAACGCGCAGACACAGCGGACGACGACGACGGTCACCGAATCGACCGGGTTCTACACCTTCCCCAATCTGCTTCCGGGCCGGTATGACGTCGTGGCCGAGCTCCAGGGATTCAAGACCATCCGCCGGGAGAATGTCCAGCTCGACGCGACCGCGAATCTCACGCTCGATCTCGCGATGCCGACGGGGGTCATCAGCGAGGAAGTGCTGGTCACGGCGAGCTCGCCGCTGCTCCAGACGGACGTGGCGATCAGAAAAACGGTCGAAGCCAAGGACATCGAGCTGCTCGCCTTTTCCGGGCGCAATCCGATCGGCGTCGTCGGCCTGAAAGCCGGCGTCATGGGCGGCAACTTCAATTCCCGCGGCTTCTCCGATCTCGGCAACGGCGGGTTCAACATCAACGGCAGCCGCAGCGACGAGAACAACATCACGATCGACGGCGCGACGGCAATTCGCACGCGATCCTCGGGCGCCATCGTCGGCATCCAGAACGTCGACGCCATCCAGGAAGTGCAGGTGCTGACCGCGAACTACATGCCGGAGTACGGACGCGCGAGCGGCGGGCAGATCCGCTTCGTCACGAAGAGCGGGAGCAACCGCTACAGCGGCAGCGGATCGTACTTCCTGCGGTCTGACAAGCTGCAGGCCAACACGTGGTCGCGGAACCGAAGCCCCAATGCGATCGAGAACAGCGGGCCCGCGCCGTTCAAATACAAACAGTACGGGTACTCTTTCGGCGGACCGGTACCGGGCAACACGTTCAAGGATCGGCTGTTCTTCTTCGGCGCGCAGGAGTGGGTCAATTACCGTGCGGTCCTGACCAACACGGCCACCGTCCCGTCGCTCGCGATGCGGCGCGGCGACTTCAGTGAGCTGCTCAATCCGGCGAATCCGTTCTTCGGGCGCGCCGTGACGCTTACCAATCCGCTCACCGGCCAGCCGTTCCCCGGCAACCTGATTCCGGCGAACATGCTGTCGCCGAATGGTCTCGCGCTGCTCAATGCGTTCCCCGAGCCGACGCCGGGCTTCCTGTTGGGAACGAACAACGCGATCTTCAGCAGCGAGAACCCCCAGGATCAGCGGAAGGACAACATCAGGTTTGATTTCCGCCTGAACAACAGCAACCAGGTCACGTTCCGCTACTCCAAGTACAACTGGATCGCGATCGATGCGTTCCGTCCGGGGGCCGGGTTCCCGTACGCGCGGACCGACTGGGACCGGCCGAACTCGACGCAGACGCTGAGCTGGACGAGCACGATCCGGAACAACCTGATCAACGAGGTGACCTACACGCACTCGCTCGACCAGGTCTTCATCAACGTGTTCACCGGCACCGATCTCTACAAGCGGAGCCGGACGGGCATCAACTATCCGTACATCTACGCCGCGAACAAAGAGATTCCCGACAAGATTCCAACGCTGTCGATCGCCAACTTCACCGAGATCGACGGCGGTCCCTATCCGTCCTCGTCACAGGGTCCCATCCACACCTTCTCGGACGCCGCGACGCTCGTCAAAGGGCGCCACACCTTCAAAACCGGTGTCGTCGTCGAGTACTCGGGCGAGGACGACTTCGATCAGATCAACGTTCAGGCGATCCCCGGCAGCACGAACAATCAGAACGGCCGATTCGAGTTCCTCGACAACCGGGCGGGCGGCACCGGCCTCGCGGTCGCGAACGTGGCGATGGGCCTGTTCAGCAACTACGCGGAGATTGGGCAGCGCGCCTTCACGCCGTGGCGGGCGCTGGCGACGGACGTCTTCGTGCAGGACTCGTGGAGGCCGGCGAGCAATCTGACGATCGAAGGCGGCGTGCGATGGGTGATCTGGCCGCCGTGGCATTCGCTGACGAACAACATCGCGAATTTCGATCCACGGTTCTACGATCGCGCGACCGCGCCGATCGTCGATCCGGCGACCGGGCGGATCACCGGGGGCAATCGCTACGACGGCATCGTGCTGCCGGGCAGCGGCTTCCAGGGCGACGGGACCAGTCTCGTCGTCGCGACCGATCCGGCCGTGCTCGCGCTCTTCCGCAACGAGCCGGACGGGTTTTCCCAGACGCATCTGAACGCACTCGAGCCGCGCGTCGGCCTGGCGTATTCCATCGGCGACAAGACCGTCGTCCGCGCCAGCGGCGGCGTGTTCCACAACCGCGTCACGCTGAACGACTCGTCGCTGCTCGGCGGCAACCCGCCGTTCCAGCCGCAGGTCAGCGTCAGCACCGGCGTCGTGGACAACCCGGGCGCGGGCGGCGCGGCGAACCTGCCCTTCTCGATGACCGCGCAGGACGTCGTCTTCAATCTGCCGACGGCCTATTCGTGGGCGACCGGCGTGCAGCGGGAGATGCCGTTCGGCTTCATGGTCGACGTCACTTACGTCGGCCGGCTTGGACGCAACCTGCAGCGCGAGCGCAACATCAACCAGCTGCTCCCGGGCACGCTGCAGGCCAATCAGGGCGTGAACATCGCCGCGCTGCGCCCGTACCGCGGCTACGGCGCGATTCGGCTGACGGAGAACTCTGGATCGTCCCGCTACAACGCGCTGCAGATCAGCGCCGACCGCCGGTATCTGAACGGTCTGAAGGTCGGGTTCGCCTACACGTTCGGCAAGTCTGAAGACAACGCCAGTGACAAACGCAACGTGGTCTGGAACACCTATGACGATTCAGGCTTCTGGGGTCCCTCGAACTTCGATCGCCGGCACGTGCTGAACGTGTACTACATCTACGATCTGCCGTTCGGGAAGGACCAGAACACGATGCTCTCGAACATCCTCGGCGGATGGCAGGTTTCGGGCGCGACCTTCTTCCGTACCGGGACGCCGTTCTCGGTTGCGCGTACGAACGACATCGCCGGCGTCGGCGATGGGAATTTCGGTCAGCCGTACAATCTCGTCGGCGATCCGCTGGCCGGCGCCAGCGGGAGTTTCTCGGCTGGATCGGGCAACGATCAGAACTTCTGGTTCAATCCGGCGGCATTCGCGGCACCGGCGGCTGGCGCCTTCGGCAACGCGCCGAGGAACGCATGGTACAACCCCTCCGAGCAGCAGTGGGACATCGCGTTCTTCAAGAACTTCCGGATCAACCGCACGCAGCGGCTGCAGTTCCGCGCGGAGATCTTCAACTTCATCAATCGTCCCAACTGGAACAACATCGCGGGGTCTACGACGACGTCCGGCTTCACGATCGTGGATCCCACGAACGCGAACTTCGGCCGCGTTATCAGCAAGAACGACGCGCGCCGCGACGGGCAGTTGAGCCTTCGTTATATCTTCTGAGCGCGGCAGGGCGACCGTTCGAGCGTCAAGCGACCCATCCAACGGTCGCATAGAGCCGGAAGTCGGTGGCGAGCTGAAGCTCGCCGCCGGCGGCCGCGTTCGCCTTCACGATTCGCGCGATCCCGGCGTCGAGCTCCGTACTCGACAGGACCGTCAATTGTGAGGTGTACGCGCGATCGACGACGCCTTTGGTCAGCGCGTCGGTTGCCGGCATGAGCGCCTCGATGCGATCGGCTTCGAACGACTCGGTCCACGCGAAGCCGGCGAGCGCCATCTCGCCGCGCAGCGTGCGCACGCGCGCGACACGCTGCCGATCGATGTCGAGCGTTTCGGGAAAGTAGTCGTACACCCACCAGGCGTCGCGTTCGGTGTGCGGATCCCTGCCGATCGTCAGCAGACCGCCGCCAGGCTTCAGAATCCGGCGCGCCTCGGCGAAAAACCTCGCGCGATCGGCGAAGTGATGGAGCGCGTTGACGCAGTAGATGCGATCGAAGGTCGCGTCGCGCCACGGGAGCGCCTCTGCTCGCGCGCGGGCCAGACGCGCGCCCGGCGCGGCGGCGCGGGCACGCGCGAGCATCCGAGCGGCAGGCTCGACGCCGGCCAGCATTGGACGCTCGGCTGAAGCCTTCGCGCTACGGTCCGCTGAAGCCTTCGCGCCAGGGTCGAGCGCGCCCGGCTCGGGCGCAGGCTTCAGCCGAGCCTCGGCTGCTGCCAGCCAATGCCCCGTTCCGCATCCGACCTCGAGCACCGCCGCCGGAGAGCCGGAGGCCAGAAAGCCGATCAGCGTCTCCCGGACGCCGGCATACTCGTGGAGATCGTACCGATGGTCGTACTTCGAAGCGATGCTGTCGTAGTCGGCGACGCGCACCGGTGAATTGTAGCTAATCGCCCTTGAGCGCGACGATCGGATCCACCGACGCCGCGCGCCGCGCCGGCAGGTAGCTTGCCGCCAGCGCCGTGACCGCCAGCGCGAGCGCCAAAGCGACGGTCAGGCGGATGTCCGTCGAGACGACGCCCAGCAGACCCGCTTCCATCGCCCGCCCGAGCGCGATCGCCAGAGCGAGTCCAATCGTGACGCCGACGGCGGTGAGACGCGCCGCTTGAGAGAGGGTCAACCGCGTCACGTCCGCTTCGGTGGCCCCCAGCGCAATGCGCACGCCGATCTCGCGCACGCGCTGCGCGACGAGATACGTCATCACGGCGTAGAGCCCCAGGATCGCCAGCAGCAACGCCAGCCCGGCAAACGCGGCCATGACGCCGGCGATGTACTGCAGCCCGATGGTCTTCTCGCTGAGCACCTGCCGCATCGACATGATCTCGAAGACCGGCTGCACGGGATCGACCCGCGCGAACGCGGCGCGCGCATCGGCGGTCACCGACAGCGGATCCCCACCGGTGCGGATCGCGAACACGACCGAGTCGGTCGGCGCCTGCGCCAGCGGACGATACATCGTCGGCACGTTGCGGCTGTCGAACCAGTCGTGGATCACGTCGCCGCAGACGCCGACGACCCGCATCCACGGACCCGCGACCAGCCGCACGCGCTCCCCGATCGCGTTGCCGGCGGGCCAGAATTTCTTCGCCATCGACTGGCTGACGACGACGACGGGCTCCGCAGACTTCACGTCGCCGCTCGTGAAGGCCCGGCCCGACACGATCGGCATGCGAAGGACCTCGAAATAGCGGGGCGTCACGGTACGGTAGTCGACGCGGGGCGCTGTGGAGGGATCGGCAATCGGCTGACCCGCGACTTCGATCGCGCGCGTGGCATTCGAATCGATCGCCGGCAGCACGTTCCCCGCGGCGCTGTCGCGCACGCCGGGGGCGCTCGCGAGCCTGTCGAGCGACGCCGTCACGAAACGCGCCCGGCTGTCGGCGTCGGGATAGCGCGACTCGGGGAGCACGGCCTTCACCGTGAGCACATTGCTCGGGTCGTAGCCCTGCCAGCCGGTGAGATACCGCGTGACCGTGGAGATGCTCAGCATCGCCGCGACCAGCAGCGGCAGCGCGAGGGCGATCTCGGCGATCACGAGCCCGCGCCGCAGGCGCTGGCGGCCGGGCGCGACGTCGCCGCGGCCTTCGGATTTCAACGCGTCTGCCACGTGGCCGTGCGCCATCTGCAGCGCCGGCAGGATGCCGAACACCACTGCCGCCGCAACGCCGCACGCCATCGTCATCGCGATGACCGGTCCGTCGACGCCCAGGCGATGCCAGCCCGCAATGAACCGCACGATGCGTCCCGGCATGAACGCGCGCATGACGCTGAGAAACGCGTACGCGATGCCGAGCGCGAGGGGCATCGCGGCCACCGCGAGCAGCACGCTCTCGAGCAGAGACTCGCGGACGATACGGGCGCGGCTGGAGCCGAGCGCGAGCCGGATGGCAATCTCGCGCCCGCGCTCCGCGCCGCGCGCGAGCAGCAAATTGGCGATGTTGGCGCAGGCGATCAACAGCACGAACAGACCTGCGGCCTGCCAGAGGGCGAGGATCGGCGGCAATCCGACGTCCATCATGCCGCCGCCGAGCGTGTAGACCTCGACGCCGCGCTGGCGGTTGGTATCCGGATACTCGCGCTGCAGGCGCTGGGCTACGGTCGCGAATTGCGCCTGCGCGTCGGCGACGCTG
>Ga0137394_10000331_pt1 | contig 32893 bp, 38 predicted proteins | sample czobulk116metaG_FD_108278 | JGI IMG/M metagenome (GOLD analysis project Ga0137394, IMG submission 108278) | Vadose zone soil microbial communities from Angelo Coast Range Reserve, California, USA - czobulk1.16 metaG | ecosystem: Environmental > Terrestrial > Soil > Vadose zone | place: USA... | reverse complement strand
TAACAACTTTTTGCTAAGATGTAATAAGATCAAGGATTTTATGACAGCTTTTTCTGTCTTATTTTTGCTCATTTCATGCAGAAATTTTCCAAAAAATTCTATGTTTTATATGATAAGATATGTAATAAGTAGGTTCTGTCTTATCTCATCTTATATCTGTGATAAGGTGTGAAAAAGTGTGAAAACTCAAATGACATTTTCCTAATGTGGGATTACATTGTGAGGGCAAGGTTGGTAGGGACCTTGCAGTGAGTTTGAGAGCTATGAGCAGAGAAGTCTTGCATTCCCTAAGAGAGCAATGGAATGCATGAGTATGATTACCTAATTTCTCAGAACAGAAGTCTGAGAGAGTGGGTTCCAACATAAGAGGCTGGGGACTTGAGAGATGGCACAAGAGAGAGAGAGAGGTGGCGACAATGAGAAGCTTGAGAGGTCTCAGAAGAGAAAGATGGAGGAGGCCTGATCAATGATACAGATGGTGGGCATGGCTATGATATGACTTAATACAACCGGCATGACTTTTCAAGAGAGAGAGAGAGGGTGGGCTTGCAGCGTCCAACCTTCCTCAGAGCATTGCTGCTCTCTTTTTATATGAATTTGGTGTGACTACTATGTACTGCAGTCTGCGAAGAGACCATGCACTAAGGGTGGTGTCAGCTAAGGATATGGACATGAGATGGGGGTGTGTGCATGGTGTGTGACAGCAGTGTGTGCATATTACAAGGTGATAGGGGTGCATATGAGTCTATAAACAGTATGTTTCCTCTGGCATTCTGTCTGGCCCTCCAACAGGAATAGGGTGCACGCGCTGAGAGCAATGTCGGCTGCCCTAAGTCGAGATGGCACACTCTTGAGGTGTTGGCCAACAGGTCTTGGATGTGTGCCATCTGTACTGCGCAAATGGAAGGACGATTGGCAAGGAATGGAAGGATGGGTGAGGGCAACAGGAGAGGCAGGTGGAGACTGATGTCGATCAGGGGTGGCTGGGAGGTGACAAGGCAAGCGTAAGAGAGAGGGAGGTGCCACAAGGAGGCAGCACTTACGTGCGCTCAACTCAGTGCTCGGCACTCTCCAATTCCAAGGCTGCATGGCCTGCAGCCCTTACACCTCCTTAGGGGTTCAAATTTTGACCCTCCTAGGTCAACGCATTGTCGTAGTCATTTGTTCTCCCTGCCCGCGGTGTGTCATCTTGCTTGAGGGCTGCGAGGCTCTTGCTATCTATAATTTGTGTGACTGTAAAACAAGAAGGTGAGTGAGAGTGGTAGGGGATGAGACGAAAGGCAGTGTAGCACAGTCTCGAGATGCTTCTGTTGAGCTTGCCCAGCCTGTAGGCTCTGTTGTGGGTGCGTCTAAGTATGACCATCGGACCATAGTAGCACAGCCTGGTCTTGTCCATGTCAGATCCAGCACTGCGCACCAGTACGAGAGTGCCTGGTTTGAAGTTGTAGATGCAAATGGTGTTTGCATAGTGTTTTCTGAATTGGCGTGCGGAGGCAAAGCAGCTAGTGAGGATGTGGTCGCAGATGGAGGTGAGGTCCACAGGGTGTTTCTCTAGCTGGCATGCTCAGATGGCTAGGAGGTCATCAGTGGTGAGTGGTTCGTCAATGTCTGGTATAAGGAAGGTCACCATCATGATGTCAAAGGGTAAGACAGGCTCAATGCCGTGTGTCATGTAGAAGGGCGAGTAGCTGGTTGACTTGCATGTGGTGGCATGATTAGCCCAAAAGATGAAGGGCACAACCATCAGCCACTGAGCTGTATCACCTTTGCACGCTTTGACAAGCAAGTTGTGGATGGTGCAGTGTTGGCATTCGACGATTCTGTTTGCCCTAGAGTTGTACATGGAAATGTGAATGTGCTGTATGCCGTACCTGTCCACAAGCCAGTTGAGTGCCGTGACATAGGCTGTGCTGTTGTCTATACATCAGGAAAACATCATTTGAGTTTTCGCACTTTTTCACACCTTATCACAGATATAAGACAAGATAAGACAGAACCTACTTATTACATGTCTTATCATATAAAACATAGAATTTTATTTGAAAAAATTCTGCATGAAATGAGCAAAAATAAGACAGAAAAAGCTGTCATAAAATCCTTGATCTTATTACATCTTAGAAAAAAGTTGTTAAGGTGTGAAAAGGTGCAAAAACTCAAATGATGTTTTCCTGATGTAACGATCTCTTCTACTGCTCCCCACCTACACAGTATCTCCTCAAAAATGAAGGCTCCTATGGTGTGCCCAGTCTCCACTCTGAGTGCACACCACTCTGGCCAAGCTGTGAGTGAGCAACTTGCTTGTACTATGTACCTGTATCCTCCAGCAAGTGGCATGAACATGGTGTCGATGTACACCTTCTGGAAGAGGGGTGCAGGAGTGTCAATGGTGGGCAGGATGCGGATTTGGACGGTCTGGCAAATCTAACATTGATGGCATGTCTTGACATACCATTTGACATCTGTCTCTAGTGCTGGCCACCAGAAGCAGTTGAGGAGCATGCAGCGCATGGCATAGAAGCCCTTGTGCCTGAGCTTGTCGTAGGCATTGCAGACTAGGCTGCAGTGGTGGGTCTGGGGAATGTATAGCTGGTGTCGCCCGTCGCCTTGTTGTTGCCAGATCTGTTCATTAGCTAAGAGGAACCTACAGGTCCTGCTGATGAAACGAGTGAGTGCATTGCCAGCTAAGTCAGGAGGGGTGTGCCAAGAGATCAGGTAATGTCTGATCTGTTCCATCGCCTGTTCTGCCTTATTTGCCTTGTCACTGGAAGAGAACTTGACTGGGGTGGGTCTGTCATTGTCGTTGTCAGCATTGTCAGTGTCTTCCAATGCTGGGGAATTGGGGGAGGGGGTGTGTGTGATTTTGATGTTGTGTTCGTCCATGTCAGTGGCTGTAATTTGGGGAGCGTGAATGCAGGGAGGGTTAGAGGGAATGAACTCACCTGTACAGTATCACGTGGGGGGTTGGCAATCTTGCCATGGCCACTGAGTCTGGGTAGAGTTGTCTTCACCCTCTGTTTCTAGGACAAGGGTGGCAGTGGCAGACGTGGAGGTGGTGCCAAGCCAACTTGTAATCCATATGCCAAGTGAGAGCGCATGGTCGACCCAGTCTTCGGGGTCGTCCTCCTCTTTCTCACCTGGTACCAGTCCCCATCTTGAGAGGCCATCTGGGCCTCGGTGCTTGTCTGTGGGGATGTGGACAAGTTTAAAATCGAAGAGGAGGATGGCAGCGATCCATCGGTTGATGGTGGCATTTGGCTGTATATCTGGGTTGCCAAGCATACCTCTGATGTAACTTGCATCCACTTCAACTATGAGGTTACGGATGCCGACGATGTAGAGATGCTGCACCCATAGTGCATGGAACAGCCCATACAGCTCAAGCTTGGCTTGTGAATAGCAGGACTCATGCTCACTCCATGAGATGGAGCCGAAGCATGAGGGTTGATGATGTCTGTTGGGGCAATCTTGAGCAAGAATCCAGCCAACACCGTGAATGGATGAGTCTACAGAAAGATAGATGGTGTGGTCAGTAGAATAATCAATAGAGACTAGGGTGGGGGACTGAGTGATCTTGTCTTTGAGCCTTTGTATGGCCTGCGAGCTGCAGCCCTGCCAGAGGGCTGAGTGTTTGGCTGCGATCTTTTCAGGACAGACTTTCCAAGGGCCAGATCGAAGGACACGTGGGGCTCATTTGCTGAATCCTGGGCCTGAAAGAGACCATTGAGTTCCTGGTTGGCAGGGCCCCTCTGACAGAATACCGAGTTCCGTTTCGTAGGAAGAGGCGTATTCTTTTCGGCCTGGAGATACTCATTTGCGAGGGCAATCATGTCGGCCTGAATTGCAGCATCAAATTGCCTGCTCGCATCTAATTGACAAACTCAACTAAGAGACACATGATTCACATTTGGCATAGCTGTAACTCACTGATAATAGAATCCGCAAAATCTTGTTGGGAACACTCGGGTTGGAAGGCAAGTAGTGGGATAACAGCATCGTCCGCGAGGGTCCCACAGACAGCACTGGGGCATGCAGCCGTAATCTTGTCGACAATTAGTAGAGGAAGCTCCAGTCGGAATCGGCGAGGGTGGAGAAATACAGGCTTTCCATCCCTTTCTGCCCAGCGCATGCGCCCGAAAGCAACATCAGACAAGGAAAGCGCCGAAACGACCACCAATGTGACAACTCGAAGAGCCCCATTGTCCCACATCGCTGGATAAAAGTTTAACAAAACTGACTTCCCACTGGCGAATCTGCGGGAAAGAGTGGCGAAAAGCGAATCCAGCGCTGATGGTGAAAATGACGCCTGGTCAGAAAAGGGGACTCGTAGAGATATGAATACCCGTTCGACGACAGCCACAAGCAAGATTTTGGGAAACACTAGCACAAGTGCTCGGACAACCTCAGGCTCTTGTACGACCTGGTACCATAACAGTCCGAGGAATCGCATGTGAGAAGCTCGCCTGTCGCTGAGACCATTGTCTGGTCAATAATGGGATGTCGGGGACACAACAATAACGGCGGCCATCCGCGGTCTCAGGATCCATCCGCATGTCGGTTGCGTTCTCACTGGCAGTATCACAAGTGCCAGCGTGGCACTCCGAGTTTCGGTTACGCAAAGTGAGGCATCTGAGGGTATCCAGGGAGCTACGTTTGTTACTGGTAGAAGCTGGAAGAATAAAATCAGCTCTACTAGTTGTCTCGCATAAACTGAAGAATACAACATGTCCACCGTACTCCCATACCGTACTTCGGGGCACAGCCCGCCGGGCCCGGGAATGATCACTACCGGCGTGACCCCCTTGAAGGCGAGGGGACTTCTCCGAGTCGGCCTCTCGTTCGTTGTCCTCTCTAGCGCTCGCAAGCGTCGCCGCCCTTGTTCTCCTTTCTACGATCTACATACCGCGCTATAGAATCAATGTCGCAGCGAAATAAAGAGTTGCTGGTGCTAAGCTGACATAAGTGGGGAAGCCTGGTACTACTAGCATGGCGTTGGCCTAGGAAACTACAATACCCTGTACTGGAGTCTGTAGTCTTCTTAGCCATGCACTATTATTGTTTGGGGTACAAAGTTACCGTATTTCCCATTATCGAAATTCTGCATTGGATGATCAAACTCATCCTTGCCCACCCTTGTTAGGTCCTCGAAAACATCAGCCTTTCCATAACGCAAGGTAATTACCGTTAAGAATAGCCTCAGCCATAATAGAAGCAATTAAATCGAGGCATCTCATCTAGTGGGTGTCTTGCAAACCAATAGATCGATAAAAGCCACCAGCAAAGCACATTTCCTGAATGTGCCGCCGTGCGAATAAACATAATGGTTCTATTCACCCGCGCCTCTCGGGATCGAGTTGAATAGTTGCCTCAACAGCCGTAGTTCAACAGGATTATCTCCATGGTGATTCGCTCCTGAACGGGCGAGGAAATACGCTAGCATGGTTCTATTAAAAGTGCGGGTGCAGTCACCGTATCATCGCCTACCGTTTGAATAATCCTACCAAGTAGCGAAAAGAATGACCCGCTGTAGTTTCGCGCGCTGAAACAGTGGCTGAAATCGGTGATAAGTGGGGGACGCGATGACATGCCGGACCTCGGGGTCATTAGTGGCCCATTCCGCGGTTGCGAACAAGGACTAGTCAATCTTTAGAAATCGTCGTGGGGGTGTCGGCGGGAGATACCAGTGAAGGGTAGGCAATACAAACGCTCATCGTGGAGATAGGTCGGACAGACGAAGGGAAAAAAAAAATTCACGCGATTTCCAGTTATTTACACGCGTCATTCTAATCTCTACGCGGTAAAAGGCCTGTCGCTTCTGCCTAGTGCGCGTGCGCATGCGCGGGGTCTTGGGGGGCAACTTCCGATGCAACCGGAGCGTCGGGTGCAAAGTCGATGGCATAAGCTATGAAACCATGTCAGTGGGCATGGTAACGATGGGCTGCACAAGGCACGTACCGGAACCGCACTCCGGGCACCTCGATGTTTTCTCGGTGGTCACACGGAACCATAGGATGTCATGCGAGTCGGCAGGTGAACCGGTGCAACCGACGATACGTTCCGTGTCCTGCGGACAGGGCGAAAAAAAATCATAATTACGACGAGATAAGAAAGCCGGACGGTAAAGGTAGAGAAACACGACGGACCGCTGAGAAAACTTTGACGGGATCGGCGAGTGTACCAATGCGGCTCGAGTCCAACGGCTCCACGTCGAAAACGTCTACGCCCTCTAGCAAACCGAGAACTTGCACGCGATCCAAACCAGTCGATTGAGCCTGGTCGGTTGGAGTTTCGCCAGGTTTCGCACCGACACCGAAAATAGTCGGTGCGGACGCATGGTGGTCGTCGGAGCGACGAATGGCACTGGTTGACAGAGCGCGGAGAAAAGAAGCGGGGCGCGCGTGGCCAGCCCGTGCAGTGAGGACAGAGGAGCGAGCAGACTGCAATGCGATACGCAACATGGCTTTTGGAAGGTACTGAGTAGTTTGGTCGTTGGTCGTTCGGTGGTTCAGGCGGGGGCCGTGACAGCTGGCGATTGGTCACGGCATGTCACACTGGTCCCATAGTCACCCGATGTCTACGAATCGTGTATGCTGCGCACAAATCTGTCACGAGCTGTCTCCAGCCCAAGCCCATACAGCTAACTACTCCAAAGCTATTGGGATAAAACTTTAAGTATACAGAAAAGATCGACAAATGAATGGTGTTAACTCTGCATCGCAGAGGGTTGCTCGAAAAAAATAAAAAAAGTTTTCAAACCATCCAGGGTATCCCGACGATGACAATTAATCTACGACTTGGAGTCCTTCACGGTCCTGGCTATACGACTCAGGGTACCACGTTCTGCTTCCATGTGTTGTAACACCAACCCATCCAACCGCTGCATCGATGGAGTTCGGCCCTCCCTCTTCGCATTACTTCTATCCTCCCCAGGACCACCCCGGCCGTGGGTTTCAGAAGACGCTCGAGATGACGACGACGGTGCCGCCGAACGTGATAGTTGGTACAAATCGTAGGAGGTCAGCGCGTGATCGCTCATCGTGTCCTTGAAGTAGACAGGGGGACGCGGGACATTCGCAACCGGAAAGCGTTCCTGTGAGCCAGAGTTCGCAGTATGTGCGGAAAGATCGTCACGCGACGTCGCAAGGGAGACCGATGATGTGGAGGCCATTTTTGGAGCAATAGAAGCTGATGAATGACCCTGCAACGACCCATGCGAAGTAGAGCGTCCGACTGCGTCGACGTATGTCGAATCGCCTGCATCGTCGCCGTCGCTCTCGTCCGACGATTCCCAGTCATCCATATCGTTGTGGCCCGCCTCGACCTGGTCAAAAAATTCGACCGGAGACGCCGGCAATGGAGCATTGTGTATGGACAATGGGATAGACAAGGACGAGATTGCTGTCTCATGCTGCCCAAGCGGGAAAGATGGCGGTTCAGACTGCAGTTCCACAGCCGAGGCATATGCAGACGGCCTCTCCGACGAGTCATCAGGGTCAGAAGAGGATACAGATATATACGGGGTCAACGATGGATGATGGACCACTACGAGGGTTGGAGACGGTTCTCTGGAAATGGGAAATCGCGGAGCAGGACGAAGTGAATGTATCGCAAGAGAGGAAGATGCTCTAGGAGGTGGGGATAGATGACGAGTGAGTTCCTCATCTTCGTGTGGCATCTCGAGATCCCCGGCGTCCGTATCGTCGTCTCGTGTCATGCTCTCCCTGGCGGAAGCAGCGATGGCAAAGTGCCCATCGTTGAAGGCAGAGACGGTTGGGGAGATTTGAGAATATTCAGATACGGATGGCCGGCTAGGTAGAGACGAGAACGAAGGTCGAGAGTTTACAGGCTCTGGCTCTTCTTGCATCGAATAGTGTGAGCCGCTTGTCATGCTATCCCTGGGCATGAAACCAGGCGACGTCACCACAGACGAAGCACGACCCCTGAAGACTAGTGGAGGTGTCATGGATACGACAGCACGGCTTCTTCGGTTGGTGCCGTCACGCCATAGGTGAAGCATAGGTGATGATGAAGTTTTTCGAAGCACCGAGCCAGTTGCGGAGTACTGACTAATTCGAAGAGAATCTCCCGGCGATTCTGTTGACATGGAAGCACGCGGAAGTTTCGCAGGGGCTCGTGGTGGAAGTGGCAGCAGCGTTTGTGGCTCTGCTGGGGTCTCGGCGCGCGAAGGGAGTTGACTCACGTGCGATGCTGTTGAGACAGCCCGTTCTCGCGTCTGTGACTGAGATGCTGATAGTGCATCTTCAGGCGAAAGGGTCGAGACCTGGAGTATAGCCCCATGCTGTTCCTCCAGAATATCCACGATGCGCTGGCCCAAGTTCCGTTTTGTGCTCGGATTGGATGACGTCCCTGGGCCTGGACTCGGGCTAGTAGACTGTGCAAAAGACGGTCCCATACTCCCCGAAGACGGCGTCGCTGCGTGGGATGAGGAATGAAAGGAGTGGTCGGGAGTGTTATTAAGGGAGTGGCCCACGGCCTCCTGCAACAATGCCTTGCGCCAAGCCTCTTCATCGGGATCAAGAGACCAGACACCAGGGGTGCCCGGAGGTAAGCGCTCCGCAAGAACCGCCGCACCAACGGAATTCTCAACTCCCAAACCTCGCAATGCCGAAGCCTGAAATGCGAACGGAGAGTTTTCAGATGGTGGCGGGAGGTCAACGGCGTCCGTGGGATCGATATAATTATCGTAATGCTCGGTGTTTTGTTGCTTCACATCAACTCGCATCTTGAGCTCTTGCTCCGCTTGCTCAGCGGCCAGTGCCAAGTTATCCACCTTCTCACGAACCACAGCTACTCGAGAAGTGTGCGAGACCAAAGGAGGAACAAGTGGGCGACGAGGGATTGGATCTACGTGAGACTTTGGCGTCCCCGACGAAGTGATGGTTGAATCTGCGGTGGTTCTCAGCCTCGGGGGACCAGCTTCCGGAGTAAGTGGACCAGGTGGCGTGGTTGGCTTTGATCGTGCTTTTCCAACACGAAAAATGTCCAAGAAAGCCGGGGTAGTTGATTTCGCCGCCTTCTTGTATGGTGGAGTGACGGGGGACGCGAAGTCGGATGGTGATGGCTTTGAATGGGCCGGGGGCAAAAAATAATTATTGCTGAGAAGGAGGCGGAGGCGATACGAGACATCATCGGTGTGAAACGTCTGATAGTCATCGTATGGTTCGTCAGGGTCCACGGACGAGATATGGTGGTCCTGGAAGGAGTCAGCGATCGACCGCGGCGAGGAAGGTGACTCTGTGCCAGAGACAGTGGACGAAGACAAGGGGTACACCGACGATGTGGTACCAGATTGAACCGTCAACTTCGACTCCCGAAGTCGCTGGCGCGCCTCGCGTAGGGAAGTAAAGTGGGGGACAGTTTGCATTTGGCCGTTCGTGGTAAAAAATGCATTGGTGTGCGCAGATGATGACGACGAGAGCATTGACAGACGAAATGCATCACGAGGAACGCTGGACCCGCGTTTGCGGTGGTACGGCTAGAGTAAACAGCTGGCTTTAGCGTTGCTTTTACCAATGCAACAAGTCGACACATACCGTAGAATGCTCAATTCTCGCTCCTCGGGACCGCCACGAGCTTTCCATGTCATCCATAGCCTTCCAGCCCAAACCTGGTACAATGTCTGGGTGTGAGATGTCATTTTTCGGCAATGACGCGGCACGTAAAGGCGAGCGCGGGGGTCGCGGGGGAAGTGGCGAAGGGGAGGCGTCTGGCGACACTGTGGACGGGGGAGAGAGGGAGGTGTTGGCAAATAGTTCATCCGCTGTTGCCACCGGCGCGTCGAGGTCTTTGGCACTCGCAGGACTCCTCTCTCGACGAGAGGACACGGTAACGGCGCGTGGGCGACTCTTGGTGCGCGGTCGACGCGACAAGGAAGGGGCACTGGCAACACTGACGTTGCTACCCAGAGAGTCGGTGCGGTGAACCTGGGGGAGAGCGGGGGATAGGGGAGGCAGCGTCGACGACGACGCGGCCATGGTTGTCGTCGACGTCGTCGGGCGGTGAGGTGTTTGACAACGACGGCCACGGCCTATCCTTCTTTCAGGGTTTTCCCACGCACGCGCCATTTCCCTGGGTCCACATTGGTTGTTTATCGTTGTTTGTTGACTCTTGCCTCGAGCGCAGTCGCGTCGTGCGTTGGAAATTCAAGTCGATATGAACTGTGCGTCCAATGTGCTCAAGATGAGCTCTCAATCCCACTCAATCACACTTTCTAGTCCTTCCCCAAGGCGATGGAAAACTTCCAGCTTGGCAGCTCGCCATAGCTGTCACTGCATTGTTCAATACTGTGCAAAACTTTGTCACTCTAAAGTTCACAGAGCGCATCTACAATAATGTTCCTGCGACGCACCCTGGTATCTTATCCTCTCATATTTCGTCGCCTTATGGTTAATCCGATACTCCAGTAACACCGCTGCAGGCCCGTACGTTCGGGATCTGGACGTTAACCGCGTCTGTAGTGCGGCTGTACGCTGCGTACAACATCCACAATAAAGCGTACGCCACATTGCCCTCGCTATTGGCTAACGTTGATTGAGTCACCTGTTAAGTATCTATGACATGGCTCTGCTCACCTATCTATTTGCTTTTGCCCATTTCTCCTCGGAGATACTTATTTTTCGTACCGCGAGGATAGGTATCCCTGTCCTATCACCTGTTATAGTGGCTAGTGCGTATTCTTCCTTTGTTCGAATGTTGCGTGATCCGTGCCTTCTTTTGTCTTATTCACCCCATTTTTACAGCTACCTCGCTTGTATGGATGATTTCGCAATACGACTTCTACGTAAAAGCATGACACCGAGATGTCCACGGCCAATCCCTCTTTAGAGTAGCAATTCAGTCGTGTCGCTTTGAAAATAGACATGAAGCCATATCAAAATGGACTTTCCTTTCACAGCTTGGTATTCACCCGACTGGTGCGATAACTCCAAATGATATGCGTCAACTGATTCATCTGGTGTTGCCACCATATATGGCAAATATCCCATTCGTGGCGGACTGGCAAAGTCTACTACATATGAAGGAAGCACCGCGACATCCCTATAGCCAAATCATATCGAGATATCAGCCTACGAGTATTCTTTTGTCATAATGACTCAGTACCGCTAACGTGGAAGCTCGACATGTCGGAGTACTGAACAGGTGATACATGTGAACGTCAAGGCTTGCTTCGTTGGTTCTTTGAAGCTTAATTGCTTTGAGTGATGCCAGCTAGCCCCTCATTTACCAGGAATTTGGTGCCTAACGGGGTGGCGCGAACCTCGCCCTCAACCTAGATTTCTCAATGACCCAGCCTACGGTCAAGCCCGAGATTCTCATCTTTGTATTTTGCGCAGAAGTCGTAACTCGGTGGAATGCGGATGTTCACCCACTTGAAACGTGCAGCTCGCTACGGGAATGCAGAAAACAAGGACCCCAAGTTATTTGGCAATTGTCAATATGTACGTTTAATTCGACACCTAGGCAAAAACTTGCGCCAGGTAAATGGGTTAACGGCGGATTTTTTCCGCTCCGCCCTTAATCTGCAGCATGTGCTCCTAGGCACTTGGTCACGGGTCATGCACGACGGCGCCAGCACCAACACCAGTCATACATCTGAGCCGATGATGCATTCGCCATTCTAGCAGGTGATCACGTCGGCATGAAACCCTGTTCACGGCATCCGTCTTTGTCAATTACCGTAAAAACATGAATATTTTTTTTTTGCAGAGGTTCCTGGTCATTCGGAGATCACTAAGTCCATGTTCACGCAGTACGGCGATACTTGTGATCTTTGGGAAGTTCCCTCACGGTGTTTCCTTCTGCGATTTCGAATCATGATTACTCCGGAGGAGACATCCGCCACCCCCAAAACTTCTCATCTCATCGCACGGCGCAGAGCGGAAGTAGGTTAATGGAACCGATAGCATTACAAAATGAGGGGGTGCTCCAATGGTTGACAGCCGCACGTTCATACGTGGCCGTGGGCCGTGGTTAACTTGAGAGCCCGATGCATCACGAAATACCAGTCCACGACAATCCACCGCGGCAGAGAAAGAATGTGTATATACGCCACAGATATAGAAGAATGAGAGAACAGTATACCAAAGCGTACTGCACTCGTCATATAATGAATTATTAGGAAATTTTCGCTCACTGAAAAGCTTGATAACGAACGTTGCCAGTGAAAGAGCTCTCAAGCAAAAGCCGATGCACGTTTGTTCTAGACCTGGGGTCAAGCGTCTAATGAAAGAACGTAAGAAGTAGGGCGATGAGGAAGTGTTCGGCCGCTATGGCAAAGATCCGTCAGGGTCAAGGCACGGTTCCGGTCCCCCGCATTTTCTTATACGCACGTGATGGAGGATGATTTCACCTTGTTAAAAGCCATGTCACATACCCACCGGAGCTCGACCACCACCCATCCAGCGACATGCTTTCCCCAAAAAAAGGCATGCCTTCTCCTCTAGAATACCCTCCGGAATTACTCTCCCTCATCTGCGCATACGTTTATATCGCCTCTATTCCGACTCGCGTTTCTTCCTTGGATCCTCCTTACCTTCTAGAAGGCGGGGTACCGACGGGCCTACCCTCGTCATACCCCCCTTCCTGCTGGTCGGAGCCCGTTGCCAGAAAAACTCTCGTGAACCTCACACTCGTGAACCGCGCCTGGTCCGAGGCCGCTCGGCCTTGGCTCTGGCGCAAGATCGAGGTACGTCTCCCTCGCGGTTGGCTCTCTCTCGTCGAGGAAATCTCAGGCGGAGAAGACGCTGAAGCGGCAGAGGTCGACACCGCTCGGGCGGTCGAGGAATCCATCACCGAGGCCGCTCATGCCGCTATGGCAGCCAAGACAGGGCGCGGCACCGCCCTCGACGCAGAAGCGGAAAGGAAATTAAAGGAGTCTATCATTCAGGAACTCGGCGGTCCCGATAGTTCCATTCCCCCAGAGCTGCTCTCGCCCCCCGCATCCCGTGACCCGTCTCCACCCCGGTTGCGTCACAAGAGTAAGAGCCCCGCACGTTGGAAGCTATTGCGCAGTATCAGTGATGCTGTGCAAGGCTTGGTAAGACGTGATGAAAGTGGCATGTATGGTGAGTGTTCCAGTTATTTTACCCCGTCACCGTCATGTTGAGACACCCGGGGTTCCGACAGTACCGGCTATCCATGATCGTCGGCCGGGACGTTTCGTTCGCCATTTAGACTTCAATCACTTTCGGACCATCGGTATGCGGCGTCTAGTTGGGGAGGGATACAGCAATCGTTTCGTGACCGGAGAACGTCTCGAAGCGATGCTCAAGGTCCGTGCTCATCCAAGTCATTGTTTCTGATCTGGCTCAACCTTGTACCGAAGGAAACTCCGAACCTTACTACATTCGGTGCGACAGAGTACATGGATGGTGCCTTAACAGTGCCCGTACTAAAGGAACTTTTACTTCGTGGCATGCCTTCAAGGGGTCGCGGCCAACCTCTGCGTGGGCGGGGTCTTGTGACAGAGGATGCGAGTGAGGACGCGGAGGATGTATCGCGCCGCCGCGAGTGCAGGGAATTGGAGGCCATAGACCTCACCGGTTGCGTCAGCGTTGTTTTCGTCAACGCTCTCACCGACTTCGTGAACACCCACATACACCCACTCCTCTCGGAGTCTGATTCCAGTGAAGGCGAGGATAACAGTGGTCATCGTCGAAGCCGTTCCGCTAGACTTCGCCTTTCCGAGGAGCCACCAGCATTTCCCGGACTCCAACGTCTCAGCGTGCGCGGAGCCAAATCTATTCCACCTCGGATTCTGAGCTCCTTCGTCACCGCATTCCCATCGCTCACCCACCTTGATCTTTCTTCGACGCGGGCCAGTCCAGACCTCCTCGATGGGCTGGCTGGTTCATCCGGCGTGCGCCTGCAGTCGCTGTCACTAGCGCGCTGTGTCCGCTTGACAGGGTCGAGTATTCGGAACTTCCTTGTGTCAGCCCCTGCAGCCAGTCGCATAACAGAGTTAAATCTGTATGGTGACACCATTTTCCCGAACCCCATGTCAGCGGAGGACCTTCACGACGTTTTCACGAAAGCACCATGCTTCACGTCCGGCAAGCTGGTGTACTTGGACTTATCCAGTGCTCCCTTGAACCAGGGAATGTTGGACGCAATGCCCATTCAAGCTAGATTGCGTTCTCTGGGGCTGTCCTTCATTCCAGCTCTGCCCCTCAAGGTTGTGCAAGAATTTATACGAGACAAGGCTGCACAAGTTGAGGTACTTACTCTACTCGGGACGTCGCCCGAGCTTGTTCGCGTGCAGCCGCGGCAGGCATCCCTTGCGCTACATTCACACGTTATCCGTCCCCTGTGTACACCGCCCCTCAATTTCGGCACAGCATGCGATGTTTCTGCGCAAGTGCCGACGCGGCTACGTGTCATCGAGCTGACGACGACGTTGCTGTCGGCACTAGGTGCAAGCGCCGGTTCATGGCGGATCGTGCGGAGCAAAGGGGGTCGCGGATGGTACGTTGACACTGCCAGCGGGTGGATAAGTGGACCCGACGGCGCATCGCTGCGAAGAGATTTAGAAAGAGGCCACCCCTGGCGGCGTGCGCTGGAAATTCTCGCAGAGGCGAACGGGAATGTGAGCAGTGGGATTGGGTGGCACGCGAGAAAAATGGAGGTATGTCAGACTTCCGCAGCGGGTCCTGTGCAATTATTTTCCTTCTAGACAAGGGCACTGATATAAAATTTATCCGATACTCAGGTTCTGCACGGCCACGGCCTGCTCGGACGGGAAGATGGCCTTTATGGTGCAGTCTCTTTTGCCTATCAGGGATAGGCAAGGCCAGGGCCAATATGAGACTGCCAATGAGATCTGGGTCAAAGCGTCGAGGCAACGCAACCACGCAACAATTAACAAGTCATGTGATATATGAAATAAAGTATTTAGCGGAATAATAATTTCAGGGTTACGGCCTGTTAAGTGGATGTCAGTTGTGGCTATCGGTGACTCAATGAGGACCGCCAAGGAGAGGACGCCAAGAGATCCGTGGTGAGATGAGATGGGATGCGTCCCCACGCATTGCTTTTGCTCACAAAAAGTGTATAAAGGGCGTCTCCTGCCTCTTCCGCTCCCCTGCCTATTCTCCCCTTCACCTCCACCAAGCTTGATACCATGAGTAAGCGCCCGTTGCGGCCATAGCGACGGTTCGATTTTCGTTGACATAATTGGTCTTGGCGCTTGCTATTGTAGGTCCCTCGAGCGCCACACAGATAGATTCGAACATTTCCCCGCCTTCATCAACCCAAGATACCCATCACAACCTCATCACGTTAGTCTCTTCATCCCTCACCCCTCTTTGCCACTCTTTCACCCTTCTCACGCGTGCTGTGTCCTACTTCAGTACTGTCACCGACGAGCCGCGCAGTCCGACCACATCGCAACGTAACATGACCCACGAAGTGACCCAGGAGAAGTTAAAAGAGGAGGACGGTCAACAGGGGCGTAAGATGTTTTCCTGTCTCAAGAACTTTTGGATGCAGCATAGACGAACGAGACCACTGGGGAAGGCTCCTGGCGTTCGACAGAGCGTCATGGCGATAATCAAGACGTCCTGTGAGCCCCTCTCCGCCCTCTGGCACCCTGAACTCAACTGACCAACTTTGGCGGTCTGATCTAGGGTTGAACGTGTTGCTCATTTTCATCCCGCTTTCCGTGAGTGTGTCCTCGGACGACGATTTCTCTGGATTGCACCTTTGATCACCCTTGTAGTGGATATTCCATTTCATCAAGCTCGACAATACCCTGGTCTTTATATGTCAGTCCATCTTTGCGATGCGTGCCATCCTGTGTCGCCTCTAATCCGTCTATAGTCTCATTCCTTGCCATCGTTCCCCTCGCAAAGGTGTGTATCGCCTTGTGGTTTTTGCCACATGGCAGTTGCTCACAGCGGTGTAGCTCCTCTCCTTTGCAACAGATGAGTTGTCGATGCGTTTCGGGCAGACACTAGCCGGTCTCCTCAACGCCACTTTGGTGAGGCTGACCGCCCCATTAAATGCTGAAACCTGCCTCATGATGACATCATTTAGGGTAATGCGTAGGTGTTTGAACCCGGTTTTGCGTTACATATGCGCTGATGGGGCATATTACTCCAGTGTGGAATTGATTGTGGCGGTAAGTGGTGCCCGCGCCTCGAGGTATTTTCTGTTCGACACTTAATGCCCCCTACAGATTATTGCACTGGTCAAATGCGAGCTGACAGTCGTGCAGTCCTCTCGTGAGCATCCATTTCTCAGACCGAGTGTTATGGGACTTCATCGGTTACCGCCTCGTTGGGCTATTAACTGTGATAGAGGGGAATGAGAGCTTGGCGCGGCGATTGCTGTCGCCGTTCTCTCCATACTGTTATCGGTTAGACTTCCGTCACCCACAGCAACACGATCCTTGTGCACCTGAGGCAGCGCTCGTTTCTAGGATCGCTTTTCCTCCTGCATGTCATGTCGTTACTTCGGGACGCTGACAATGCCATCGTCTCACTTTTTAGTGATAGGCTCAATTCTGAGCAATCTCTGTAGGCATCTCCTAATGTGGCGATCTCCGCCTATCTGGCTCACACAATTGCTCGTAGTATTGGTATTAGGAATGTGCTTCTTCGCCGGCGGTACTCGTTTTTCGGAACAGGGTTTCGGCCAGAGTACGTGTCCTCAATGTTCCTGCTTATTATCACCCTACTGAGATTTACGTCTTTGGTTGACTCGTCGTAGGTGCCGTGCAACTAAATTCATCCTTGTTAACTTTGAGCGTGATTGCCGTGCTGCTCCCTGCCGCATTCCACAATGCCGTCTCGTCCACGGGCGGCACTGATCCTCTAACAACCGCGCAGGAAGGTCACGATATTCTTTCGATTAGTCACGGTGTTCGTACTTCCCCTCTCCGTACGATCCTAGTACGCTGATAGCTATTCATGCAGGTTGCAATTATCTTGCTTTTCAGTGAGTCCGCCTTGCACACGCATAAGCCACCACCATAACTATTTTCATGCTTTAGTCTATCTGTGTTACCTTACGTTCCAACTCTTCTCACACAAGAATATCTACGACGATCACCATCTGGACGTCCAACCGTCAGTTGAATATCATCCCGATGTTGCCAAGCGGCTGCGCTTTCGTCGAAGGATAAATCCTGCTCCGAGCTCGCCCCTCCAATCAGATGCGACAGTCGCTGAGAACCCTCAACGAGATGTACGCTCAGTGGAGGCGGGCCCGATTGAGGAGGATGCAGAGGAGGTGCCTCAAATGAGCATACGCACTACCATTGCACTCCTTGTTGTCGTCACAGTGGTCTGTCGATGGCTCATTCTCTTAACTGGTCTGAGGGCTGAAAGTGCGGAATAGACCGTTGCTATCACTGCCGAATTTCTGGTCGATTCCATCAACGGCCTTACCGAAACTGGCAACATTAGCAAAGGATTCGTAGGCCTAATTCTTTTACCCATTGTAGGAAACGCGGCCGGTAGGTCATCTCGAACTTCCACTATTTCTCGCAATCTAACGCAGCGTGTTCTATTGACAGAGCATCTCACTGCCGTTACGAGTTCTGTCAAAGATAAACTGACTCTATCCCTTGGCGTCGCGGTGGGTTCGAGTATTGTACGTATAAGCCTTTCCTATCATCTTCGCTAATCCCTACTGATCTTTTGTCCTTCTAACAGCAAATTGCACTCTTCGTCATTCCGTACGTTTGTAGTGAGGCGTTGTGACATGTGGGCTGACTCGTTTTGTAGTTTCATTGTCATTTTGGGATGGATTTTGAGCAAGCCATTGACACTCCTTTTCGATCCTTTCGAGTCTATCGTTCTCTTCCTCTCAGGTGGGACCTTCCTACTATCATTACGATCTGTGCACTAACGTCGTTTCTGCGTAGTTTTGACCGTCAATTATGTTGTTCAAGACGGCAAGTCAAATTGGCTCGAGGGCATGATCCTCATATGTGCGCTCAGGTTGCTTTGTCTTTCTCCGTAACTAACAAATGCGTTATGTAGGCCTCTACGTAATAATTGCGGTCACATTCTGGTATTATCCAGTAACTGATCCTGCAGGTATCCTAGCAAGTTGCACATGACATGTTGGATTGTGCAGTTCCATCTCCTTTCGTCATATTTATGACCAGCGTCTTTCCTTGGCTTCATCTATCAGTCATAATACCCCCTTGATATATTAATGCCACTATTTTTCTCTACTGTACTGCGCAAGTGTTAGTTTTCATTCCCCGTTATTCGACATGGTCACGTAGCAGTGTCCCATGTGCAGGCTTACTTTATCACCGATTCCGTCGGGGAACCCTGACACACGCGCCCCGGAATTACATGCTGCAGGACCTTGTTCAAGTTACAATTTTTGGGCCATGTCATGAATGAAGAGACATGGCGGTTGGCAGGTCATAGGATACAAATACTGTAAAAAAATTTACACAAGTGTCAGCGCGTGTGTTATACCACAACTTGCTATCTAGACGTTGGAACCGGTTCCCCCGAACCTGTTTTTTTTTGTGCACAATGTCATTATGAGTGACTGAAGAGGACTTGCTTGAACCTGCACAAGACCTGGGTGGGCGCCATTTGAGGAACGACGCTTCCACAGGCTGAGAAATACTTGTGGGACACCGCAGACCCGGCCGCCACTGACTCGGTCACTCGGGGGAGCTTGGAGGGACTGGTGGACTCTTTGCTCCCGGCATGGAAATCGTGCACTGGGTGGACCATGATGCATGATGCCTGATGCCTGATGCATGACTGCGGCATGTATGATCTTTATGATCACCCATGGCACACGGAACCGTAACACGGAAAGATTTCCGATCGCTCTCTGGCCCCAACCTTATCCGTTTACGTTCAAAGTTACCGGCGGCGTTACGTGTGACGGATGGGATGGACCGCAATAATGAGGCATACAAGATCGTTGATGAAGAGGACTAATACTAATGCGGTATCGTTGCCTGCAAGCCCCCACGCCTTCAAGTTGTTGCTTTGAGTTGATTTTGAGATTCGGTTGGGCTTGTAGATCAGTCATGTTCACCGACGAGCTGTAAATAATAGCAATTTGATCGTCAAGTTCCTGAAAGGACTGCTCAGAAAATCGACGTAATGTACGTTGACACTGATCAATTACTGAGTCGAGTACACGATACCGAAAACTCGTCTTCCACGACCCGAACCCCTATCCTCACGCTGGGACATGGGAGATATGAAGATCCGATCGCATTTTGTAGTTTGTGCTCTTGCAGTTATCCGAAGAGTAAAACATGACTAGCAGTGCGGGAATTTGAGGATATTAAGGCGACATTGCCGTATTTCTGCGACCTTAGTAATGTATACGCTTCTTGTTTTCTTCGCCTGTTAGGCACTAAAGAGATCATGGCTCTTATATAGCCGTTTGTCGATAGAGGGATATCCATCTGAGGTAACTCAATTCAAATGGCAGCTTAACAACTCTCCGGTTGGTTGCCTGCGATTCACGACTTATCTTCCTTTACGAGTTTACGCACTGTCAGTGGAGTAGGTGCACACGCCTGGTCTGATGGCCCTCATCGAGGTGTGGTCGATGAAGCACAAATAGTTGGCTGCCGATCGGTAGGGAGAGCAGGCAATTTTGTACGTCGTATGAACCTGCGCCCCTAGAAGGTATGATGTTTCCTGGGCTTTTAGCTGAGTGCCAACCTTTTATCTCCCAAGTGCAACTAAGCCTCGTCCGCATTTCATTTCTTGGGATCTATGCGGAGGGCTTACTGCGACAGCGAGCCAACCTTAGGCGCGGGATCACGTTTCGGAATGGGAATGGGATGCGAGGTAATTACAAGAGTATCCGGTCAAAACGTTAGTCTCGAATCAAGCCGTGAGAATACTTGTGATCACACTTCACTAGAGTTTGGCCTTGACTTGTTTACCGGCGTTGGCAAGGGTGACGGCGGCAGCGTTTAGAACAGTCGCCCCACGTTCCTTAACTTTGGTCTCTGAGGAAGTGATCATAATGAACACTCCTTTGGGTCGTGAACGACTCATGCGAGCTTACCAAAAATGACCTTATCCCCTTCCTTCCACATCTCGGTGACCAGTATCTCGCCAGGATAAACGATACCGGCAAATCTGTAGCGTGGTACATCAGTGAACCATCTATCCTAAAGATCAAAATCAAGAAACATACCGGACTTTAATGTCCTTGAATGGGCCGAACGTCTTCACGACGTGCTTTCCGGAGATGCCCATAGAGCAGAGGCCTACGCAGCTTACGGGTCAACGTACGGTTTTCTATCCACAGTTAGCTTGACACACCGTGCAGTATGGGGCGCTCGAAACCACCGGAAGTAGCAAAATCTGGATGAATCTAGGTGGTCGATTCATGTCAGGACGCATGCTGAAGACAGGAGTCAGGTTCACGTACATGTAATGGGTTCGGGTCGCCGCTCAAGCTAGAAAAACTTAGGGGTAAGGAGAAGGTAGGCTGTAGAACATGCAGTAAACTGCACACACCGGTATAACGCGGCTTGTGAGGGGGAAGTTTTCTCCTCGAGGATGGCGTCAGGTTTTCGATTTGGCGGCGTGTTGGCTGCGGATGCAGCTCCACGATCTGGTCACATTCAGCGTCCCTGGTCACCGTTTATTCGCATCTGACTAACCTCTGCCGACGCGCTTGCCACCAAAGCCACCGGAGCCACGACTGACTAACGTTGTCTCATTCTCGAATATCACCTGCCCCGTGTGCTTATCCGAAGTGTGCACGATTGCGGTCACAGAAGCTCCTTTGCCCTTGTCAAGGACCTCATATAGTCTAAGAGGCACGTGGGTTACCTCAAGGTGACAGGGGCCGAGCATAATTCACCTACCGCGCTTGGTTAATGAACACACCACTTGTAGGAATGGGAGCCTTAATTGATAGATATTGCTCGCCGTGCAAAAGTTTTGCCTGGAACGAAGAAATATTACATAAACGTAGCCGCTTCACAGCAGTATGAGACACTAACTGGGTTGAAGTTTGGTAACCAATCAAATGGGAAGCCCGCGCTTGATGCGAATTGGGGACAGACGCCAAACGTGGGGAGCGCGCCAAAGTTCTCATCCCCCTCGTATACCCACTGCAGTTCCTTCTCTGTTGCGCCTACGCCCATGTTATAAATGATGACATCGCGCTCGTCATACTCGAATTCTACAGCGTCAGGGATGAGCCGCTTGGCGTCTTTCACAAGTTCGGAATCTTCAGGATCAAAGTAGCGTTCCTCATCATGTTTGTTTTCACTTTCTGTTTCGCCGACTCGGTTGCTAAAATTCTCCACAAGCTGCAAAACTAACTTCAGAATTGCGTTATTTATGTGAGAGATGACACACCCGCTCCATGCCATCCTGGGTGCTTGCTGGATTTGTCGACCGTCCGTCATCTGTGCAAGGGCCATGAGACGAACACCGAGGATGTTAGGAATAGAAACTGACCGAAATTCGTGATAATATTCCACATCGCAATAACATCTTCGGGAGACAACGTTTTGTTGACAGGGAAACCGTGACCCCCTGCTTGCTGCCAGCGTGTTTGTGCCGCCCATCCACCCGAAACCTCAAATAAGGAACCAGTCGCATCGTCATTATCTAAGGGAAGCAGTCAGATGTGTACGCAAAAATCGCTGAAACAACAAACCTTTGCTAACGAGATAGCCGACCACAGGCGCGACAAAGTCAGGCTGCACAGATAATCAGATTGTGTCCAATGTTGGACCCTAATGCCTAACCTTGAAAGCATCAACCATTTCTTGCGGCCTAGAGACTAATGAGGCATACGCCGGGTGACCAAGGCGTAGGTCAACTTACCATATGGTTTGCGTCATTGCGGTGCCAGCTGAGGGTGCTAGAACATTGGCGAGAATATTATACTTCTTTCCTTCGATAGCAATGGCTTTGGTGAAGCCTATTATTGCAGATTTGGCCGTCGAGTAATTTGCCTGGCCGAAATTGCCATCTGAAACATCCTGCTTAGAAAGTGCGACTATATCAAAAGGAGAGCGCACAGATTCCAACACCGGAAGCAGTGGTCAAAATACGACCATATTTCTGTTTGTGAAAGATGGGCCATACTGCCTTAGCACACTGCACACAGAATGAGCATCCCTGGTAAGGTCAGTGAGTAGGTAAGTAACCTTATAAGTGCCCCTGCACTGGTTTCAGCAGACGGTTGAACATGATAAAGGGATATATACCTCAGATGGATGGCAAGTACTTGATCCCATTCTTTTTCACTCATTGACGTGAATGACTTGTCGCGCAAAATACCAGCATTCGCAATAAGCACGTGCACTGCACCGAATCGATCCAGGGCAACTTTCACAATCTCATCTCCGTCCTCTGCAGAGCACACAGCAGCTACTGCGGAACCACCAGCTATAGAAATGTTGAGTGCTCTTGCTCGGACAATCAACTGGCTGAATAGCCTCACCCTTCGTAATCTCATCGACTACCGCACGAGATCCTTTCTCGCTCACATCATTGACAACGACGTTAGCACCGAGCCGCGCAAACATCAAGGCATAAGAGCGGCCAAGCCCTCCGCCAGCGCCAGTAACGATGACCGTCTGACCATCGAAGCGGACATCAGGCGAAGCCTGTTTGTTTGAGGGGAGAGACCTTGACTGTTCTAGTTTCTCCACAATATTCACGTCACCCATGCTCTGTGGACTACACAGCCCAGTGACAACTCCGAAAACAGATGGCAAGCTCTGAAACTCACTATTCTGGATTTGTGAAATCCGTGAGCTCTGCCCATCGTTCTTTCACCTGTGTAACGTCAAAGGAGTACAAGAAAAGCTGAAGGCGCATACTCACCGCCGAGGGGGTGAAGCTGTGGTCCGTCCTAAATACAACGCCTCTGCTGCGCTCCCATCGAATCTCGGAGACGTAACCGGCTCCGAGTACAAACACCTTTCCGCTAGCATCAGGCCCGTCTGGATGAGTGATAGCGGCGACCAGAGGCGCAACGTATTCAGGCTGCGAGCAATAGTGAGAAAACCGTAGGCGAAAAGTTGTCGGAGGCCACATACGCCGAAGTGTTGTAACATCTCTGGCGGCATGATAGTGGCAGTCATGGCAGAGGCAGCAATCTGAACACAAGATGAGATGAGAAGACACCTAGGATGAAAAGGGAATGCCCACGGGCGCGATGGCATTGGCCTTGATGTTATACCTGGCGCCCTCCCGCGCCAGTGTCTTGGTGAAGCCAACGAGACCCATCTTTGCCGCGCTGTAATTGGCTTGACCAAAATTACCTAAGGGGTGTAAGACTACGGGAGAGCCAGAGGTGATACACGTCGGGGAGTCTTACCGAACAACCCTGCAGCACTAGCTGTGTTAACGATCCGACCGAATTTCTGCTTGCGGAAGATCGGCCAAGCAGCGTGGGTGCAGGAGAATGCGCCCTTCAAGTGCACGTCTTGGATTTGGTCCCATTCTTTGTCGGTCATGTTCCTAAAACTGATCATCATACGATTAGATCCCTCGGACTATTTCCTGCGCGGTGAAGATGGCGCCAAACCCTTTGTCCCTCAGAATCCCCGCATTGTTGATGAGAATGGTGACACCCCCAAAAGTATCTAGCGCCGTCTTGATCACCGCAGAACCGTCCGTCACGGAAGAACTGTTCACAACGGCTCTTCCGACGCCGCCTGCATTGTTTCGGACCGTCAAATGCGGTACTTGCGCGCAACATGAAGGGGACAGGTAAAGGCGCACCTGCGTTGATCTCATCGACGACCTTTTGCGCCGCCTCTTTGTTGAAATCGTTCACTACGACGTTCGCGCCGCGCGAACCGTACAGCAGAGAATAACTGAAGGTGAAACACCATTCGACCGACAATCGACAGTGGCAATAGAGTGGAAAACTGACGCTCTGCCAAGACCGCCACCAGCGCCGGTAACAACAACTACGTGTCCTTTGAAAGATAGGGCCATTTGTAGGCGCAGAGGGAGTAGAAACGAATGAGTGTGGTCAAGGTCAAGTGCAATCCGGTCGGAATTTGAGTAAAGGAAAGACGCATGTGATTCCCGGCAATGTGTTGGACAAATCAGGTGATCTGATATAAATAAGCCGAGCTCAGCGCGGATGTATATACATCAATGTTGGCGAGTATGCATACATCCTCAGTGTTCGGTAAATGTATCCCAAAGGGAGGGCAAACAAGAGGAAAGAAAAAAATGAGAAGTGAAAACACATTGCAATGAGGATATTGGACGAACAGAATAGCGGGGAAAACTACAAAGTAATAAAACAGGAAGTGTAATGTGGATTGACAAATCAAAGACACTGGAAGAACGTGTTTAGATCGGTGGGGCGCATAGATAACCGTCGAAATTTATCGCGGGTATGGCTGGCAGTGTGCAAATCAGGAGGGTAGGGAGGAAAGTTAATAGATAGGGGAGGACTTGTCACAGAAGCATAGCAACGCCGGAAGAACAAAAATATCCGATGAACGACAAGGACTATGCCCATTCGCGAACGAGAGCACGACTGCACAAGTGGTGGCAGACGCAGAAAGCGCCATAGTGGGGTGACGAACGATTGCAAAACAGCCATGCAATGAAGATCCAATGGCGAAGAAAGCAGGGGTGACATAATGGGGAAGGGGAGTGCATGATGAGAATGTGTGGATTGGAACGTAATTGCACAACGGATCTGAACCGCACAAAAGATTTGAAAGCTTGACAAGGCGAGAAAACCGAAACAGCGACAAGAGTGGGCTTCAACAAAGTGGGCGGGGGCTCAATATATGGAAATGTATGCGGGAGAAGGAATGTGTTGATGGTGTGACGTTGAGAGCACTTCAAATATCAGGGGTACACGTGAGTCACGCTAGGACCATGCCTTCGGCCAGATGGACCTGCTCCCGAGCCTTTTCGAGGGCATACGCAGATGCCTTGAGGAACTTCTTGTGCGCATACTTCCTGTACAAGTACAACTTGTTGAAACCGGGTTCCGTGATCTTGTCCAAGAGCATATAGTATCCAGGCTCTAATTGCTCTTCGGTGTAGCCAGAATAGATAACGAATGCTTCGTTCTAAACGAGAAAGGTCAACACTCACGTGACTCATAGATGCCCAACATGAAGATACTCACCCAGTCTCCCTCCAACATCCTCCGTGCCGTGTACATACCAACTGCTGCGACCAAATCTGGCTTGGCGCGCAGGAATCGGTGGTCGAGCAACGTCACCTCGGCGAGAAACTTGCTCAGAGTTCGTGTTTGGACATCGTAATCGTCCGCATGACTAATCTTACGCAGCCAGCTGTACGGCGAACAGTAGTGAGAGATGTTGAACTCGAGAGTCTGAAGCACAATCCCCTCCCCCTTGAGGATCTCTTCTTTTGTGTAGCCATTCTCCGTCATGAAGACGAATTCATCCACAGACGGCGCCAGGATCTCCTCATATTTTGAGGCTATGAACATGGCAATGACGCCAACGAGTTGAAGCTTGAGCAGAGCCACCGTGCGGTGCGACAAGAAGCGGTCGACGATATTGATAGCAATCCATAGGGTCTCGGGAAGCATATGATAGCGGAGGTGAACTTGCAGGAGCCAATCAACGAGAGTTTGACGCATGCTCCAGTTGATCTCGTTCTGGGCGTCCATATAATTTGGTGTGGGCATGATGGCGTCCTTTTACAATGTAAGCATCGTGTATTCGAGCCACCCAACGAGACCTTACCTGCAGGTCAAGCATGTAGAGAAAAATCTCATCTGCATACTCCGAGCACATCGTGGTATCATATTCTTCATCTTCCGCATCGAACCTCGCGCGCACCTCATCCAACTCGCGTTGGTACTTCGCAGCATGATTCGGTGATACCTCGGGCCAGATGTACTCTGAGATATCTGCTTCTTCGATGGGAACTAGATTTTCGATCACTTCTGCGCGGTCCTGCTCGTCAATCATGTTCTCCAGCTCATTATCACCGACGACAACGACGTCATCCATCCAGTCGCGTTTGGCACAGTGCGGCTCTTCGACGTCCATATCATCGTCCGGTCCATCGAGGCGGGTGACTCCTTCCGATGGCAGGGCGGTCGGCTTGGGCGGAGAGAAGACGCGCTGAGAACGCAGAGTCGGTACCAGGGGGGGTCGCTGCGGTAGTAAGCTGCGTGCCCCAGTTGTGGTGGTTTGCACAGGCGCCGTAGGCTTGGCAGCTAACGGAACCCGCTGAGGACCGTCCGCAATCGAGGATGACCGTGTCCGCTTCTGACCAACTTCTGGAGCCTTGTCCTTGTCCTTGTTGAGTTTCAACTTGGTGTTCTTCACACGAGAGTAAGCGTCTGACACGTAACAAGACGCAAGGTGAAAGAGAAGACGTACCTTGCGGTTGACGGCAACTTCACCAAGAGCGGGACGTTGGACACCACTCGACTTGAAAGTGTTGACACCGGGAACACCACCCCGCACTGCGCCGGGTAAAGTTGTACCGACAGTCTGCCGAAGTTTGCTAGTTGCATTCTCATCTAGGTTCTTGGGGCGTTGGATACCAGTCCGGTTTCGCAATGGTAGCTAACGAAGCGAGATATGTGGCAAAGTGCGTGTGAGTATGTGGCGACGAAGAACATAGGGAGCGAATGGCCTACACGATGAGCCATCTAGGTCCTAAGAGGGAATAATGAAGTAAAGATGATTGTAAGATGGACAAAACTTAGAAAAGAGACACGGGAAATAGAAAGAGGAACAGGGCCAGGATGACGATGAACGGGAGAGAGTAGGGGACGACGGGGGGTCAGGAAGAGGATGGAGAAGATGGCCCTGATAATATGGGAAGAGGAGAGACCACAAGGAGGTGGTCGAAAGAAAAGCAAGCGATGTGGACGAGGCCAGCCGCTGGTTGTGTTCGCAACAACAACACTAGACGCGCCTCGATTCGATTCGCTTTTTGGGACACAACTTGCCACGTGACCGTCAAAATAACAACCTCAAATAACGCGTCCACGCCACGCGTTAAACTCGCGTGACGTACGTACAATGCGGTAGGGTGGCACATTATATACATCCCCGCAACCGAATTCAATGCGAAACCATATCTCAATATCATCCCGCATCCCGTGTCTTGAGCCGTCGTTCTGCCCCGTCGCTCTTGCTCGGAGGTTTCGTGCCTGCACCACCTTCCTCGCTGTCGTTCATCCGCAGTTGCTCGACGATCGTTGATTCAGTCGGCAGGAAACGCGACCCTTCTTGTGTACTAGGGAACGCCGTCCGTTTACCGATAACGCGAGGCGAGGAGGGCAATCCTTGGGGCCGTCCTATCGTATTCGACGCTGTGGCTCTACCCCCTCGCACGGCCCCGTGGTAAGGTGCGTGCGCTGGTTCATCGTGAGGGGACGCAGTTGGAAAGATACCTCCAGGCCGGCTTAGCAAACTTTGCTTCAGCGATGCGAGTGCCCTCTTCGCGTTGCGTGGCACGTCATCGGTGGAATCCGCAGCACGTTTGCGGCCCCGATCAGCTTGGGAGACCGTTCCACCGTCCCTCTGATGGGAAAAGAGCGGAATGAAATCATCAGCACCCTTTTCGGATGCAGAACAGTCGGAACAAGGAAGGCGATTCTCGTGAATGTGCACCACAAAAGTCGTACTACCGAGGGACAGCCTGTCTAGATGCTTCAAGCGTTTGGGCATGCTGGCCACCCGAGTCTCGGATAACCTCACACGATTCGTATCCTGGCCGGACCCGACAAACGTCCCGTGTTTCGACCCCATATCCACAACTGCCCACTCGGCTCGCTCAGCGTCCCAGAAAAGCGTCGCATGAAGCTTGGAGACTTCCATGTCTTTAAGTCGGATCCTCGGAGTGCTGACGCCAACCAGTGGCGCATCTCGCCCAAACTGGGCTTCTGAATAGCCATCGATGACGGCAAGGCGCCACTTTGACGAGATAAATTTGCTTTCATGTATTACAAGGCGGCAGATAGGGAAGTCGTTCGACTGGGCGGGCGTTGGCTCGGTGGGGATGTGGGACGCAGGGTGGGAAGTGATTTCGTCGCCTCCTGGGAATTCGTAAGAAGGGTGATAAGTTGGGCGAGTTTCCCGAGACATTGTCTCGCATATCCCCCAGGTAATGAGCTTGAGAAGGATATGAGGACGAGGACGAGGACGAGGACTGAGATAGATGGTGGGAAACTGTGTACTGTCATTGTCTGTCTATGTAGATTCCCACGGTGGTCACCGTACGGCTGAGCGCGTGGCCGTTCAGTTGGTCTGCTCATTCGCGTCTTCAATGAAAATGAACGAGTTCAAAGAGGTCCAGGACATGTCTCTCTGTTTTTTCAAAGGGAAGTCATGTTCACGTCAATCCGCAGGAACACTCAGAACATCTCCTGTCAAAGGAGTGGCTCGTAAAGGTCGATAATGAAAAGTCTGTTCCATACCTTATGGTTCGTCCCTCTTTCACGATTAAAATCATGGCATGCTTGACGTCTTGAGACGTCTCCCAGTAGAAACTACACTCAAATTTTGCCGATCAAACGTGCGTCTTCCTGATAACGGACCTTAAGGCCGTATGGGTAGATGGTGTGTGAATCCACATTACTCTTCATCAAGGTACTCACTCGATCATTGATGATCACAGTCCTTCCGAGGCAACAGTTATGTCGCCGGTGGTCAATGCTGAATGCCAACAGCGCCCCCAGCCAGCTTCCAGAATCCGAGGAGGATAGCTGGCTTGATCAGGTCTTACAGCTTCTGGCTGACATGCACTCTCCTGGCATGATGGGCGCTCTATCTTTTGACGTGATACAATCCCGTTATTCAGTCAGTATGGTGGGCTCTTGTGCACCTTCCAGCCTCTCACGGTCTCCGCAGGATTTAGCCATCGACCTCCGTGGGGATTCTTTCATATGGAGATGGGAGACATTTTCCATTGGATACAAGCAATCGGCAGATGTGCTTTCGAAGCACCTCATGATACCGCTTCTCAGCACCGCTTACCTGGCGGCCATCTCGCCGGACGCAATCAGCGAGATCTCCGGCAGCGATCTCGAAAAGGTAGGCTTCAACAAATCCCACACTATCATGAGCACCCTCGTTTCAGTTTGGCGCGGGGCTAACTACCGCCTCATGCCCTATCATGGGGCTCGACGGTAGCGCTCAGGGTTATGACTCGTTAGGAAATACTTTGCACCCGGTGTCCCCACCGTCCATCGTGGTTCTAGTCACTTTCTATTCTACTCCGATTTTGCACCAGACTCAGGAAGGCATCGCATCTGAGCATCACTTCGCAGGCGGTTGACCAAATAGGCCGGCCAGCGCGTCGTAGCGTGGACACGCACATAAGGAACGTCTTCTCCCACCCGCGCGTATGCACAACCATCCGCCGGCTGTCGGCCCTTTTTGCCTTTAGCACCAGTCTTCGTAAGTCTTCTCCGCAGCTGGCGTACTGCCTGCGTCTCTCATGACCGCTGATTAATCACGCACCGCAGCGGCCATCAATGACGAATTCGAAAAACCAGAACTCGCTCTACCCTCCGTGGATTCTGCCGCAGGAAGCCACAGGATGCCCACCAAGACTCCGACCCACCGACTTTCATCTATCGATTTGGAATATGCTCAGTCATCCAGCCCACGTGTGAGCGGCCCGTTCAGCGCGGCCGATAACTAATTTTATTGAGCGATTAGCAGGTAAAGATAGGGTCGGGAGATGAATCCCCCACAAAGGCGAAGGCTACCGATCCGGGTACGGGTAATCTCGGCCAGGCAACGACCGGGAATCCACCTACGGGGGCCGGAGAGGATGATGACGACGGTATCTCCTTACTCTCCCGTAGTCAACCGGGGAAGGGAAAGAGTACCTTGCGCTCGACACCCGCAGCTGCCCAGAACAGGCCGGCCTCTCGATCCAGCAGCGCTGCCCCATCAGTCCCTGGATCTCACGCGCCAGCTTCTGTGGCACGACGCAGTGTACCCTCGAAGGTGCCTTCGTCGGACTCTGACTCCCCGCCGCGCCCGAATAAGAGGTCAAGAACAAAGGGACAGGATCGCGGCGGCGATGACAGCGACGATGGTGCCAAGCGCGGCGAATTGAAGTGGCGTGGAACGAAGCAGCCCGTCAAGCGCGGGGGACGGCGGTTCTAAGCAACCGCAACCGCAACCGCAACCCCCTACTCTCTCCGTTCCCATGCACTGCATGCCTAACGTCGCGTGCAAGCACCTGCCCTCTTTGCGTCTCAGGTGCCCACCTTTGGCCAATTCAAGGGGATTCATCAGTCCTTTCCTTTGACACTGTCGTGTATGGGGTAGTAGGCGTACGCAAATTATTGCGCAGGTAGTGGACAAAGTTCTTTGATGACAAAACCGTGTTGAGATTCTATTGCAGATGTCTGACCTTAATCGGTGTTTCTTCACATGAGATTTGTCCTGCTGTGTCCCCGGTGCTTCTTCCCTGATCGGACTAAACGCATCGACGGCGCGGCCGTGTTGTGGGAGCAAATACTTTCTTTGACCGAATGAATGAACTCTGTGCATCCGAGGTTGAATTAAGACCTTCCGATCGAAAACCGGGGCTATGGAAGGAAGCGTTTTGGTGGTTCCGAGGCTGTTGTTCGCGGTGCCCTTTCAAGTTCACGTCTCTGGCTGGTCTTACAAGAGCCCAACCTGGCGACTATTTGATCGATGGCTCAACCGCTTCTATTCCGGGTGAGATATAGCGACCACAGTTGTATCGACAGATCCTTATTCCGTGCTCGCGCGATGTTCGGTGAGTGTCACCATGTCACCACTCGAAAATTAGGTCTATGTGAATACAGGGTACTTGTATGGATTGAAGTGCGGTTCGTACTATAAGATTTTTTGTATTTTGGACAAAGGTAAAAGGTACACAGCAAGAAAGCAGCGGGGGGGGGCATGAGGAGATTTTGGCGTTGCAGCAGCAGTAGCAGTAAAGTACTAGTCGCAAGGAGGGCAAAGGCCGGGATGGCATCTGCCGATCAGCGGCGTCGACCGCGATCGTAATTGGCTTCCTTGCAGTTGTCACACGGCTCTTGGATCAAGTTCAATACACGGCGGTCTTCACATATGGTCTGCGGTGTGGGACAGATATATATTAGTGGCGTGACCCCCTCCCGCAAATTGGTGGGAAAATCAGAACGAAAGAAAATGGGCACGACGACGAAACGGAAAAAAAAAATGGAGTGGAGTGGAGTGGAGCGAACGGCGTACCCGACTGCACTTGCACGTCCGCGCCGTCTTGTGTTTGTGCGCCATGCTGTGGAGACAGTCTGGCGACCCGCAATCGGTCCTGTTCCCGGTCCAATATAGCCGAACGTAATGCTGTCGCACGCAAGAGACGCGCGCAGTAACGGCGCCGATGGGGGAGAGGAAGTCAGATAAACGCGCGCTCTCCTAAAAAAAACAACAAAGTGGACAAAGTACCCCGCAACCTCGGTACTGGTTCCCATGACTGGAGGAGAAGGAGGAGGGAGAAAATCACGGCGAGAAATTAGGGTCATCGCGTGATGTGGTGCGCAGATGGCGGAGAGGGAAAAGATGCACATACCATTCCTCTTTGCACATAATCGATTATAAGCCAATGGGACGCCGTGTCTCTTTTCGTTGGTTGTTTTTTTTTGGAGGACTGGCTTACGCGGACGGAACTCGGATGGTCTCGTCTGTCTCAAGTTTCCGCGAACGGGGAAAACACTACGCTTTTGGAGGCGTGACGAGAGAGGGATAATAGTACCTCGTGAAAGGCAGGCACTGGCAGGCAGAGGCTGAGGCGGGTGAGGGTGGAGGTGTGTGGGGTCTGTCAACGGCATGCAGTTCACAAACCAACCATGGCTTTTATAGGATTGGGGGGCGGAGAAAGGACCCGCATAGCTTATTACAGGGCTGTCGGCCGTGTGTGTGTATGAAGAGGGAGCGCCAGCGGGAAAAGCGGCTAGATGGAGAGCGCGAACCGAGAATCCGGTCACATTAGAACGCGAAAAAAATAATTACGGGCGAAGCAAGGAAGGAGATCTGAGAGGGGTAAGGGATGCGTATGTCCCTCAGTTGGCCAAAAAATGATCCTACGCTGTATACAGGGACGAATGTGGTAAATCGGACGCTTAGCAACTCAATAAAGGGGGGGAAAGAAGAAGGGTGAGAGGAACGAACGACCAACTGATCGGACCCTCGGGCTGCTATGATAGATCGATGGAGGGGAGTGTACGTCGTTTGGGTAATGTGGCCCTGCGCAAACATCCTGTCCCCTCATCATGTGTCCAGGATCAAAGATCATAGTGTGCATGCGGTTCGCGGACTCGGAAGCGGACATTTTCTGTTATCTTTGAGATACGGTACTGATAACTCACACTCGCAACATATTCAGTCGGAAGGCGACACAGGCCCCCATGACACATATCCGGTTATTAGACCGTGGCCTGGGAAATCTGACATCGCCTCTGGTGGAGTTGTACTCTATGACAGGCACATTCGGCCAGTGCTACAACGCAAGTTGGGATAAATGTGAATAGATACTCAGATACACTGCAACCAATCAAATAGGGGCGTTTACTGAGCTGACGCCTTGAGCACACTAGGCACATATATTTGGCTGTGATTTCGGTGTTAGGATGGACCACTTAAGGCATAGCTTGTTCTCTTGGGCGGATAAACGCCCCTATTCCAGGGCATCGGCCACTGCAACTTCCGATGGAGCGATACTATCGTAAAAGCGCCTCAGTTGATGGATGGGGGGAGAAAATACGTCGACTCGGATCGAAGAGCGAATTCAGACATCACGAGACACCTCACTCGTGGCCATTGGAGATTCTGGGTTCTGACGCATAGCGAACAGGAGCGGGATTGTCCTTCAGAAGATCACGGGCACTGTCACGAGTTCGAACAGGTGGATATACTGTGAACACACGAGTTGCGTGAGTGGCAACAAGTCGGGCC
>Ga0137394_10000330_pt1 | contig 32996 bp, 36 predicted proteins | sample czobulk116metaG_FD_108278 | JGI IMG/M metagenome (GOLD analysis project Ga0137394, IMG submission 108278) | Vadose zone soil microbial communities from Angelo Coast Range Reserve, California, USA - czobulk1.16 metaG | ecosystem: Environmental > Terrestrial > Soil > Vadose zone | place: USA... | reverse complement strand
GCGACGCCGCTCACCAACATCGTGAAGGCCGGCCTGATCAACGTCCCCAAGGGCGAGGACGAGGTGCAGGCGGCCATGGACGAGGCTTCCTTGCGCGAGATGCCGCGCATCGAGAAGCGCACCGGGTACCTGGCGATGATCGGCAACGTCGCGACCCTGGTCGGCCTCCTCGGCACCATCGTGGGCCTGATCCAGTGCTTCGCGGGCGTTGCCGGCGTGGACGCCAGCGAGAAGGCGCGGGTGCTCTCGGACGGCATCGCCGAAGCCATGAACTGCACCGCGTTCGGCCTGATCGTCGCGATCCCCTCGCTGGTGGCCTTCTCGCTCCTGCAGGGCCGCACCCAGCACATGATCGACGACATCAACGAGACGTCGGTCGGCGTGCTGAACCTGATCGTGGCCAACAAGGACAAGATGCGGATCCCCGCCAACCTGCCGCAGCAGTAGGCGACCGGAAGGCGAGGGAGAGACCACCATGGCTGGGGCGGCGCCACAAGAACACACCGGAAAAGGCGGGAAGAAGTCGCTGGACGCCGAGTTGAACCTCGTGCCGTTCATCGACCTGCTCTCCTGCTGCATCAGCTTCCTCCTGATCACGGCGGTCTGGACCCAGATCGCCGGTCTTCAGATCTCCAGCAGCGGAGGACCGCCGGAGCAGCAGACCCGGCAGGAGACCACCATCGACGTGAGGCTGCTCCTGAACGACAAGGGCTACCAGCTGACCATGGCCGGGGCGAACATCGACATCCCCAAGGTCAACGGGGCCTTCGACCGCAAGTCGCTGGGCGAGAAGCTGAGGACGCTGAAGACGAGCCTCCCCGACCAGACCGCAATCACCGTGCAGCCGGAGGACTCGGTGGCGTACGCGGACCTGGTGGAGACCGTGGACACGGCGATGGGCGAGAAGCTGCGCAACGTGACCGTTGCGCCGGTGAACTAGGGGGACGGCCATGGCCATCGTCATTCCAGGCAAGCGTCCCTGCGACCGGATCGCGCAGAGCAAGGTCCTCGGGAAGAAGTTCCAGCGGGCCAAGCGCGGCGTCTACGCGGCGCTCACGCTCACCTCGCTGGTGGACGTGATGACCATCATCGTCATCTTCCTCCTGATGAACTTCAGCGCGAACGGCGAAGTGCTCTACATGTCCAAGGACATCCGGCTGCCCGACGCGTACCACGGGGCGCAGCTCGAGCGCGCGCCGGTGATCTCGGTCTCGGCGGAAGCGGTGACCTTCGACGGCCGGATGTTGCTGAACACCGTGGACCTGGCCAAGGGCGACGCCCTGGGCGTCCCCGAGCTGGAGGACGTGCTGCGCGACGAGAAGCGGCGGTACGAGACCATCCACGCGGACGATCCCGACCATCCCTTCCGGGGGCTGGTGAACGTGCAGGCGGATCGGCGGATCCCCTTCAAGGTGATCAAGCGGGTGATGTTCGCGTGCAACCAGAGCGGGTTCGCGAACATCAACTTCGCGGCGCTCTCGCGCGAGAGCGGGCCTTCGGGGACTACGACCGCGAGCAGGTAGGGCTCGGGAACACGCAGCAAAGGCGTAGGCGCAACTGCTTAGCCGCAAAGCGGCCTTCGGCCGCAGCGGCCTAGCGGGAACACGCTTGAAATCTGGCTTTACTTGTCCAACAAATCCCTCTATTTTGCGCGCCCCGAAAACTTTGGTGGAGTCGTACGCCCCTATGCAGAAGATCACTCGCACTCTGACCGCCGTCGCCGTTCTCTGCCTGCCGATCGCAGCCCGCGCCGACGAGGCGAAGCTGATCCTGCCCGACCTGGGCAGCGTCAGCTTCCTCGGGATATCCGGCCGGCAGCTCCTCCTCGCCGGCCTGGTCGTCTGCGCCCTCGGCCTCATCTTCGGCATGGTGATCTTCGGCCAGCTCAAGAAGCTCGCGGTCCACAAGTCGATGCTCGAGGTCTCCGAGCTGATCTACGAGACCTGCAAGACGTACCTGATCACCCAGGGGAAGTTCATCCTCATCCTCGAGGCGTTCATCGGCGTGATCATGGTGGTGTACTTCGGGTGGCTGCGGCATTTCGAGCCGGCCAAGGTCATCACCATCCTCGTCTTCAGCCTGCTGGGAATCGCCGGCAGCTACGGCGTGGCCTGGTTCGGCATCCGGGTGAACACGTTCGCGAACTCGCGGACCGCGTTCGCCTCGCTGAAGGGGAAGCCATTCCCCACCTACGCCATTCCGCTCAAGGCGGGCATGTCCATCGGCACGATGCTGATCAGCATCGAGCTCCTGATGATGCTCTGCATCCTCCTTTTCGTGCCGGTCGACTATGCCGGCCCCTGCTTCATCGGCTTCGCCATCGGCGAGTCGCTGGGCGCCAGCGCGCTGCGCATCGCGGGCGGCATCTTCACCAAGATCGCGGACATCGGCAGCGACCTGATGAAGATCGTCTTCAACATCAAGGAGGACGACGCGCGCAACCCCGGCGTGATCGCCGATTGCACCGGCGACAACGCCGGCGACTCGGTGGGACCCTCCGCCGACGGATTCGAGACCTACGGCGTCACCGGCGTCGCGCTGATCAGCTTCATCCTGCTCGCCGTGCACGACCCGAAGGTCCAAGTGCAGCTCCTGGTCTGGATCTTCGCGATGCGCATCATGATGATCATCGCCTCGGTCGGCTCGTACCTGATCAACGAGGCGATCGCCAAGGCCCGCTACTCGAACGCCGACCGGATGAACTTCGAGGCGCCGCTCACCTTCCTGGTGTGGCTGACCTCGGTGGTCTCGGTGGTCCTCACCTTCGTGGTCAGCTACCTGTTGATCCCGAACCTGGGCGGCGACACCAGCATGTGGTGGAAGCTCTCGCTGATCATCACCGCGGGCACGCTGGCCGGCGCGATCATCCCGGAGGTGGTGAAGGTCTTCACCTCGACGAGCTCGGCCCACGTGAAGGAGGTGGTGACGGCGAGCCGCGAAGGGGGCGCCTCGCTCAACGTCCTCTCCGGCCTGGTCGCGGGCAACTTCAGCGCCTACTGGATGGGAATCGTCATCGTCGTCCTGATGGGGATCGGCTACCTGGTCTCCACCCAGGGTCTGGGCCAGGTGATGCTGGCGCCGGCGGTGTTCGCCTTCGGCCTGGTCGCCTTCGGCTTCCTGGGGATGGGTCCAGTCACGATCGCCGTAGATAGCTACGGACCGGTGACCGATAATGCCCAATCCGTGTACGAGCTGTCGGTGATCGAGACCATTCCCGGCATCCAGGCGGAGGTGAAGCGGGACTTCGGCTTCGAGCCCTCCTTCGAGAAGGCCAAGCACTTCCTGGAGGAGAACGACGGCGCCGGAAACACCTTCAAGGCCACCGCCAAGCCGGTGCTGATCGGCACCGCGGTGGTGGGCGCCACCACCATGATCTTCTCCATCATCATGGTGCTCACCGACGGCCTGCGCGCGAACATGCAATACCTCACCATCCTGCACGCGCCCTTCCTGCTCGGCCTGATCACCGGCGGCGCGGTGATCTACTGGTTCACCGGCGCCTCCACCCAGGCGGTCTCCACCGGCGCCTACCGCGCGGTGGAGTTCATCAAGGCGAACATCAAGCTGGAGGGCGCCACCAAGGCATCCATCGCCGACTCCAAGAAGGTGGTGGAGATCTGCACGCAATACGCGCAGCGCGGGATGTGGAACATCTTCTTGGTGGTCTTCTTCTCCACCCTCGCCTTCTCCTGCCTGGAGAGCTACTTCTTCATCGGCTACCTGATCTCGATCGCCGCCTTCGGCCTCTACCAGGCCATCTTCATGGCCAACGCCGGCGGGGCCTGGGACAACGCCAAGAAAGTGGTCGAGGTGGAGCTGAAGGCGAAGGGCACGCCGCTGCACGCCGCATCCGTGGTGGGCGACACGGTGGGCGACCCCTTCAAGGACACCTCCAGCGTGGCGATGAACCCGATCATCAAGTTCACCACGCTGTTCGGCCTTCTCGCGGTGGAGCTCGCCACGGAGATGCAGACCAGCACGCGGCTCCTGCTGGCGGCCATCTTCTTCGCGGTGTCAGTGGTCTTCGTCTGGCGAAGCTTCTACGGCATGCGCATCGAGGCGGGGATCCGCGTCGCCGAGACCCAACGCGCGACCGCCAAAGCCGCCTGAAAGGTGTAGTAGGCTCCCGCGGCATGGACGACGCGGACCGGGTCAAAAAGGCCCTGCCACGGATTCCGATCTTCCCGCTGCCGGGCGCGGTGCTGCTCCCGCACGCCCTCGTCCCGCTGCACATCTTCGAGCCGCGCTACCGCAAGATGACGCGGGACTGCGAGGCGGGCCTGCGCGCGCTCGCGCTCGCCAACATCCCCGACGATCGCGCGGCGGCGGAGAAGCCGCCCCGGGTTCTCCCGGTGATCGGCGTGGGCATCCTGGCCCGCGTCGACCCGCTGGCCGACGGCCGGTTCAACATCGTGCTGCGCGGCGTCCAGCGGGCGCGGATCGAGGAGGAGCTGCCCACCCGCGAGCCCTATCGCCTGGTGCGCGCGACCCCGCTGGTCTCGCGCCAGGACCCGACCGACGCCGGCAAGGCGGGCGATCTGAAGCGGCTGGTCCTCGCGCTTTCCGCCGCCCTGCGCAACGAGGAGATGCAGGCCCTGGCGCAACTCGCCACCCGCGCGAGCGAGCCCGGGGACGTCGCCGACATCGTGGCCGGTGCCCTGCTCGCCAACCCGCGCGAGCGGCAGGCCGTGCTCGAGGCGGTGGACGCCGGCCAGCGCCTCGACCTGGCGATCCAGGCCGCGGCCGCGGCGCTCGCGCGCACCACCTCCGGCGCCCAGGCCCCCAATTGATGCGCACGCCGATCCCGCTGCTTTTCCTGACGCTGACTGCCGCCTGCCCCGAGGAGAGCGGGCTGCAGTGTCCTCCCAACACCACGCTGGTGGGCCAGTACTCGCTCGCGTTCACGGCCATCCACCGCGACGCCGGGGAATGCGTGGCGCGCCCCCCGGACGGAGCGGTCTGGAACCTGACGCTCGATGACGCCGGGGTGAAGGGGTCCACGCTGTGCGTGGCCTCGGGACCGGATGCGGGAACCCAGCTCCAGCTGCTCGTGCCCGGCAAAGGCGGCGCGCGCAAGAGCGATCTGCTGCCGGACGGCGGCTTCCATTTCGTCGGCGATAGCGTGGTGGCCCAGGGAACGCTCTGCGAATGTGATCTCGCCGTCTCGGAATCGCTGGACGGCTACCTGTTGCCCACCCCGTTCGCGCTCTTGCCCGACGGCGGCCTGCCTCCGGTCAGCGGGCTGAACGCGACGCTGGCCGACGGCATCATCGACGCCGGCGGCGGCCCGCCGTGCGTCTGCACCATGCCCTGCACGGTCACCTACGCCATCTCGGGAACGCCCTTCTGATGCGGCCGGCCGTGGTCCTCTTCTCGGGCGGTCTCGACTCCAGCACCTGCCTGGCCCTCGCGAAGGAAGAGGGCTTCGCGCCTCACGCGCTGGCGGTCCGGTACGGCCAACGACACCAGCACGAGCTGGCCGCCGCGGAGCGTGTCGCACAGGCCCTGGGCGCGCCGCTCAAGGTCGTGTCGTTGGACCTGCGGGCCATCGGCGGGTCGGCGCTCACCGGCGAGCTCGAGGTCCCGAAGGACGCGCCGATCGGCGGGACCATCCCGGTCACCTACGTGCCTGCGCGGAACACCGCGCTGCTCGCGCTCGCCCTGGGTTATGCGGAGACGCTGGGCGCCGAGGACCTCTACATCGGCGTGAACGCCATCGACTACTCGGGGTATCCCGACTGCCGCCCTGCGTTCATCGAGGCGTTCGAGCGGCTGGCCAACGTCGCTACCGCGGCCGCGGTCGAAGGCCGCGCCCGCTACCGGATCCACGCGCCTTTGCTATCGCTCGGCAAGGCGCAGATCATCCAGCTCGGCGTACGCCTGGGCGTCCCGTACGGCCTGACTCATTCGTGCTACGACCCCGACGCGCAGGGCCGCGCATGCGGCCGCTGCGATTCCTGCCGGCTGCGGGCGCAGGGCTTTCGTGACGCCGGCGTTCCGGACCCGACGGTCTATTCCGCGAGGTGACGCATGATCGCTCTCGTCGCAGCAGCCCTGATCGCGCAGGCACACGTGCATGACGGCGGAGTCCTCGACGCCAACGCGCCGAAGCCCGCCGGGTCGATGACCAAGCTGAAGGCCGGCAGCGAGACCTCCGACGCGTACGTGGCGAAGCCGCAGGGCAAGCCCCAGGCAGCGCTGCTGGTGATCCACGAGTGGTGGGGCCTGAACGACTGGGTGAAGCACCAGGCCGACCTGCTCGCCAAGGAGGGCTACCTCGCGCTCGCCGTCGATCTCTACAAGGGGCAGGTCGCGACCGATCCCCAGCAGGCGGCGGCGCTGATGCAGGCGAGGGTGGAGGATTGGACCGATCAGGTCGAGGAGGCCGGCGTGGAGTGGCTGAAGCAGAACGCGCAGGGCGCGAAGGTCGCGATCATCGGATGGTGCATGGGCGGCGGCGAGTCGCTCAAGGCCTCGCTCAACGATCCCAAGGACGTGAATGCCACCATCATCTACTACGGCATGCCCGTCACCGATCCCTCGAAGCTGAAGGCGCTGCGCGGGCCGGTGCTGGGCATCTGGGCGAACAAGGACAAGTCGATCACGCCCGACAAGGTCGCCGCCTTCGACAAGGCGCTGACCGAGGCCAAGGTGAAGCACGAGTTCCACGCCTACGACGCGGACCATGCGTTCGCCAATCCGTCCGGCGGCCGGTACAACGGCGAAGCCGCGAAGGACGCCTGGAACAAGACGCTGAAGTTCCTGGCCGCGAACGTCCGGTCGAACTAGGAAGCTGTCCGCGCAATGGTCAAGCACGAGCACCAGCACGATTGGCGCTCTTCAGCGCTCGCCGTCTGGCTGCAGCCTCTCCAGGAGGCCGCGCCGGGTGGGGAGTAAGGGGGCTACGCCACGGGCGCCGTGCGGCGCTTGGGGAGCTGGCGGATGGTGCCGTAGAAGCGCGACGCCGCCTCGCCCGCCCGCTGCAGATCGCGGTTGTTCAGGTACGCGACCACCGGCGAGGCGAGAACCGGGACGATGCGCCCGAGCTGCGCGAGACCGCGCTTGGTGAGGAGCTTCTCGGCCACCCGGGCCAGCACCTTCGGCCCGGCCCTGCCCGCCAGGTTCACCGTGTCGGCGCCGTTGGAGTACCCGAGCACCTCGAACACCTCGTCGCGCGCCCGGTCTGACTTGAGGTTCACCCGGTGCACCAGCGCGATCTCCATGATCAGCGTGAGCTGCAGCGCGGTGACGAAGAGAAGGTCGGCGGGAACCAGCGCGAGGCCGAACAGCCCCGACACCGCGCCGCCGGTGGAAGCCCAGGCCTTCTTGGTGTCGGTCAGGCGCTGGGTCAGCTCCTGCGAGCTGGCGCTGGGGTACTTCTCCCGCAGCTCGTCGACCCGTTTGCGGCAGCGGCCGATCTCACCTACGTAGATGCCCCAGAGCCGCTCCCTGGCGAGTTCGCTCAACACCGCGTCCATTGTAGCGTAACCGGTCTCAGGCCGGCGAGCAGACCTGGCGGAGGATGTCCAGCTCCTCCAGCGCCTTGCCGGCCCCGATCACCACCGAGGACAGCGGATCCTCCGCGAGGAAGACCGGCAGGCCCGTCTCTTCGCGCAGCAGCGCGTCGAGGTTCTTGAGCAGCGCGCCGCCGCCGGCGAGAACGATCCCGCGGTCGGCGATGTCGCCGGCCAGCTCGGGCGGCGTGCGCTCCAGCGTGACCTTCACGGCCTCGACGATGGCGTTGACCGGCTCGGCCAGCGCGTCGCGGATCTCGTCGGAGCTGACGGTGAGGGTGCGCGGGACGCCGGCGACCAGGTCGCGCCCCTTGATGTCCATGGTGAGGACTTCGTCGCTCGGATAGGCGTTGCCGATGCCCATCTTGATCAGCTCGGCGGTCCGCTCCCCGATCAAGAGATTGTACTTGCGCTTGATGTGCTGGATGATCGCCTCGTCCATCTTGTCGCCGCCCACGCGGACGCTCTTCGCGTAGACGATGCCGGCGAGCGAGATCACCGCCACGTCGCTGGTGCCGCCGCCGATGTCGACGATCATGTTCCCGGACGGCTCGGTGATGGGCAGGCCCGCGCCGATGGCCGCCGCCATGGGCTGCTCGATCAGGTAGACCTCGCGGGCGCCCGCGCTCTCCGCCGCCTCGCGCACCGCGCGGCGCTCCACCTCCGTGATCCCGGACGGGATGCCGATGATGATGCGGGGCTTCACCAGCGTGGACCGGTTGTGCGCCGCGCGGATGAAGTACCGCAGCATGGCCGCGGTGATCTCGAAGTCGGCGATCACCCCGTCCTTCATCGGCCGGATGGCGACGATGTTGCCCGGCGTGCGGCCGAGCATCTCCTTCGCCTCCTTGCCCACCGCGAGGACCTTCTTGCCGCCCCGCGCCTCCTGCTGCACGGCGACGACCGAGGGCTCGTTCGAGACGATGCCCATGCCGCGGATGTAGATCAGCGTGTTCGCGGTGCCGAGATCGATGGCCAGGTCGCGGGAGAAGAGCTTATACACACCGTTGAACATGAATGCCTTGCGTCAGGGGGAGAGTCGCGCGGCGTCAGCATAACGGCTGGCGGGATCCGCAGGGGCACTTTCGCGCGTTTTGGCCGCCGCGTCGAAGGAATTTCGATCGGCTCCGGCGCCCGCCCCCTCGAAGGCGACGTGACGAGCGGCGGAGCGGCGATTCGTCTCGCGGTTGAGTCGGCCGCGGACCCGGCGTAGAGGATGGCCCCATGCGGATACCACAAGGCGACGAGCGGCGGCAGAACCTGATCGGTGGCGCATGGGTGGCTCCCTCCACCGACAAGTACGACGCGTGTGTGAATCCCGCCGACACCCGCGAGGTGCTCGGCCAGTTCCCGCGGAGCGGACCGGCCGATGCCAGGGCGGCCGTCGACGCCGCCGCCAAGGCGTTTCCCGGCTGGGCAGCCACCCCGGGCCCCGAGCGGGGCCGCGTCCTCGGCCGGGCGCACGCGATCCTCAAGTCCCGGGTCGACCTGCTGGCCGAGGCCCTCTGCCGCGAGGAGGGCAAGGTCTTCGACGAGGCGCGCGGCGAGGTCTTGCGGGCGCTCAACGTCGTCGAGTTCTACGCGGGCGAAGGATTCCGCCAGCACGGCAAAACCCTCCCCTCGGAGATGCGCAGCACCTTCTGCCTGACGCTGCGGCAGCCCGTCGGTCCGGTGGCGCTGATCACGCCCTGGAACTTCCCCTTCGCGATTCCGGTCTGGAAGACCGCCCCCGCGCTGGTCGCCGGATGCACCGCGGTCCTCAAGCCGGCCTCGCTGACGCCGATCTGCGCCCACATGCTGGCCGAGGCGTTCCTCGAGGCCGGCCTGCCGCCCGGCGTGCTGAACCTGGTCACCGGCCCGGGCGGCGCGGTCGGCGATGCGCTAGTGGACGACGAGCGCATCAAGGCGGTCAGCTTCACCGGCTCCAACGAGATCGGGCTGCGCCTCTACCAGCGGGTCGCCGCCCGCGGCGCGAGGGTGACGCTGGAGATGGGCGGGAAGAACCCGGTGGCGGTGCTGGACGACGCCGACCTGGACCTCGCGGTGGAAGGGATCGTGCAGGCCGCCTTCGGCAGCACCGGCCAGCGCTGCACCGCCACTTCCCGCGTCGTCACCACGCCTGGCATCGCGCCCAGGCTCACCGAGGCGCTGGTGGAGCGCGCGCGCAAGCTGCGCGTGGGCAACGGGATGCAGCGCGGAGCGCAGATGGGTCCGGCGGTGGACGCCAGCCAGCTGCGCACCGATCTGGACTCGATCGCGAAGGCGAGGAGCGAGGGCGCGCGGCTGCTCTGCGGCGGCGAGCGGCTCTCCTCCGGGGAGCACGAGCACGGGTTCTTCGTGGCCCCCACCATCCTCGACCAGGTCCAGCGCGGGACCTCTCTGGCGCGCGAGGAGGTGTTCGGGCCCGTGCTCGCCGTCCAGCAGGCGCGCGATCCGGACGAGGCGGTGGAGGTCTCCAACGACGTGGCCTTCGGCCTGGCCGCCTCGATCTACACGCGCGACTACTTCCAGGCGATGCGGTTCGTCGAGCGGGCCGAGGTGGGCATGGTCCACGTCAACCAGCCCACGGTGGGCGGCGAAGCGCAGCTTCCGTTCGGGGGGATCAAGGCGACGGGCGTGGGCGAGAAGGAGATGGCCGAGGAGGGCGCGAACTTCTTCACCCATCTCAAGACCGTCTGGCTCGACTACACCGGCAGCAAGCGCACCAGCAATATCTATTGAAAATACGCCGGGCGCCGGGCCGTTGTCCTGCGGCGGACTGCCCGGCTTCTTGACGTTGCGTTCTTCCCCTGAAACACTGGCTGTTCAGGCAGGAGGGAGGCCCCGATGCAGCGCCGCCGTCACGCACGAGCGCGGATCCTGTCCGCCGTGGCGGGGCTGGCCTGCGGGCTGCTCGGCGCCGAGTTGACCTTCGGCAACCTCCGTCCCACCGAGCCCCGGTCGGAGGCCGTCCTGTACTCGATCGAGGTCCGCAACGAGGCGGGGGACCTGCTGGCCAGCCCGATGGTGGTCGGCGAGGAAGGCCGGCCGGTGCATCTCAGCCTGGCCCAGGAGATCGGGCACCGGCGAGCCCCGACGTCGATGTCGCTGGACCTCGATCCGTACTCGGAGGGCGGCGACAACCTCTGCCTCGGGTACCGGCTCTCGATCGACGACGGGTTCGCCCACTCCGGGCGGATGGGCGTTTCGTACGGCGAGATCCGCTCCGTCGAGCTCATCGGGGGTGGCGAGAACCTGCGCCTTTCGCTCTGGGTGGCCCGCGCGCACACGCGCGAGTTCGGCCGCATCCTGCAGCGTCACCGCCGCCCTGCGGCCTGAAGCCGCGTCCTAGCGACGACGCTGTGGTAGAAGCGGGCCCGTGCCGCAACCTCCCCTCACGCCCCAGGAACAGCGCCTGGCAGCTTTCTGCCGCGTCTTCGCCGTCATGTACCTCGCGGGGGCGTTCAGCCTGGCCGCTTCCTCGAGCCTGACCAACAGGCTCGCGCTGCTCGCTCCGCCGGTCTGGCACATCCTGGCGGCGGGGTTGATGGCGGCGCTGGGCACCGCATGCCTGGTCACGGCGGCCCGTCCGCGGGAACGGCGGCACGCGATCCTGCCCGTCGCCGTCGCCCAGCTCGCGTCGGTGGCGTTGGCGGCTGGCCACCTGGTCGCGGTGGGGCGGTCCCCGGCGCTGGCCGCGGTGGTAGCGATCGGTGTTCCGCTGTGTGCCCTCACGCTGCTGATGTACCGGGCGGCGGCCCCCGGGGTGCATAGCGAGCCGGCCCGGGACAGTCCCCCCGCCGCCGAAGCGCCGCAGATCCAGCTCAAGATCTCCAAGAGCTAGCCGCAATTGCCGCTCAGTCAAGCGACAGACGTTGACGTGAGCGTGGACGGCGACGTGGCCCGTGGGCGACCGGCCTGAGATGTCACGGGAACACGCTTGACCACACCATGGGGGACAGCTGCCCTCCCGGTTTCCTGCGAAAGTGGCGCCGTTGCGTTACATTCCGCCCATGATCGGCGTGGTGGTCGCGACGCATGGCAAGCTGGCCGAGGAGATGATCCGCACCGCGGAGACGGTGGTGGGCAAGCTCGAGCTGGTCGCCCCGGTCAGCGTGGTCGGGATCTCGCCCGACATGCGCTGCGACCTCGAGGAAGCGATCCAGCGCGTCGACCAGGGCGAGGGGGTGCTCCTCCTCACCGATCTGCTCGGCGGGTCTCCAACCAACCTCTGCGTCTCGTTGCTGGAGGAGCGCAAGGTCGAGATCGTCACCGGGGTGAACCTGCCCATGCTGCTGAAGCTCTCGGTCCTGCGGGGGAGCGGCAAGAGCATCGGGCAGGTCGCGCATGATCTCGCCGAGGCCGGCCAGAGATCGATCGGCCACGTCAGCGAGTCCGTGCGGAGGCTCGGTTGACGAAGACGCCGGCGGGCGTCGCGCTGTTGCGCGTGGACAACCGCCTCGTGCACGGCCAGGTCCTGGAGGCCTGGCTTCCCGCGCTGGACGCGCACGGGATCCTGGTCGCGGACGACGAGGCCGCGGGCAACGTGCTCGCGCGCTCCGCCATGGCGCTGGCCATCCCCCCCGGAATCAGCTTCGAGGTGCTCCGGGTGCCCGTCGCGGCGGAGGTGCTCCGTCCCGGGGGCAAGGGCCCCCAGTCGCCGCGCACGCTGGTGCTGCTGCGCGACGTGCGGGACGCGGTCGCGCTGCACGCCGGGGGAGTGCCGATCCCGCAGCTCAACCTCGGCAACGTGCACTTCGGTACCGGCCGCAAGCAGGTCTCGCCCTCGGTCTATCTCGACGCCCAGGAGCTGGAAGCCCTGGACAATCTGGCCCGCGCGGGAACGCAGGTGGAAGTCCGCGCGGTGCCGACCGAGCACCCGATCAGGCTCCCGGAGCTGAAAGCGCGCTTCGCGGCGGCCTGAGCGGGTGTAAAGAAGGTCCGGATGTTCCCGCTTCCCGCCGGCGGCGCGACGCAGCTCTTCACCCTCGCCGCACTGGCGGCGCTGATCGCTGGTCTCTCGGCGATCGAGCGGAAGGGCGCGTTCCAGCTCATGCTCTCGCGGCCCATCGTGCTCGCGCCGATCCTCGGCTGGGCCTTCGGCGACGTGCAAGGCGGCATCCTGCTCGGCATCCCGCTGGAGCTTCTGTTCCTGGGGGGCGTCAACCTGGGCGGCAGCCTGCCCGAGAACGAGTCCCTGCTCGCGGGGGCGCTCGCCTCGATGGTGGTGCCGGCCGGCCTCGCCATGCACACCGGCGTCGATGCACCGCTCGCCGCGCTGGGCCTGGGCCTGCTGTTGCCGCTCGCGTATTTCGGCCGCCGCCTGGAGCGCGCCGCCGAGGGCCGCAACGCGCAGCTCCTGGAGCAGGCGATGGCGCGCGCCGAGCGCGGAGATCCCGACGCCGCGCGGGTCAACCTGCTCGGCCTTCTGTTGCCGTTCGGCGCCGCGGCCGGCATCTGCGCCGTCTGCGTCCTTCTCTCGCCCCTGCTCGCGCTGGCGCGTCTGCAATGCGGGCAGATGGTGCTCTCGGCGCTGGACGGAGCGTGGCACGCGGTGTGGGCGGTGGCCGCCGCCTGCGCGATCCGCGCCATCCGCGATCCGCGCGCGCCGGTCCTGGCGGGGATCTGCGCGGTCGCCGTGATCGGGGCGACCCTGGTCTTCCGGTGGGTGTCCTGATGCGCGCCCTTCCCCTCTCCCAGCCGGTGCGAAGGGTCTCCACCCGCTCGCTGGCGCGCGTCTTCTTCCGCTCGTTCTTCCTCCAGGCTTCGTGGAACCCGCGCGGCATGCAGAACCTGGGATTCGCGGACGCCATCACCCCGGCCCTGCGCGAGTTGTACCCGGAGCCGGCGGAGTGCGCCAAGGCGGTCGCCCGCCACCTGGAGTTCTTCAACTGCCATCCGTACATGGCGGCGGCCATCCTGGGCGGAGCGGTCCGGCTCGAGGAGCGGGTGGCGAGCGGAGAGGCGGCGCCCGAGACCGTCTCCAGCTTCAAGCGCGCGCTGGGGCCGCCGTTCGCGGCGCTGGGAGACGGCTTCTTCTGGCTGGCGCTGCGCCCCGCGGCGGCGCTGATCGCCGCGGCGTCCGAGCCGTTCGTCGGACTCGGATGCGTCTTCGTCTTCCTGCTGCTCTACAACGCCGTCCACCTGCCGGCGCGGCTCTGGCTGTTCGCCACGGGCTACTCGCGCGCCGAGGGAGTGGTGGAAGCCGTCGGCCGCGCGCACCTCGCCACCGGCACGCCGCTCTTGAAGGCGTGCGCGGCGGCGATGGGCGGGGCCCTGGCCGCGCGGGGCGTGCTGGCCGCGGGGTTCCCGCTCCGGCCCTTCCAGGCGCTGCTGGTCGCCTCCACCATGGTGGTGGCGTTCGCCATCCTGCCGCGCCTGGGGGCGACGCGGGCCGTGTACTTCGCCCTGCTTCTGGGGCTGGTCCTGGGGGCGAGGTTCGTCTGAAGCGGGCTCGTGCCCGCGCTTGTGGGGTTCGACAGTCGTCGGTTATGGATTGAGGACGAGAGGGGCATGGCGGAAGAGTCGATCGAAAAGGTCTGCACGGTCCGCAACAAGATGGGGCTGCACGCGCGGCCCGCGGCGCAGATCGTCCAGACCGCCAATCGCTATCCCTGCGACGTCACCCTGGAGAAGGACGGCCAGTCGGTGAACGGCAAGAGCATCATGGGCGTGCTGATGCTCGCGGCGGCCCTCGGGACGAGCGTGACGGTGCGGACCGAGGGCGAGCAGGCCCGCCAGTGCGCCGACGCGATCGGCGACCTGTTCGAGAAGGGGTTCAACGAGGAGATCGGATGAAACGCTGTCTCCTGTATTTGAAGCCGGCGTCCCGACACAAGCCACGGTCGCGCTGCCGCTGGATCATCTGAAGAAGCCCGGCCACCAATGCCAGTAGCAGGTGCCGGGGCCGAACCATTGCTGATGCGCGGGGTCGGGATCCGGAGCCCGCTGGATCACCGTGCCGTCGTAGCCGACGATGATGGCGCTCCGGACGGTGCATCCGCTGCTGGCCCCGGTGAAGCGGGTGGTCCCGCAGATCGTTCCCTGAGGGCTGACCACTTCGACGTCTTGCGCGCAGGTAGCGGATGGAGCGGGAAGCACCGCGTATCCCGTTCCGCCATGGACCATGTGCAGGCTGGTGTTCGCCCGGCTCTGGAGCCACGCCGGCGGCGGCGACAAGCTCGTCGAGAGCGAGTCGATCTGTCCGATCCACTCGGACCCCACTTGCACGAAGAAGCCGCTGCCCACCCTCTGCGCCAGCGTGGTTGGCTGCGCGAACACGGACTGCGCCTGCGGGCCGACCAACGGGAAGACCTCGCCGGCCGTGCCGTGCGAATCGATCCACATCGCTGCGATCGAGTTGGCGCCGAACGTGGCGCTGCCCTCGAAGGCATAAAGCGTCGCGCCGGAGCGATCGACGGCGAGCGCGACCCATGAAGCCTTGGACGGGAATGGCACCGTCCAGCGCGTGGCGAGGGACGAGTCCATGCTGACGATCGTGCCGCCAAGGCCGACGGCGCCGCCGGTCGGGTCTTCGGAGAGCAGACTGATGTCGCGGCGCACCGGGGGCAGTACCGCGCCGGTGTCGCTGAACGTCCGCAATTCGTACATCGCGCTCAACTGCACGTCGTCGAAGAAGGTGGCCTGCTCCCCGAAGATGTCCGTCGACCCGACGGTGTTCAGGGTTGCCAACGATTGACCGGACGGGCCAACGAAGTCGAGCGTGCTGTGGCGGCCAGCGAGCATCTTCAGGGCGAGTGTACCGGTGCCGGTCGTTCCGACCGCGAAGCAGCCATCGTTGCCGGACGAGTCGGCGACCGGGATGAAATGACTGGCCGGCGCCGGACCCGCATCGGAAGGGAACTGCAGCCCATCGCAGTCGCTCGCGGCGGCGCTCCCGCCGTCCGCGTTCCCACCGCCGCCCGTGGTGCCCGCATCGGAGCCGCCGCCCGTGGTGCCCGCATCGGAGCTGCCGCCCGAACCGCCATCGGCGCCGGTCACCGTGCCTGCATCGCTGCTCGATGGATTTCCTGCATCGGAGCCGCCGCTACCGACGCCGCCATCGCTGGCCGGCGTCGGCAAGCTGGTTCCGCACGCGATCGCGAGCGCAATGAGCAAGATGAAGGGACGCATCGGCACCTCCCCGCGCGAGGGGAAACGTGGCCATCCCGTCGATGGAAGTGAATCGGACGGAGGATCATGGAAAATTGAAGTGCGCCGGTCCTGATCGCGCTTCCCTCCACGCCCTTACTGCTCGTCGTTCAGTGTTTACCGGGCAACTGGCCTGGGGCACAGTCGCCCGGTCACACCAGAGACGGGCGGCCCCGCGGTCCTCTGCTGACCTGCCGAGCGCTCCTGTCCGGGGAGCACATGAGGTGCACTTTCCCCGCGATGCCTCGCTTCCGACCCCAAGACGAACAACCGCCCGTTCTATGTCCGGGTTGTAGAGGTTCCGTCAACTCCGCTTGTTCGAGAAGGGATTCAACGAGGAGATCGGATGAAACGCCGTCTCCTGTATTTGAAGCCGGCGTTCCGGCACAAGCCACTGTCGCGCTGCCGCTAGCTCTCCCGCCGCGCGAGCAACCGGCGGATGTTGGGCCGGTGCCGCAGCACGATGATCAGCGCCACGCCGGCCACCCCGAAGATGGCCTGGCGATCGGCCGTGAACGCCGCGACCGCCAGGGCGACGGCGACGCCGGCCAGCGAACCCACGCTGGAGATCCGGAACAGCTTGTAGAGCACGAGCCAGGTCAGGCCGCCTGCCGCCGCCGCGGCGGGCGCCAGCGCCAGCGAAACGCCGAAGCCGGTCGCGACTCCCTTGCCTCCCCGGAACCGCAGCCAGAGGGGAAAGCAGTGCCCGATCACCGCGGCCACGGCGCACACCGCGGCCAGCGCCGGAGGCGCGTCCGGCGAGCGCGCCGCCAGGAGCACCGGCAGCAGGCCTTTCGCCGCGTCCAGGATCAGCGTCGCGATCGCGGCCGGCTTGCCCGCCGCCCGAGCCACATTGGTCGCTCCGATGTTGCCCGACCCCACCGTCCGGACGTCGGCTCCGGTGGCGGCCTTGGCGATCAACAGGCCGAAGGGGATCGAGCCGCACAGGTACGCGGCGATCGCCCAGAGCCAGATCACGGAGCCGCCCGGAGCGCGACGAAGATCCAGTTGGCGGCAAGAGCAGCGGCCGCGGCCCAGCGCAGCCGGGGCGTGAGCTCGATCCTGGGCGCACTGCGCAGTCCGGCGAGCCGCAGCAGCGTCCAGCCCAGGTGCGCGGCGCACGCGATCGCGAGCGCGGCCCCGAGCGGGCTGTGGCTGCACGCTTCCAGCAGCTGCCCGCGGACGGCGTGGTGGAAGGCGCGGGTGCAACCGCAGCCGAGGCAGGGGATGCCGGTCGCGGCGCGCAGGGGGCAGGACAACAGCGAAAGGGGCGGAGCGTCCAGGGGCAGGAGCGCGGCGGCGGCGAGCAGCAGCGCGCTGACGCCCGCCAGCGCGAGCGCGTGGACTGAAGGAAAGCCGGCGCGCTCGATCACGGCTGCCCCGCGCCGCCCAGCGCCATCATCAGGGAGCCCATGGCGAGGAACATCAGGCAGCAGAGAACGAAGTAGGGCGCCAGCACCGAGGCTGCCGCGGCCCCGGTGGAGATCCCGTGCGTCACCTTCATTCCGATGGAGGTGAGCACGATCAGCCAGATCAGGGCGACGATGGAGCCGCAGGCCGGCACCACCAGGAGCACCACGGGCGCGCACGCGTACGCGCACGCCGCGAACGTCGCGGCGAACCCGCGCCTGGCCTTGCCCAGGATCGCGGCGATCGCGTGCGTGACTGCGGCGTTCAGGTAGAGCAGGACCAGGACGCAGACGGGAGTGATCACCGCGATCGTCACCACCCAGCCCGGCGAGTTCAGCCGCGCCTGCGCGTCGAGCATCCGCTGGAGCATCCGGCTCGCCTCCGGAGTGGTGGAGAGCTCGGACACCAGCCGGCGAAGCTGCTCGTTCTGTCCGCGCAGCAGGACGCCTTCGATCTGGGCCACGATCCAGAACAGCGAGGTGGTCCCGAGGGCGAAACCGAGCTGGGCCGCGCCGCGATCCAGCCGCGCCGATTCGAAGAGCTTTCCCGGCTCGAGCAGCGCCTGCTGGACCGTCTGCGCCCAGGCGGTCCACAGCCCGATCTCTCCCCGGCGCTCCCAGGGCGTGCCCGGGCGATCGGCGGCCGGCGCGTCGGGCGCCGGCATCGCAGCCACGGGGAGCTCTGGGACGACCAACGGTTTGCCGCAAACCGGACACGCCTGGCGGCCGGCACGCTCGGCGCTGAACGTGTTCCGGCAGCTCGGACAGCGGGCGAGCACAGCGCCTTCTAGCACGTCCGCTGCGGGACACAGCGGGCGCCCGAGAAGCTTCCGTGGGCAGTACGCGATGCCTACCTCTGCGGAGCAGCCGGGGACTTCCCGGCGCTTCTACCGGCGCCCCAATGAGCCGCGCCGAGAAACCCCTTGAGGAGGCACAGCATGAAGTACGCATATGGTCTGGCGCTGGCAGCCGCGCTGGTCTTTGGCTGCAGCAGCAGCAGCAAGAACACCCGCACCGCCTCGAACGACAGCGGCACGCCGCAGTCGGGCTCGGTCTCCGGCACCGCCTCGACGGCGGGCACGCAGACGAACCCTCCGGAGGGAACGACCTCCGCCAACACCGGAAGCACCACCCAGAACCAGGGGTCGATGGGCAGCCAGCCTTCCAGCAGCTCGTCGACCGCCTCGAACCAGGGCAGCAGCAGCTCCACCTACGGATCGAATCCGAGCAGCAGCTCGACCAGCCAGCCTGGCGACACCAGCTCCACCTACGGTGGCAGCGGCGCCGGGGCGGCGGGTGCGGGCGCAGCGGCGGGCTCGACGTACGGGCAGAGCGGCCAGAGCGGCACCTCCGGGCAGACCGGCAACACCGGCTCGACGTACGGCCAGAGCGGAACCTCGGGTAGCTCCGGCTCGACCTACGGGCAGAGCGGCCAGAGCGGCACTTCCGGCAGCTCGGGCACCTACGGCCAGAGCGGCAGCAGCGGCATGGGCACCGCGGGCGCCGCCGGCAGCGGCACCATGGCTGCGGATCAGAGCAACCTCCGCACCGTGACCGGCCACGTCCAGAAGGTCGATCAGAACAGCATCACGCTCGACAAGGGCGTCACCCTGACGGTGGATTCGCAGACGCAGGTGCTGCGTCACGGGCAGCCCGTGGCGGCCGGCATCTCGGCGATCCACGAGGGCGCGCAGGTGCGCGCGAGCTTCGATCCCGCCTCCAACCGCGCGGACAAGATCGAGATGATGAGCTCTTCCAAGAAGAGCAGGAAGAGCACCGGCAGCGGCGGCGACCAGAGCATGCCGCAGTCGAACACCCCCCCTCCGGATACCAGCAACCAGAACCAGAACAATCCGAAGTAGCTTGCGCTGCGCGGCCCGCTCTCCGGGTGCGGGCTGCGATTGCAGGGGCGCCGGGTCCTCTTCGGGGGGCCCGGCGCTCTGGCTTCGGGGAGGGCGCGTGCTCCAGCTCCTCTGCGGCGGCGGACTCGTGGCGGCGGTGGTGATCGCCTCCCGGAGCAGCGCCCGGATCGACCTGCTCCGCTTTCCGCTGGCCTGGGCAGGCGTGCTGATCGCGCTCGACGGGCTCGCTCGCTGGCGCCGCGGCGCATCCCCACTGCGCACCCCGGGCGATTGGGCCGCTACCGCGGCCGCCAGCATCGTGGCCTGGGACATCTTCGAGCTGGTGAATCTCAGATTGCGCAACTGGTGGTACGTGGGCGTCCCGAAGGATCCGTGGGAAGGCACGGTGTTCGCCGCGGTGTCGTTTGCCACCGTCTTGCCGGCGATGCGGCTCGGTCTCGCGCAGCTCGAGGGACCTCCGGTGGTGGTGGTTCCGCAGCGCCGGCTCCTCAAGGTTGCCGCGGGCGCGGCGATGCTGGTCCTGGTGCTCCTCTGGCCGCGGCTGCTGTTTCCGCTCGCCTGGATCTTCCTCTGGCCGATCGGCGAGGCGCTGGCGGGCGCCCGCGTCCGATTTCAGGTCGCGGCGGTGGGCGTTCCCCTGGGGCTTCTCTGGGAGGCGCTGAACTGGGGCTGCGCCCGGGGCTGGATCTACACGGTGCCGTTCTTCGATCGGCCCAAGCTGTTCGAGATGCCGCTGCCGGGCTACCTCGGATACCTGCCGTTCGCCCTCGAATGCGCAGCGGCCCTGGCCGTCCTCGATCGGCTGAGGCCTTCGCTTCGCGGAACCCGGGGCGCGCTCGCGCTGCTCGCGGTGCTCGTCTTCCACGTCGCTGTGGACACGGCGGCGCGAGGGCAGACGGCGATCTCGTTTTCGGGGTAGAACGCGCCCCATGCCCGGCCGGGGATTCCGCATCCGCGAGAACCACCGCGTCCTGCTCACCATCCACGCGCTGGTGATGATCTCGGGCCTGCTCGCCTGCGCCGTGCTCAACCGCCGCTTCTCGCCCGACCGGTTCTGGGTGCAGTGGGTGGCGATCGCCTGGGGGATCGCGTTCGCGGCGCACCTCTGGGTCTTCTCGCGAGGCACGCTCGCGACCATGGGGCGCCGAAGGTAGTGCCCATCCTCGCGACGCTGCGCCAGGACCGCGCGGGCGAGTGGAAGTCCCTCGAGGAGTATCTGCGCGAGCTGCGCCACCGGGAGACGGGCGCGCTCGCGGCGCTGGGGTCGGCGCTCTCCGCGCCGGCCCAGGAGCATAAGGAGCTGGCCGAGCACCGAGAGGCCGGCGCGGTCCTCCTGGAGGTCGCCTGCGATCTCCGCGTCCCGAAGGGAGCGCGGCTCGCGGCGGCGCGCTGCCTGCTCGAGGCGGGCATCGAGGCGCCGTTCGTCGGACATCTCTTCGTCGGTGCCGGAGACCTGGTGACGGATCCGCGCCTCGGAGGGCTGGCCCGCAAGCTCGTGGAGTCGGGCCTGCCGGTCGCGCTGGAGCTCGGAGGCGAGGCGGCGCAGATCACCCTGGCGGCCGGGGCGTTCGCGCGCGCGGCGCATGCCGGCGCGTCGGTGGTCGGCGTGGACCGGCTCAAGGAATTGCTCGCGTCCGCTCCCGAGCTGCACGCGGGGGCCATCGCCGGGCTCTTCGCCCTCGGCGAGGCGGAGTTGCCGGAGGGTCACCGGACGGGCTGGAAGCGTCTGCTCGAGCAGACCTGCTCCGCGCATCGGCGCGCTCCCGCGGCAGCCCGCCGCGTCGGTCTCGCTCCACCCTGGCCGCCGAATCTTCCGGAAGCGTTTGCCCCGATGATCCGCGAGGCCGAGGAGCAGAGCGCGTCCGTGCAGTCCAGCGACGCGGCGGCCAATCCGGCGGCCCTCAAGAAGGAACCGCCGGCCGCGCCGGCGCGGGCGTCGACTCCGCGCGACGCAGGTCGCGGCTCCGCCGCGCAGCCGGGGGAAACGAATCGCGCCGGGAAGACCTTGGCGCCGCCGATCCGCAAGTCGCCCTACCGCAGGCCGACGGGCACGGTGATGGAGGTTCCGCCCGCCGCTCCCGCCAAGCCCATGCAGGCGCTGGGACGCGCTCCGGGCGATGCGCCGCACAAGGGATCCGACCTGCGCTTCGACCCGCTCGGCAACCGCATCTCCCGCGCCGACCGCTGGAGCAACGATCAGTTCGAATGGGAGGCGCCCGTCCTGCCTTCTTCCGACCTGCCCCCTCCGCCTCGCGCGCAGGTCGCCCCCGGCCCGTTCGCATCCCGGCTGCTGGCCGTGTTCGAGGATCGCCCGGAGGCGGTGGATCGGCTCTGCGCGGCCGCGGAGGCGCGCGCGGCCGTGCGCGGCGAGGAGGAGCTCTTGCGCGAGCTGCGCGCGGAGGTCTCCCGGATCGCGTGGAGGAGCCGGACCTTGCCCGAGCTACAGCGCGAGCGGCTGCGGATGATCGCGCAGGATTCCCTTCAGCCTGCGGCGTGGCGCGCCGCCGCCGGGCTGCTGCTCGACTTTTTTGTGTCCGGAGGCAAGTGAGGGCAGTCTCGGGACGGGTTTGCTGCGCGCTGCAGCAAACGTTGCCAGAAGGGCTTCAGGATGTTATCGGTGCGCGCTTTCAGGGGTACGGAATGAAGATAGCCTTGAGCCCGCTGGAGAAGTTGCGAGCAGCGGGCAAGTTCCTGGACGTCACCTTCAACAAGCGACCGTTGACCGTCTCGATCGAGGTGACCAAGCGCTGCAACGCGCGCTGCGACTTCTGCGACTACTGGAAGATCAGCGACCGCGACGAGATGACGGACTTCACCGACGTCATCCGCCGCTTCGATCCGCTCGTCGTCGTCTTCACCGGCGGCGAGCCGATGCTCCGCCGCGACCTGGTGCCGCTGGTGCGGCAGATCAAGGAACTGCCCGGTTTCCGGTACATTACCGTGCTCACCCACGGCGGGTTCCTCACCGACGCGAAGATCCGCGAGCTGGCCGCGGCCGGGGTGAACCAGATCAACATCTCCATGAACTATCCCGACGTCCGCCAGGACCGGGAGCGTGGCCTGCCCGGGCTCTTCGAGCGGCTGGAGCAGACCATCCCGCGCATGGTGGCCGAGGGCTACAACTGTTTCACCTTCGCGTCGATGCTGATGGTCGACAACATGCACGACGCCGAGCCGTTGGTCCGACTGGCGCACAAATGGGGGATCAACATCGCTTTCTCGGGCTACAACGACCTGAAGAATGGCAACCAGTCCCACATGGTCTCGCGGGAGAAGATGGCCGAGTTCAAGGCCGTCTGCCGGCGGATCGTCCAACTCAAGCGCGAGCTCGGCAACGTGATGACGTCCGACTACTTCTTCGAGACGCTGCCCGAGTTCTACGAGAAGCGGCACATCGACGGCTGCCAGGCGGGCAAGATCATGATCCACGTCTCGCCCAAAGGCATGGTCCAGCCCTGCGCGGAGCTTCCGGCCGTCGCGCACTACTCCGAGTTCTTGCCCGGCGCGTATGCCGGTCCCAACTGCGGGTCCTGCTTCGACGCTTGCCGCTCCGAGCCTCAGGCGCCGCTGACGCTCCGCCGGCTCGGCGAGCTCACGGGAGTGCTGTGACAGACCGGCTCTGGTTGCGCACAGTCGTCGGCCTGCTCGCGGGGATCTTCGCCGCGGCTGCCGTGGTCGTGTACCTCGGGATCAGCCAGCGCGAGCTGGTCGCGTCGCTCCACGGCGTGGCCGAGCAGCCGCTCTTCCTCGCCGCGGTGGGCGGCCTGGTGCTGATGGCGCTGCAGGCGCTGCGCTGGTGGGTGGTGATGCGTCCCGTGCTCGACCTCCGCTACGGGCAGGCGTTCCGGGCGATGATGGTCGGGTTCTTCTTCAACGTGCTCTTGCCGGCGCGCGGCGGCGATCTGCTGCGCGTGCAGTACCTGGGCAAGCGCACCGGTCTCTCCAGGGCCAAGCTGCTGGGCACCGAGATCGTGGACTTCTGGAGCGACAAGTGGGGATGGGTGGCCTCCTTTCCCATCGTCTGTCTGTTGGGAAGCCCGCCCTCCTGGCTCTTCCGGGCAGTGCTGCTCATGGGCGGCCTGGTGCTCGGGATCGGCATCGTGCTCGCGCTGATGGCCAGCGGGCTGCTCCGCCGCGGCCCGCGCTGGCTGACGAATCTTCGCGACGGGTTCGCTGCCAACCATTGGAAGCGCCTGCTCGTGGTCGAGACGGTGATCGCGCCGCTTCCCTGGCTGTGGGAGACCCTCGTGATCGTCGTGGCGGGACACGCGGTGGGCCTGGATCTATCGACGATGCAGGCGTTCGCGGCGCTGACCGCCTTCAACATCGCTACGACGGTTCCATCGCCCGGCAACGCCGGTTCGTTCGAGGCGGGCGGGACGCTCGCGCTGACCGCCTTCGGCGTTCCGAAGGAGACCGCACTCGCCTTCATCTTCCTCTACCATCTCACGCAGGTGGTGCCCGGGTTCGTGGGCGGCGTGCTCGTCCTGGTCCTGGAGGGCGAGACGCTGTTCGGCAAGCAGAGCCTGTTCAGCCACCGGCGGCCCGAGCTTCTGCCTGAGCGCGAGTTGGTGCCGGAGGTGGCGGTGCAGCCGGACGCGGGCTGAGCTTCTACTTTTGCCAGACCAGCTCGAACGCGGCGTAGTCGGCGGCAGACACGGAGCGGGTCTGATCGCCGTCGCTCATGATGCCGATGCCGACGAAGTCAGGCACGTCCGCGTTCGGGTTGCCGCCTTCGAAGTGCTTCCGGAACGAGGCGCTGGGGTCGATCTCCTCGGTCCGCCACTCGCCAAGCGGGCCTCCGGACTCGAGGATCACCGTGTCCTGGGCGACGAAGAGGTTGCGCTTCTGGTCGCAGATGCTGCCTTTCTCGCCCTCGCTGCTCCAGGCGTACTTGAGCGAGTACCACTTCAGCCCGCGCTTCCAGGAGATGTAGACCACCGCCGCCGAATCGCCGAAGCCGCCCTTGCACTCGTTTCCGCCCTTGGGCAGCGCCTGCGCGCGCCACTTCCAGCGGACCAGCTTGGTCCGCTGCCGGAGGTTTTCGGGGACCTCCGCCCCGAGCGTGACGGTCTCGAGGGGCGGGCGGTAGACCGCGCGGATGAAGGGCATGTCCGGATCGAGGACCAGCTTGTAGTAGCTGACCGGTCCCGAATAGCTCTCCAGCACCCGGAAGGAATGGACGTCGATGGGCGTGACCTGCTGTGGCCGGGGCTGCTCAGGCGTGGCCTGCTGTGGCCGCGGCTCCTCACCGGCGGTCCCTGCGGACGTGAGCGGCACGCAGAGCGCCACGCTGGCCAGGGTGCGAAGCACGCGTGCACGCGAGCTTAACGGCTGCCGTAAAATGTTCCAGTTCCTTGGCAGAGGGCCGATTCGCAGGTAGAAGGCGTCGCCCGATGCAGGAATCTCCGGAACAGCTTCGCGGACGCACTGCGCCCTGGGGGACGGGCGCCTGGCTCGCGCTCGCCGCGCTGACGGCCTTCGGTCTCTGGCTGCGCCTGCGCGGGCTGTCGGCGGAGGGATTCGGGGACGACGAGGTGCACAAGTGGCTCGCCGCCAACCGCTACCTGCACGGCGTGTTCTCGGGAGACGACGTCGAGCACCCGATGCTGATGAAGTGGCTGATCGCCGGCTCGATCGCGATCGGTTCCCGCCTGGGGTGGGCGCCGGAGACGATGACACGGCTGCCGAACGCGCTGGCCGGCGGCGCGTCGGTCGTGGTGGTCGCCCTTCTCGCGCGCCGGCTCTTCGGCCGGACGGCGGGGTTGCTCTCGGCCGCGCTGGCGGCGTGCTCGGTGACGCTGGTCGGCTACCAGCGCGTCGCCAAGGAAGACACGCTGCTGGGCATCTTCCTCATGCTCCTGCTCTGGTGCATGGCGGAAGCGAAAGCGGCGGCCGACGACGGCCGCGACCCTCGGCGCTGGGAGCTGGGCGGAGCGGCGTCGCTCGCCGGCATGCTCGCGTCGAAGTACTTCTTCTTCCTCACGCCCGTGCCGGTGGTCTTCTATCTCTGGGTCCGGCGCGACACGCAGTGGCGCGTCCCGCTGCGCCGCTGGCTGCAGCTCGTCGGCGTCGCGGCGCTGCTCTGGGTGTGCGTGAGCTGGTCGCCGTTCTTGCCCAGCACCTGGGAGTACGCGAAGTCCTACACCACCGGGCAGCAGACCGTGCACGGGTCGCTGCTCTTCATGGGGCGCATCTACCACAACCTCCTCGAGTACGGCGTGCGCGGAACGCCGCCCTGGTTCTACGCCGTGTTCGCGGCGGTGAAGCTGGCGCCGCTGACCTTCCTCTGCGCGCTGGCCGGCCTCGCCGTCGCGGTCGCGCAGCGCCGGCCCGCGCACAAGCTGATGCTCTCCTGGCTTCTGGTGTGGTTCGTGGTGCACTCCGCCTCCGGATCCAAGTGGGGGCGCTTCTTCGTCAGCGTGCTCCCCGCGTTCCTCATCCTCGCCGGGCAGACGGGAGCGATGCTGATCGGGCTCTTGAAGAAGCCAGCGCCGCGCTGGGCGGCGATCGCCGCCGCCGTGCTGCTCCTGCCCGGAGCGGAGGCCTTCGCCGCCGTGGAGCACGCCCCGCACTACCGCCTCTACATCTCGCCGCTCGGAGGGGGGGACGCACGCGTCCAGTGGTACTTCCCGCACTGCGACTACTTCGACGCCGGCTTCCGCGAAGCCGTGCAGTACGTCGCGGCGCACGCCGAGCCTGACGCGGAGCTCTCCACCGAGATCGACTGGCCGGCGAAGCTCTACGCGGAGAAGGCCGGCCGGCAGGATCTGCAGCAGACGCTGGTCCGGCGGGGGCGGACCTGCCGCTCCGGGCATGTCTGCTACGTGGTCGTCCAGACGGGCCGCCTCTACTTCCTGAACCGCGATGCCGTGGCCAACCTGTCCCGGCGCACGCCCTGGCACGTCGAGAGCATCGGGGGACGCGAAGTGGTGAGGGTGTACCGGCTGCTGCCGGGGGAGATGCCCTTCCCCGACGAGCAGATGGCAGGGAGCGGTCCGCTCGTGCGCGACCAGTGAGGAGGCAGTCGTGGCCAGCAATGTGAAAGTCGAGGACCTGGTGGTCGGGACCGGCGCCGAGGCGATCAAAGACAAGATGGTATCGGTGCACTACACGGGCTGGCTCACCGACGGAACGAAGTTCGATTCCTCCAAGGACCGCGATCAGCCCTTCCAGTTCCCGCTCGGGCGCGGGCAAGTCATCCAGGGTTGGGACCAGGGCGTGCAGGGCATGAAGGTGGGCGGGAAGCGCAAGCTGACCATCCCGCCGGAGCTGGGGTACGGCGCGGAGGGCGCGGGCGGCGTGATTCCGCCCAACGCGACGCTGGTGTTCGAGGTCGAGCTGCTCGGAGTCCGGTAAAGGCTTCAGGTCCAGTCCCGCCCCTCGCCGCGGATCCACTCGGCGAATCGCTTCAGCCCGGCCTTGATCGGCGTCCGCGGCGCATAGCCGAGCGCTTCGCCGGCATGAGTGACGTCGGCGCTGGTGAGGGGCACGTCGCCGGGCTGCGCGGGCTGCCGGTCCAGGATCGGCCGCACGCCCAGGTTCTCCTCGAGCAGGGCGACGAGCTCGGCGAGCGAGGTGGTGTGGGCCCCGCCGAGGTTGACCACGTCGAGCTGCAGCGGGACGTCGCAGGCGGCGAGCACCCCGGCGATGATGTCGTCCACCCAGGTGTAGTCGCGGCGGGTGGAGCCGTCGCCGAAGAAGGGCAAGGGCTGGCCCGCGAGCATGCGGCGCGAGAACTTGTGGATGGCGAGGTCGGGCCGCTGCCGGGGACCGTACACGGTGAAGAAGCGCAGCGCCGCCACCTCGATTCCGTAGAGGTTGTGGAAGGTGCGCGCCAGGACCTCGGAGGCCACCTTGCTGGCGGCGTAGGGGCTCTCCGGCGAGTCGATGCGGGCGGACTCGCGGAAGGGAGCTTGCGCGTGCGCGCCGTAGACGGAGCTGCTCGAGCCGAGCACGAAGCGCCGCGCGCCCGACTTGCGCGCCGCCTCCAGGACCGACGCGGTCCCGCGGACGTTCACGTCCATGTAGGCCGCCGGGCGCTCCAGACTGGGCCGCACGCCGGCGAGCGCGGCCAGGTGCACCACCACCTCCGGCTTGGTGTCCGCGAACGCGCGGAGCATCGCGTCCTGGTCGCGGATGTCGGACTCGAGCAGCCGCGCCTGCGGATGCAGCCCGCGCCGCTTGAGCCGCTCGGGGTAGAACGGGTCGAAGTTGTCGACGACGCAGACCTCGTCGCCTCTCTCGATCAGCGCCTGGACCAGGTGCGAGCCGATAAATCCGGCTCCCCCCGTGACCAGCACGCGCTTCAAGCCGCGCTCCGCAGCGAGACCGCTTGCGCGTGGTGCTTGCGCCAGAGCTGGAACATCAGCAGCGTCCAGAGCGGCTTGCGGAGGTCGGCGCGGCCCTCGAGGTGCGTCTGCAGCAAGGTCCGGACGGCGCCCGGATCGAATACGCCGCCCTCCCCCAGCTCGCGCTCGGAGAGCAGGTCCTCGAAGAGGGGGCGCAGCGGCCCACGGATCCAGGCCGCGACCGGGATGCCGAAGCCCTTCTTCGGACGGCGGAGGATCTCGGCGGGGACCACGCCGCGCAGCGCCCCCCGCAAGAGCACCTTGGTGCGCGTGAGCGACATCTTGAGCTGCCAGGGCAGGCGCGCCGCGAACTCCACCACGGCCGTGTCGAGATAGGGCGCGCGCAGCTCCAGCGAGGCGGCCATGGAAGCGCGGTCCGCCTTCACCAGGATGTCGTCCGCCAGGTAGCGGGTCAGGTAGTAGCGCAGCGCCTCGTCGACGGAGCCCGGACGCGCGCCGCTGCGGGTCGCGTCCTCCAGCACCTGCCGGAACGCGACCTCAGGCGAGGCCAACGAACGCAGCGCCGGCTGGAGCAGCGCCCCGATCTCGGCGGGCAGGAACGACGCAATCCACGACGCGTGCCGCAACGAGGGCGGCGCGTCGACCCCGCGCAGGAACTGCTTGAGCCGGAAATCGAGGCTCATGTTGCGCGAGGAGGAGGGCAGCCGGTGCAGGATCTGGTGGAGGGCGGCGCGCAGCGGCCGGGGGACGCGAGCGAACAGCGCCGCCGGGCGGTGGGCGAGGAAGGGGTCGTAGCCGGCGAACAGCTCGTCGCCTCCGTCGCCGGCCAGCGCCACCTTCACGTGGCGGCGGGTGAACCGCGAGAGCAGGAGCGTGGGGAGGAAGCTGGGGTCGGCGAAGGGCTCATCGAGCTGCGCCGCCGCGGCCGGGATCAGATCGAGGCAGTCCTGTCCCGAGAACTTCTGCGAGACGTGCTCGGTCCCGAGGCGCTCGGCGGCGAGCTGCGCCCAGGGAGACTCGTCGAAGCTCTCCTCCTTGAAGCCGATGGAGAAGGTCTGCAGCGGCTTCTTGTGGCGGATGGCGAGCGCGGCGATGGAGGTGGAGTCCACTCCTCCCGAGAGGAACACGCCGACCGGTACGTCCGCGACCAGGCGCTTGGCCACGGCGGCGTCGAGCAGGCGCAAGAGCTCCGGCCCGGCCTCGCGCGCGGAGACGCGCTCGCTGGAGGGCCCGGGGACGTCCCAGTAGCGGCGGAGGCGGAAGCCGCGGTCGTCGAGGACGGCGACGTGCGCCGCGGGGAGCTTGCGGACGCCGCGCAGGATGGTGGCGGGCGCGGGGACGTATTCGCAGGCGAGGTATTGGACGAGCGCCTCGGGATCGAGCTCCCGCGGGACCGCCCCGTGCGCCAGCAGCGCCTTGAGCTCGGAGGCGAACACGACGCGTGAGCCGTGGGCGAAGTAGTAGATCGGCTTCTTGCCCAGCCGGTCGCGCGCGAGCACCAGCTTGCGCCGCGGCCCGTCCCAGAGCGCCACCGCGAACATCCCGTGCACGCGCTCGGGGAAGCCCTCTCCCCACTCCAGGTACGCGCGCAGCACCACCTCGGTGTCGCTGCGCGTGGTGAAGGAATGTCCCTTGGCGCGCAGCTCGTCGCGAAGGGCGGCGAAGTCGTAGGCCTCGCCGTTGAACGCGATCGCGACACCGTCGCGCGACATGGGCTGCTGGCCGGACTCCAGGTCGAGGATGGAGAGGCGGCGGTGTCCCAGGCCCGCCGGCCCGTCGAAATGGAAGCCGTCCGCGTCCGGTCCCCGGTGCGCGAGGGCGCGCGCGGCCCGCCGCACGCCTTCCGGGTCCGGAGCTCCCGAGAGGTCGACGTCGCCGCAGATGCCGCACATTTCAGCTCCTCACCGCCCGCGGAAGCTGCGCCTTCTCGGGCTTCTCGGGGCGGTTCAGCTCTTCGGCGATCAGGTAGGGCCGTTTGTCCTGCGACTCGTAGTAGGTGCGGATCACCAGCTCGGCGAGCAGGCCCATCAAGAGGCTCAGCGCTCCGACCAGCGTGAACATGACGGCCACGAGCGGCAGTGGGGTGGCCACGAAGTCCTTGAGGCCGGCGAGCTTGTAGTAGAGGGCAATGGCGAACGCGATCACCGCGCAGGTGAAGGAGACCAGGCCGAAGCCGCCGAAGACGTAGATGGGCTTGGTGGCGTAGTTGGCCAGGAACTTCACAACCATCAGATCGAGGACCACCTTGAACGTGCGGGACAGCCCGTACTTCGACCGGCCGGCGCGACGCACGCGGTGGTTGACCACCATCTCCGTCACCTTGGCGCCCTGCCAGGACGCGTAGACGGGGATGAAGCGGTGCATCTCGCCGTAGAGCTTCACGTCGCGCAGCACGTCGCGGCGGTAGGCCTTGAGCGAGCAGCCGTAGTCGTGCAGGCGGACGCCGGAGATCGAGGAGATCATCCAGTTCGCGATGCGGCTGGGGACCTTGCGGCCGAACTCCTTGTCCTGCCGGTTCTTCCGCCATCCCGAGACCACGTCGGACCCGGCGTCGAGCTGCGCCAGAAGCCTCCCGATGTCGGCGGGGTCATTTTGAAGATCTCCGTCCATCGGGACGATCACTTCGCCGCGCGCCGCGTCGATGCCGGCACTCATGGCAGCGGTCTGGCCGAAGTTGAGGCGGAAGCGGATCACCCGCAGCTCCGCGTGCTCTGACGCGATCCGCGCCAGCTCCGCGAAGGTACCGTCGCGCGAGCCGTCGTCCACGCAGATGACCTCGTAGGTCCGCCCGAGCTTGCGGAGCTCGCCGAACAGCTCGTCGAGCAGCGCAGGGACATTCTCTTCTTCGTTGAAGAGCGGAATGACGACGGAAATCTGCGGGCGGTCCATCCGCCCCGGGGATAACACGCTAGACCCTCCCCCACAACAACGGCTTGCCTGCCCGGCCGCGGTGTGGGATCGAGCCCTGCATGAAGGCGACTACGAAGGAATTCCGGGAGTTCCTGCTCAAGCAGAACGCATTCGCGCTGGCCATCGGCGTGGTGATCGGCGCCGCCATCGGGAGGGTGATCGGCGGCATCGTGGAGGACGTGCTGATGCCCGTCGTCGGCCTGGCGCTGCCGGGCGGGGAATGGCGCAATGCCCAGCTCACGTTGGCCGGCCAGAACGCGATCAAGTACGGCGACCTCGCCGGCCGCATCATCGACTTCCTGATCGTGGCCCTGGTCGTGTTCGCGCTCACCAAGGTCTTCCTGGACAAGCCGGCGGCCCCTGCGGCCACCAAGAGCTGCCCGGAGTGCCTGGAGGCGATCCCGACCGGCGCGCGGAAGTGCCGCGCCTGTGGGTCGGCGGTGGCCTGAGGCGCCGATGGGAGAGCTGATCCTGACGTTCACCGGGCGCGACGCGCCCGGGATCACGGCCCGCATCTCGCGGACGCTGGCGCAGGCTGGCGCGCGGTTGTCCGACGTCGAGCAGGTGGTGCTGCAGGACCTGCTCACGCTCGGGTTCGCGGTCGAGGCGGAGGACGAACCGGCGCTGCTCAAGGAGCTGCTCTTCATCGCTCGCGAGCTTGGGCTCTCGCTCGACTACCGCAAGCCGGACGGGCCACCTCCGGACGCGCCCCGGTACGCGCTCACGCTGATCGCGCGCACGCTGGGGGCGTCCGAGCTGCAGACGGTGTCCGAGATCCTGGCCGCGCACGGGGCGAACATCGAGCGGATCTACCGGCTCTCGGAGGGCGGGTTGACCTCGGTGGAGTTCGCCATCTCGCTCCGGGGTGAAGACGCGCCGCTCAAGCGCGCGCTGCTCGCGGCCGCCGGCCAGGGGGCCTTCGACTGCGCGCTGCAGCGCGAGACGCTGCTCCGCCGGAGCAAGCGGCTGATCGTGATGGACATGGACTCCACGCTGATCCGCATCGAGGTGATCGACGAGCTGGCCCGGGCGCACGGCGTGGGGGATCAGGTCGCCGCGATCACGCGCCAGGCGATGATGGGCGAGATGGACTATGACCGCAGCCTGCGCGAGCGGGTGGCGCTCTTGAAGGGACTCGATGCGCGCGTGCTGTACGAGCTGGCCGACAACCTGCCGCTCACCGAGGGCGCGGAGACCCTGCTGCGGGTCCTGCGGCGGCTGGGCTACCGGACGGCGGTGATCTCGGGCGGGTTCTCGGTGGCGGCGGAGGCGCTGCAGAAGCGGCTGGGGATCGACTTCGCCTGGAGCAACACGCTGGAGATCGAGGGCGGAAAGCTCACCGGGCGGGTGGTCGGACCGATCGTCAACGCGCAGCGCAAGGCTGATCTCCTGGAGGAGCTGGCCCGCCGGGAGAACGTGCCGCTCGACCAGGTGATCGCGATCGGGGACGGCGCCAACGATCTCCTGATGCTGCAGAAGGCGGGTCACGGGATCGCCTTCCACGCCAAGCCCAAGCTGCGGGAGGCGGCACACACCTCGATCTCCGCGATGGGGCTCGACGCCATCCTCTACCTCCTCGGAATCACCGGCCGCGACGTCGCGTCGCTGGAGCGCGCATGAGCATCTCCCGCAGGAGCCTTCTCGGCACCGCGGCCGCCGCCGCCGCGCTCGCGCAGGCGGGGCGGGCGCAGCCGAAGACGTCCCGACCCGTAGCCGTCTCTTCGTCCAACGGCCTGAAGGCGGTGGAGCTGGCGGTCCGCCGCATGCGGGAGGGCGCGGACCCGCTCGACGCGGCCATCGCCGGCGTGAACCTGGTGGAGGACGATCCCAACGACATGACGGTGGGCTACGGCGGCGTGCCCAACGAGGAGGGCGTGGTGCAGCTCGACGCGTCGGTGATGCACGGGCCCACCGCGCGGGCGGGCGCAGTGGCCGCGCTGGAGGGGGTGAAGAACCCGACCAAGGTGGCGAAGCTGGTGATGGAGTCCACCGACCACGTGCTGCTGGTCGGCCCCGGGGCGCGGCACTTCGCGACCATGAACGGGTTCGGCGTGGAAAACCTAATGACCGAGAAGGCGCGCAAGGTCTGGCTGTTCTGGAAGCAGAACCTGTCCGACAAGGACAAGTGGCTGGAGCCTGACCCGGAGCACTACCCGCCGGAGGTCAAGGAGTTCATCCAGGAGTTCGGCTGGGACGACCTCCGCAAGCCGCAAGGCGGCGGCACCATCCACCTCTCGGCCGTGGACGGCAAAGGCGATCTGGCGGGCTGCACCTCCACCAGCGGCCTCTTCTTCAAGATGCCCGGCCGGGTGGGCGACTCGCCGATCATCGGCGCAGGTTGCTTCACGGACAACGACGTCGGGTCGGCGGGAAGCACGGGGCGGGGCGAGGCGAACATCCTGGTCGGCGGGGGCCACCTCACCGTGGAATTCATGCGGCAGGGAAAGCATCCGCGCGAGGCCTGCCTGATGACGCTGGAGCGGATCGCAAAGACCACGAAGGAGAAGCGCCTGCTGGCGGCGCCGGGGCGGCCTAATTTCGACATCAGCTTCTACGCGGTAAACAAGGCAGGGCAGTACGGGAGCGCGGTGATGTACGCGTTCACCACCACCGGCAAGCGGCGGCAATTCTCGGTGGCGGACGCGTCCGGCGCGCGCAAGGAGGATGCGGCGCACCTGTTCGAGCGGCGCTCCGGGTGAAGTCAACCGGACGCTGAGCAAGAGCTTCATCGGGCGGGCGGCAATGCCGGAGTTATCCACGGCTCACTTGCCCCGGGGCAAGTGAATCTCCTCGCGTGCGTGCGCATTGTCCATGATCTTGCGACTCCCTGGCCGCTTGGAATGCCGCCATGTCGCGTGC
>Ga0137394_10000329_pt1 | contig 33009 bp, 26 predicted proteins | sample czobulk116metaG_FD_108278 | JGI IMG/M metagenome (GOLD analysis project Ga0137394, IMG submission 108278) | Vadose zone soil microbial communities from Angelo Coast Range Reserve, California, USA - czobulk1.16 metaG | ecosystem: Environmental > Terrestrial > Soil > Vadose zone | place: USA... | reverse complement strand
TTGCAAAACCTGGAGTAAGAACGGGAACGAGCCACAAGAGGCACAAAAGGCACAAGAATTTTGTGCTTCTTGTGCTTTTTGTGGCTAGATCCCCTCACATTCGAGGGTTTTGCAACACCCTCTCGCAAGGAGGGGAATAAACTGGCCTGGAAAATTTTGAGGAGAGACTATGGCCGTATCTGTGGAGCATCAATTGGAAGTGAATAAGGAGCATGTCCGTTCACTGCGGGGCATGATCGAATGGCTGCGGGCAACGGGGAATCTGCTTGAAACGGACAAGCCCGTCGATCCGGATCTGGAGATCACCGGGGTGCAGAAGCACCTGGATGGAAGCTACCCGATTCTATTCAAAAACGTGAAAGGGTACCCCCATCTGGAATGCGTCACCAACCTGTTCGCAAAGATGGACATCATTGAACGGCTCTTCGGCTGGGATGGGCCGCGTGATGGGACACGAAAGCTCGCCCACGCCATCACGCATCCGATTCCGCCCGTTGAAATACCTTCCAGAGACGCGCCGTGCCAGGAGACTGTCATCACCGACGACCTCAACGTCAACAAATGGGTCCTGGCAATCCGTCACACAGAACTCGAATCCGAAATGACCATCGGGAGTGGAAACAGTGTCGTGCTCGGCGAGTATTTTCACGGGGGGAGCCATATCGGCTATAACCGGATGAATGCTCGTTGGGGAAACATATGCACGTTTCAATCGGCTCCGGGCGCCCACATGTGGCAGATCATCACGGAGCATTACAAGGACGAAAAGCCCATACCCTTAACGATGTGCTTCGGACTGCCGCCAGCGGCGACACTCATTGCCGGCGGAGGATTCGACTACGTCGTGCTCCCGCGGGGCGCTGACGAATTGGGAGCTGCAGGCGCGGTTCAAGGATTTCCTCTTCGGATCGTGAAAGCGAAGACGGTCGATGCCTGGTCGGTTGCCGACTGCGATCTCGTCCTCGAGGGTCACATCTATCCGCGCGACAAACGGTATGAAACACGCGAGGCGGAAGAAGCCGACACGCAGGGACGCTATCCATTCCATCCGGAGTGGGCGGGTTATATGGGAAAAGCCTACAAGGCGCCGACATTCCATGTCACCGGTATCACGATGCGCCGCTCCTTCAAGCCGATCTTCTATGCCCTCGGTGTTCATATGCTCGACTGCAACAACATCGATACGACGGTCCGCGAATCCGCCATCTTCGAGCTCTGTGAACGGCTGCAGCCGGGCATCATTCAGGACGTGAATATCCCGTTCTGCATGACCGACTGGGGTGGATGCATCATCCAGGTCAAAAAGCGGAACAAAATCGAAGAAGGATGGCAGCGGAATTTTCTGGCCGCGATCCTTGCGTGCAATCAGGGTATGAGGCTTGCGATTGCGGTGGATACCGACGTGGACATTTACTCGATGGACGACATTATGTGGACACTCACCACCCGGGTCAACCCTCACACGGACATCCTGAATCCTGTACCCGGCGGTATCGGTCAGACTTTCCAGCCGCAGGAACGCCTGACTGCGGGCGACAAGGAATGGACGGCCTCAAACACACGCTTCGAAGGCGGCATGGGCATCGACGCGACCCTGCCGTTTGGTTACGAGAAGGATTTCCAGCGCCCTGTGTATCCGATCGAGAAGATCGATTTAGGAAAGTGGTTCAGTGCCAGGGATATCGAGCGCGGAAAGGCGCAGATGAAAGGCTGGGTGGAAAGCCTGGCGCGTACAGGAAGGTAGGAAGACGCGGGCTAAAGATGGGGTAATTCGGGGACAGAAATCTGACCAATGCTGAATTCCTAATTCTCAATTCCCATCGGATGAGAATTGAGAATTAGGAATTGAGCATTGGTCAGATTTCTGTCCCGAATTACCCCCCAAATGTAGTCGCGGGCTTTAGCCCGCGTTTTCCTTTTATGCAATCATGGAAACAACCGGCCTCCTGGCCCCGTACCGAGTACTGGATCTCACCGACGAATCTGGATTCTCGTGTGGCAAAATTCTGGCCGACCTGGGTGCCGATGTCATCAAGATCGAACCACCCGGCGGCGATGCGGCGCGGTTCATCGGGCCGTTTCCAGGAGACCGGCCGGATCCCGGCAAAAGCCTCTACTTCATCAGCTATAACGCGAGAAAGCGCGGCATCACGCTGAATCTGGAGTCGCACCGCGGCCGCGATCTCTTCAAAAGGCTTGCTGAGCGAGCCGATTTTCTGATCGAGACCTATCCTCCAGGAACGCTCGAGCGCCTTGGCCTGAGTTTTGGAACGCTCCGGCGCCAAAACCCGCGGCTGATCCTGGTATCCATTACGCCATTCGGCCAGACGGGTCCTTATCGCGACTACAAAGGAAGTGATCTGGTCACAATGGCCATGAGCGGATTGATGTCCTTGATCGGCGAGGCCGGCAGGATGCCGCTTCGGGTCTCTCTACCGCAATCACCGATGTGGGCTGGAATGTATGCGGCCGCCGGAGCACTGACCGCCCACTACTTTCGCGAGGCCGGTAACCGTGGGCAGCATGTGGACGTGTCCATGCAGTCGTCGCTGTTGTGGGCGCTTGCAAACGGTCCTGCCTTCTGGTCAACAAATCGCGCGGTTCCCACTCGAGGAGGCAGCAGCGTTACCGGACGAAGCCTGACGGGGGCTCGCATGCGAGCCATATACGAATGCAAAGATGGATATCTCAATTTCATCATCTATGGCGGAAAAGCGGGCCGCCGATCGAATCAGGCGCTCGTGGAGTGGATCGCGGAGCGGGGTCTGGCCACCGAATCCCTGCTGAACAAAGACTGGAATCGTTTCAGTATCGAGACGAGCACTCAGGCGGAGATCGACGAGATTGAAGGTCCAACCGCGAAGCTGTTCCTGCAATACACGAAATCCGAGTTTCTCGAACAGGCATTCAAACGCGAAATGCTCGGATATCCGGTGTCGAACGCGCGCGATATTCTCGATGACCCGCACCTCAAGGATCGAGAGTTCTGGCAATCCGTCGACGAATCGGTCGCTGGAGCGCCTCTGAAATTTCCGGGCGTGTATGCGCGGTTTTCAGAGTCCGGTTTACCGGCTTTCCGGCCGGCGCCTCGACTCGGCCAGCACAATATTGAGATCTACCAGGGGGAGTTCGGTCTTACTGAAGCCGAGATCGCGAGTCTTCGCGAGGAGAAAGTCCTTTGACTGAACCTTCCTCAAAGGCCGCACTGGATGGCATTCGAGTGGTTGAATTTGCCGTGTTTGCTGCGGGCCCTGTCGTCGGAAAACATCTTGGCGAACACGGCGCGGAGGTGATCCGAGTGGAGTCGCATGCTTCGCCCGATGGATTTCGGGTCCACTATCCTCCATTCAAAGATGACCGGCCGGGTCTGGAACGCGGGGGGTCCTATGCGTTGTTCAACGACCAGAAGCTTGGTGTAACCCTGGATCTCAAAAAGCCGAAAGCCGTGTCGCTCGCTCGGCGGCTCGTCGCGAAAGCCGACGTCGTGATCGAAAATTTCGCTCAGGGAGTCATGGATCGTCTGGGCCTCGGATATTCCGCGCTGCGGGAATCGAAGCCGGACATCATCGTCCTGAGCTCATGCAATCAGGGGCAGACCGGACGCCGTGCCGCGCAGCGCGGTTTCGGGTCCCAATTAACTTCGATGAGCGGTTTTACGCATCTGACTGGATACGGAGATGGGGAGCCTCCGATGCTGTTGTACGGTCCATACGTGGATTTCGTCGCGGTTGGTTTCGGATTCATCGCAGTGCTTGCGGCCTTGGATTACCGCAGGCGCACCGGTAAAGGCCAGCACATCGATCTATCCCAATATGAAGCCGGACTTCAGTTCCTCACGCCGGTTTTGCTGGATGCGCAGTTGAATCGGCGCGTTCATGACCCGCCGGCCAACCGAGATCCACGTGCGGCGCCGCATGGCGTCTATCGATGCAATGGTGAAAGCCAATGGTGTGCCATCGCAGTGTTCAATAGCGAAGAATGGTTCGCGTTCTGCCGCGCGGCCGAGAAGCCGGAATGGGCGAGCGATTCCCGGTTCGCGAACCATGAAAATCGGAAACTCCATGAAGACAAGCTGGATCAGATGATCGGCGAATGGACTCGGCATTTGGAGGCGGGCGATATAGCGGCGCGACTGCAGTCCGCCGGCGTTCGGGCCGGCGTCGTCTATTCAGTAGCCGATCTGTTCGCGTGTCCGCAGTTGGCGCACCGGCGGCAATGGGTGAAGCTGGATCACCCCGAATTCGGGAGCTACGAACATGAAGCGCCGCCGTTCCTACTGTCGGAAACGCCCGCCGAGCTTCGCCGTTCGAGTCCGTGCCTCGGGGAGCACAATGATTACGTGTTTGAAATGATCGTGGGGTTGTCGCCAGAAGAGATACAACAATTTAAGGATGAGGGAGTAATTGCGTAATAGCGCGGGCATTTCGAAATTGGACGAATCCTGCACCTCAAATCCGAAATCCGAAATCTCGAATCGGACTACGTCACGGTTCCGGGTTGATCGCGAGTCCAATTCGAGATTTCGGATTTCGGATTTGAGGTGCAGGATTCGCACAAGGAAATTCGTGCTCTGGCGGCTTCCTGTCGGATTTCCCGGAGGAGGGGGGCTCCGACGGTGGAATCCGAGTGCCCACAATGGCAGTGTGGGTCATGTATGAATCGCAGCATTCCTTTCCCCTTCCCAAAATCACTGATCACTAATGTCCAATCACTAATGACTAATGAAATGGAGGATTGAGAAATGTAGTCGCGGGCTTTAGCCCGCGTTCATGCGAAGACGCGCATGACGTCCTTGTGCACGTCGCTCAATTCACGCTGTGCCCGCTCGGCCTCGAGAATCTTGTATTGCAATTGTCGGAGCAGCAGTGTTTTCTCGAGGCCATTCCTGACAACCAGCCGGAGATTGTCGTTGTCCCAGGGTTTCTCGAGATACTGATATAAACCGACGTTGTTGATTGCGTTGATTGCATTCTTCTTATCGGCATATCCGGTCAGCAGTATCCTCGGCACGAGCGGAAACCGTTCCTTCACTTTCGTCAGGAACTTAAGGCCGTCCATCTCCGGCATCAGATAGTCGCTGATGACGAGATCGATGCTGTGCGGCGCCTGGTCCAGATCCGCCAGAGCTTGCGCAGGCGACGTATAGGTCAGGACGTTGTACTCTCCCTCGATCGCAAAGAACGACTTGATCGAGGTGAGGACCATTTCTTCGTCATCGACCAGCAGAATCGTGGGTATGTTGTGCTTGCTTTGTTCGCGACTCATTGGAGTCCTTCAATGGTAAGGTTATCGTGAATGTGGAGCCGTGGCCGGAACTTTCGACGTCAATCTTGCCTCGGTGATTTTGAACAATTTTGTAACTTATCGACAGCCCAAGCCCGGTTCCTACACCTACGCCCTTGGTGGTAAAGCCAGGGTCAAAAATTCTTCCCAGATTCTCAGGAGCAATTCCAGTACCGGTGTCACTGATTGCGATCTTGACCGAGTCATGGTCGCGAAATGTCTTTATCGTTATCGTCCCGTGCTCCCGTATCGCCTGGATTGCATTGACCACGATGTTCATGAATACCTGGTTCAATTGGTTGGGAAAACACACAATTTCGGGAAGCTCTGCATACTGTTTAACAAGCTGGATGCGATGTGTCAGTTCGTGCCGTACCAGAGTGAGTGTACTGTCGAGCCCTTCGTGGATATTGACCTTCTTCCTGTCCGCTTCATCCAGCCGGGCAAAGTTCTTAAGACTTCCGACGATGCTCATGATGCGTTCCGCTGCGACATCGTTATTCCGGCACACCTCGTCCAGAATCCCGAGGAGCTTGTTCACCTCCCGGTTGTGCTGTGTGTCGATCAGTTGGCGCATCTTGCGAACCGCGCGCGAGAGAATGTCCGTGTTGCTGCGAATGGCGCCCATCGGCGTGTTGATTTCGTGCGCGACTCCTGCGGCCAGAAGGCCGAGCGAAGCCATCTTCTCCGACTGGATCAACTGAGTCTGGAACTCTTCTTCGCGTGTAACATCGTTGATGAAGATGAGCGCCAGTTCTCTGGAAGGAATGCAGGCGAAGCGGAGGACATGGCCTTGAATCCGCTTCCTGCCCTCGTGAGTTTCGCCTTCCTTCACCACTTTCTTGATGATGGACGCATAACGGCTTGGCAACACGCGAAAGAACTGATCGTGTGGAATACCCAGTTCGTCGAGCAGATCACGGCACCTGGCGTTGATCGACGTGAGGCGGCAGTTCGCGTCGCACTCCAAAATCGGAAATGGAAAGATCTCAGTCACTTCTACCATGCGTTACCCTCAGTGTATGCCGATTAGAGGCCACAGTGTGGGAACAAGCAGGATAAGGATCACGAACTCCACCAGGGTGAGGACGAAGCCGACCTTCAAAAGATCTTTTGCCTCGAATTGTCCGTACGAGTAGCCGACAACCAGAACCGGTGACTGATATATGAAGATCTTGCCGCCCGCGGCGAAAGTCCAGATCATGCCGATCGCGAGCGGACTGAGATTATTGGTTTTCGCGAATGACATCAGCAGCGGCATCGATGTGCTGATATTGGAAGGTTCCGGCAAAAAGAAGTGGTAGAAGAAACCAGCCCAATAAAGAACAAGGGCGGAATGATTCACGGATTGCGCGAGTGGCAGAACGCGAGAGAAAAAGGCGGCGTTCAGCACATCGATGGCTTTGGTTTCAACGAGCACGACCGCCATCGACAGCACAGCGCCGACAAGAACGATAGGCAAAGGATCAATACGCTTGAATTCTTCGGAATCGATCACACCGATTCCGGGTAAACATGCCGCGAGGCCGGCCCCAAAACCGATCATGGCGGCAGGCACATGATGGATAAAATCGGTGAGCCACAGGGCGACAGTTGCCAGCATTAATATGGCCGCGCGTTTTTCCCGGTCGGTGAGGGGACCCAGCTTTGCAAGCTGGAGATCGATATACGCCCTTCCTTGCGAGAGCTCCTTCTTTTCCGGCGGGTAAAGCCACAAAACGGTAACCCAGCACGCCGCGACCGTGATGAGGTCACAGGGAAGATAGGCCAGAAACCATTGACTGTAGTAAACCGGCACTCCTCCGGATCGTTCAATCAGACCGCGCGCCACAATCGAGGCGGCGCCCGCGATGAGCATTTTGTCGAATATCGTCGCGGTGTACGTGAAGATGATGAACAGACCACGCGAGATGTTGCTCTTCGGGGCGACGCCAAACGCTTCCACGATTCCAAGACAAATCGAGGCGAGAATGACGACGCGTGCCGTTCCCGATGGAACGATGAACGTCATCAGAAAATCGACAAGGATGACTCCCAGCAGAATCCGGGAGTAGGAGACACCCACGATGGACATTACCGAATACGCAAGACGACGCGCGAGTCCACTCTGAGCCGCCATCGTTCCGAGAATGATTGCGCCGAAAAGAAACCAGGGTGTGTCCTGGGAAAAACCGCTGAATGCGGTTTCGAAACTCACAGCTCCGCTTGCCCAATAAAGAAAGCAGCCGGCCAGGCCGGTAATGGAGTGATCGATCGGCGAAAAGATCCAAAGCAGGACCATCCACACGGTGATCGCCAGCGCCCTGTACGCCTCCGGTGACATCTCTATCGGAATGAGAAAAACACTCAATGCCACGGCAGTGCACAATATCGTCTTCATGACGGTCCTTTAATGAGAAAAAGGGGGAAGGAGCCACAAGAATCACAAAAGGCACAAGAACAGACAAGAATTTTTGTGCCTCTTGTGCTTCTTGTGGTTACGTCCCCTCCCATTCCGCTTTCAATAGATACCAATCAGCGGCCAGTACAAAGGAACCAGAACGAGCAGGATCAGCGACTCCACAACGGTCAGGATCAGCCCCACCCTCAGAAGATCCCTTGCCTCGAAATAGCCGTAGGAATATCCCACGACAAGCACAGCGCTCTGGTACACGAATATCTTTCCACCCGATGCAAACGTCCAGATCATGCCGATGGGGAGAGGATGCAGTCCTTGTGGGTCGAAGAACTGGAGCACTGCTGGAAGCGAAGTGCTCAACATGTCGGTCTCGCTGGCGAGGAAAAAGTGATAGATGAAAGCAGTCCAGTACAGAACAAGGGAGGAAGTGAAGGAGCCGCTCACCAGGGGTTTCATCCAACCCAGCATCGTAGTCGTCAGAACGTCCAATCCTTTCGTCTCGGCAAGAACACGTCCCATACTCAGGGCGGCTGCGGTAAACCAGATGACGCCAAAATTGAGTTTGCGGAGATCACCGGCGTCGAGAACGCCGACGGCAGGCGCCAGTGCCAGCAGACCCACCGTGAGACCGACCATCGAGGGGCTGAGTGGATGCATGAACTCCGTCATCCAGAGCAGGACTGCAACAGCCATCAGGGCGGCACATTTTTTCTCCGCGACGGACCACGGGCCAAGCAGTTCGAGTTCTGTCTTCAGGTACTCCGTGCCACCGCCTTCCAGCCTCTGCTTTTCCGGAGGGTACAACCACAGGATGAGGCGCCAGCAACAGAAGATCGTGATCAGGTCGCACGGGAGGTACGCGATAAACCACTGGCTGTAGAGAACACGCACATTGCCGGCCTGCTCGATGATTCCACGTGCCAGGATGGATGCGGCGCCCGCAATGAGCATCTTGTCGAAGATGGCGGCCGTATACGTGACGATGATCAGCAAACCGCGACCCACGTTGCTGCGCGGAGCAAGACCCAGAGCGTTGACCGTACCGGCCGCAATCGTTGCGAGAATCGTGACGCGAGCAATGCCGGACGGGATCAGGAACGTCAAAAGGCAATCGACGATTATGAAAGCCAGCAGCAATCGGCTGTATGACGTCCCGATTCGTGTGGCCAACGTGTACGCGATTCGCCTGGCCAGGCCCGACTTGCCGGCCATGGCTCCGATGAGGATGGCGCCCAGCAGGAACCACGGCGTCTCATTCGAGAATCCGGAAAATGCGTCCTCGAAACGGCTGACACCGAGAGCCCAGAACAGGAAGACACCAATGAAGCCGGCCAGGGCATAGTCCATCGCCTCTGTCGCCCAGAGAATGATCATCAGCGCCGAGATCGCGATCGCATGCTGAGCGGCAGGATCAATGTGCGTCGGGGCGAACCACAGCGCGAGGACCACAAGCGGGGCGGCTATCAGGCCGGCGACTTGTGTGGTGGTCGCCGGTTCAGCAACACCTGACTTCATCGCGGCTCCTTGTTATTTGGCGCGAATTATTGACTAACGGGGTGGAGGGGTCAAGGAGGTTCGCTTGGGATCACTAATGTCCAATCACTAATGACTAATGAAATTGAGAATTGATAAATGAGAAGATCAGGAAGCCTTGGATTTTTTGGATTTGGCCTCGAACGTGCACGATTGTCAGCTTATGATGCCCGGAGGTCACCTCGCAACCGCAATCGCCCTGGGCGGAGTCGCCTACGCCGCCACAGGCTCCAGGGAAGCTGCTGCGGGCTGTTTCGCGGGCGGCTTTCTGATCGATGTCGACCACTACCTCGATTACCTCGTCTTCGAAAGACAGTGGCGCCGGCCCGGTCCGCGAAGTTTCCTCAGTTATTATTTCAGACTGGTTCCGCGAAATCTGGTCCTGCCGTTGCATTCGGTGGAGCTGATGGCCGTTCTTCTTGCAGTATCTTTTTTCCGTCCCTCGCCGTTACTGGTGGGATATTGGTTTGGCGCCGCCATGCACATGACCTTCGATGTTCTCATCAACGGCGAGTGCGCCTTGAAGCGCGCGTTCCTCTTCTACTTTTTCAGTTATCGCGCCTCGAAGCGTTTTGCCGCGGAGAAGTTGATGGATCGTGTCATCGTATCCGGCGAAGCCGGGAAGCGGCCAGTGCGGTATTTCTTCACGTGGCGGCCGCCGGAGAAGAAGGAATCGCAGATTACGAAGATTGAAACCGTGCCATAGGTCCACCTTGCCATCCTCATTCATTGCCGCCTATACTTCTCCGTTATTAAAGCAGTAGTTGCACACATAAATTCCAGAGGAGGAGTTGTATGAAGACGTTAACCCGCGTCGGGCTCATTGCTCTCGTCACCCTGTGCCTCGCCCTTCCAGGCGGCGCAGTCCAGGGTCAGCGGAATACGCCCGCGCCGACTGGGTACATCACTGGAGTGGTTCGAAGCAGCCAGGGTCCGGAGGCCGGAGTCTGGGTTATTGCCGAGACAAAAGATCTGCTCACCAATTTCATCAAGATTGTCGTCACGGACGACCAGGGCCGCTTCATGGTGCCCGACCTGCCGAGCGCAAACTACAGCGTATGGGTAAGGGGCTATGGTCTCGTGGATTCGGCGAAGACCCAGATGAAACCAGGCACGAATCAGGTAACACTCACAGCGAGTCTCGCGAAAACTCCACAGGAAGCCGCGAAAGTTTATCCCGGCGATTACTGGCTATCACTCATGCAGCCGCCGGCCATGAGCAACTTCCCAGGGACTGGCCCGCAAGGGAACGGCGCCGGCGCAACGATGCTGAGCCAGAATCACTGGATCAACTCCCTTAAATCGGGCTGCAATTTCTGTCATCAGCTCGGCAATCAACTCACGCGCACTCTGGACGATGTTTTCAAAGGCGAACCCTCCATCAAAACATCCCTCGACGCCTGGGACCGCCGCCTGCACGGCGGAGTTCGCGGCGATTCCATGTATGGAACGCTCGGAACCATGGGAAAGAACGCGTCACTTAAGGTATTTGCGGACTGGACGGATCGCGTCGGCAAGGGCGAAGTGCCTCCCGCGCCGCCTCGGCCCAAAGGAATCGAGCGAAATGTCGTCGTGACGCTGTGGGACGTGGGCGATGACCATTCGTTCATGCACGACGAGGCCTCCACGGATAAGAACCATCCAACCGTGAATGGCGGCGGTCCCGTCTATGCGGTGTCGGCCGGCCATGGCGCCCTTGTCGTCATGGATCCGAAAGAAAACAGCACTTTCTCCATCGATATCCCGACGCGGGCGCCCAAGGAGACGGTCCCTTCCCGCTTCCCCAAACCGGCGATGCCGTCGCTGCATTGGGGTAACGAGCATTTGTGGGCCAACCCGCCATACAATCCCGCCGATCCGCACAACCCGATGCTCGACAGCAAAGGCCGCGTGTGGACCACGTCGAAGATTCGTCCCAACCAGGATCCGGCGTGGTGCAGTGATCCGGCCAACAAGTATGCCGACTATTTCCCGTTGCGCACCAGCGGGCGCCAGGCGTCGTTCTACGATCCGAAAGCGCAGAAGTGGACCCTGATCGACACGTGTTTCGCCACACACCACCTGCAGTTCGACAACGACCCGAACGAAACGCTGTATTTCAACGAACTCAGCGGCCCTATCGTCGGATGGGTTGACTCGAAAATCTACGATACGACGCTGGCTGAGACGAAAGACGAGCTCAAGGCTGAACAGGCTGCCGTGGGTTGGTGTGGACAGGTGCTCGACACCAACGGCGATGGAAAGGTTACGAAGCCGTTCAATCAGCCCGCTCAGGGTCGAGGAACAGTCGAAAGCGTTCTTTACCAGGGCGACACCGGAGGAGGAGCACCCGCAGCAGGTCGCGGCGCGCCGGCGCCGGGCGGACGCGGACAACCGGCCGCCGCCGCGGCGTTCGATCCCAAGCTGGACACAATGGTCCGGTATAACCTCTACAGCGTCGTTCCGAGTCCGGTGGACACCTCGGTGTGGGGAGTTTCAGAACAGTTTCCAGGCATGCTCGTGAGGATGGAACGCGGCAACAACGCTCCCGCCACCTGCAAAACGCTGCTCTTCAAAGTGCCCGAGCCGGGCTTCGATCCGCGCGGCGTCGACATCGACAGCAACGGCGTGGTCTGGACCGCTCTGGCTGCCAGCAGCCATCTGGCCAGCTTCGATTTCCGCAAGTGCAAGGACGTGGATGGTCCGGCTAAAACCGACGGCAGCCAGTGCAAAGAAGGCTGGACGCTGTATCAGACCGACGGTCCCAAGCTGCGAGGCACGGACATTCCGGCCGACTTCCACTATTACAACTGGGTGGATCAGCACAACATAGCGGGACTCGGAGCCAATACGCCTTTCGCCACAGGCTCCAACTCGGATTCACTCCTTGCGCTGAACACGCAGACCAGAGAGTGGATCAAGTTCCGCGTACCGTATCCCCTGGGGTTCTACTCGCGCGGCATGGATGGGCGCATCGACGACCCGAACGGCGGATGGAAAGGCCGCGGACTGTGGTCGAACTACGGCACGCACTTCGTCTGGCATATTGAAGGCGGTAAGGGTACAAAAGGGAAGGTCGTGCACTTCCAGATTCGGCCGGACCCGCTGGCGAGGTAGAACAGAAGAGACGAAAATATCTGATCAATGCTCAATTCCCGATTCTCATCCGATCATCGGATGAGAATCGGGAATTGAGCATTGGTCAGATTTTGTGTTTTACGCGATCAACGGCTCGATGGTAGCCCTGGCTTTCTTCGCAACTTCATAAGGGTCCATCGCCTGAATCATCGGATTGAACATCTCCAGTGACGCCGGGCCCGCATATTTCTTTCGCTTCAGAACTTCGACGATTCGCCGCAGCGGGACGATACCTTCTCCCGGGAACTGACGGTTCGGCTGTGCCTGAAGTTCCCGGATAGGCTCGGCCGGCACGTCTTCGAAGTGAAGGTGATGGAGTTCTCCATCATGCAGCAGGTCGAGATCTTCGAATTTGCTGACACCTCCCCAGAAATGCCACGTGTCCATCATGACGCGGTAATTCGGATGGTTGACTTCGCGAACCAGCTTCAAAGCCGTCGGCAGGCATGCGGCAAATCTGGATGTCCGGGCAAACTCCAGCATCAGCGTCACGCCGAACGGCTTCGCGATCTCGGCCGCTTCACGCATGTTGTCCACACCCTTTTTGTAATCGTCCGCGGTATACATGCCCGTTCCGGCCGAAGGCGTGACCAGGCGGTCGGCTCCGATGGCTTGCGCCAGCTCGACTTTCCATTTCAGGTCTTCAAGACTGCGCGCGCGCGCGTCGCCGGGTTCGGGCAATCCGAGCTGGTTGCTGGAGGACACCGCCTTCAGGCCCAGATCGTCGAGCAGGCGCTTCGCAACGGCCGGTGATTCCTTCATTACAAACTCACGCACTTTGGTGAGGTCCGGTTCCACGGCCCGAATTCCCGCCTTCGCGTAACCCTCCATCGCGGGTTTGAAATCGAAGCGCGCGGAACTTGCTTCATGCATGCACACAAACATCTTTCCGGGCCGGATTTGCGCCGCCTGCAACAGAGGAGGTACTGCGGCTGCCATGACGAAGAACTCTCTGCGATTGACCGGTTCCATGGGCACTCCTTACTTTTTGCGTGCGGAGAATATATCTCACGGGTAAACTTCCGGCAAACCGGGCCGAGGAGAAACCTTATGAGAATAGCCGCCGTCGCACTGGGAATTTTACTGGTTTGTACATCCGCTTTCGCACAACGCCCTTCCGATCCGGCGCTGCTGGTACCGCAAAATGCGCCGGAATTGAACTACGTGGCCGTTGCGGAACCTCTCGCATTCCCCGCCGGCACCACTCTGGCCGGGGCCGCCGCGAGCGTTGCGTTCGACTCCAAAGGCCATCTGTTCGTGCTGACTCGGGGACAGCCGTCTCTCTACGAGTTCGACAATAACGGAAAGCTCATTCGGTCCTTCGGCGAAGGTCTTTTCACACGATCCCACGGATTGAAGATCGATAAGGACGGCAACATCTGGGCCACCGATGTCGGCGCGCACACCGTCATGAAAATCAGTCCGCAGGGACAGGTTATTCTGACGCTCGGAACAAAGGGGCAGCGCGGCGCATGGGACGCGTCGACGCAGCTTTTGAACGAGCCCAATGATATTGCGATCGGCAGCAACGGAGACCTCTTTGTCGTTCAAGGGCACACACCCGGAGCCATGGGCGATCCACGCGTGCTGAAGTTCGACAAGAATGGAAAGTTCATCAAGTCATGGGGCGGGAAGGGAAAGGAACCTGGCAAATTTGACGTTGCGCACGGTATAGCGATCGATGCGAAGGGGTTGCTCTGGGTGACCGATCGGGAGAACCAGCGGATGCAGGTCTTCGATACGGACGGGAAATTCGTCAGGGAATTGAAATATGCCGGTTTGCCATGCAGCCTGGATATCGGCAATCAATATATCTACATGGTGAACGGTTTTGCCGGCCAGGTTCTGAGGCTGGATCTGGACGGCAAGGTCCTGGCGGCTACCGGAAAACCTGGAAAAGGCATCGGTGAATTCGGCGAGGCTCATGTTATTGCGGTGAGCCCGAAGGGAGAGATCTACGTCGCCGACAGTGTCAACGCTGCCGTGCAGAAGTTTGTCAAAAAATAAAGATTCCGCAAACCTCGCAATCGATCGCAGCCGCGGAGCGGCGTTAGAGCGTAGCCCCGCGCGCAAGGGCGGGGGCAAGGCGTCGTCTTGGACTTCAAGCCCCTCCGGGCTAAATCGTTAATCGCACAGAACCCCGGGCTTACGCCCGAGGCTACACTCTCACGCCGCTCCGCGGCTGGAATTCGGATGCGCTTCGCGCGCTATTGTCGTCATCCTGCGGGTTGCGAGATACTTCCACGCATGAGAAAAGAAGTTCTGAGCACGCACCAGAAGGCGCTCCAGATCAACCTCGATCCGACCAAATACGGCACATTCGTCGAGATCGGGGCCGGGCAGGAGTTAGCGCGCTGGTTTTTCCGCGTCGGCGGGGCTTCGGGCACCATCGCCAAGACGATGTCGGCCTACGACATGACGATCAGCGATGCGATCTACGGCGCGTGTGACCGCTATGTAAGCCGGCAGCGCCTTCAGTCCATGCTCGACCGCGAGTTCGCCCTGCTGGTGGAACGGCTGAATGAAAAGCGCGGCTCGACCACGCGGTTCTTTGCCTTCGCGGACACGGTTGCCGCCCGCAGCTACACGCGGCAGGACGAGGCGCACGGATGGCTGGGCATCCAATTCCAGACTGAGGCGCAGGGCCCGCCGTCACAGATCATCATTCATGTGCGGCTTCTCGACACGGAAAACGTCCAGGAGCAGGAAGCGCTCGGCGTCATCGGGGTCAATCTCGTCTACGGCGCGATTTATCAGCACAGCGATCCTTACGCCCTGATCGACTCGCTTCTCGACAACCTCACCACCGAACGCGTCGAAGTGGACATGATCAAGTTCTCCGGGCCGGCCTTCGCCATTGTGGACAACCGGCTCATGGCGCTGCAGCTTGTGCAAAAGGGATTGACCAAAGCCGCAATGTTCATTGCAAATGGCGAAGTGGTCCAGCCCGCCGACGTGCTGCACAAGAAGTGCATCCTCGTCGAGCGCGGCAGCTTTCGCCCGGTCACCAGGGTCACGATCGATATGCTCGAATGCGCCACCGCGCAGTTTGTTCAGGAGCCGAAAGTACAGGGCGAGGACGTGGTGGTGCTCATGGAGATGACGCTCAGGAACCTGATCGAGGGTGACAAGATCGACCACAAGGACTTTCTCGATCGCGTTGATATCCTCGGCGCGATGGGCAAAACCGTGTTGATCTCCAACTACAGCGAGTATCACCGGCTGGCGTCGCATCTCTTTCTCTATACGAAAAAAATGATCGGCATTGCGATGGGCGTGCCGACCCTGCGGGAAATTTTCGACGAAAAGTATTACACAGACCTCGAAGGCGGCATTCTGGAGAGCTTCGGGCGCCTGTTCAAGAATGATTTGAAGCTCTACGTCTACCCGGTAAGGGAGCCGAAGTCCGGCGCCCTCATCTCGGCCGGCAATTTGCGGGTCGCGGAGAACCTGCGGCACCTGTATGCCTACCTCCTGGAAAATCATTTCATCGAGTCCATGCGCGACTTCAACGAGACCTGCCTGCCGATCTTCTCGCGCGATGTGCTGGCCAAAATCCGCTGCGGCGATACCAGCTGGGAAGGCATGGTTCCGGCGCAAGTGGCGGAGATAATCAAGGAACGGAAGCTGTTCAACTTTACCGCCGGATGATTTCCGAACAAGCACTGCTTTCAAAACTCACGCGGCGCCTGATCCCTTTCATGTTCATGCTCTACATCGTGTCCTATCTGGACCGCATCAATGTGGGTTTCGCGGCATTGCAATTGAACAGCGCGTTGAAATTCGATCCCGCCGTATTCGGCCTGGGCGCCGGAATTTTCTTCATCGGCTACTTCATCTTCGAAGTTCCCAGCAATCTGATCATGGAACGCGTTGGGGCTCGCATCTGGATGGCGCGCATCCTGGTGACGTGGGGCATCATTTCCGCGGCGATGATGTTCGTGCGCGGACCTGCGACGTTCTATACGCTGCGATTTCTGCTTGGCGTTGCCGAAGCCGGCTTCTTTCCCGGCATGATCCTCTACCTGACTTACTGGTTTCCCGCCGGTGCCCGCGGCCGCGCGGTTGCCCGCTTCATGACGGCGACCGCGATTGCCGGCGTGATCGGCGGCCCTGTTTCGGGTGCGTTACTGGAGATGGACGGAATGGGGGGACTGGCGGGTTGGCAGTGGTTGTTTCTGCTCGAAGGGCTGCCTGCCGTGATCCTGGGTTTTGTGACCCTGGCGTACTTGCCGGATGGTCCGCACAACGCGAACTGGCTTACGTCGGACGAGAAAGCGTGGATCTTATCCACGCTTCAGGAAGAGCGCGAGCAGATCCGCAGGTATGGTCATCACACGCTGCGGGATGCGATCGGCAGCGGCCGGGTGTGGACGCTGAGCCTGATTTACTTTGCAGTCATCATGAGCTTCTACGGCGTGGGCTTCTGGCTGCCTCAGATCATTCAGGCCTATTCGGGATTCAGCAATCTGCAGGTGGGAATTCTCAGCGCCGTGCCGTATCTCGCTTGTGCGATCGGCATGGTCTTCATCGGAAAAAATTCGGATCGGACCGGCGATCGGCGATGGCACATCGTAATTTCCGCCTGCACCGGGAGTATTGGATTGATCGCCGCGGCGTTGTTGAAATCCCCCGCCGCAGAACTTGCCGCGCTGGCTCTCGCAGCCATTGGAATCTGGGGAACGCTCGGTCCGTTCTGGGCGATGTCGTCCGAATTTCTGAGCGGCACCGGTGCCGCCGCCGGCATCGCCCTGATCAATTCGGTAGGAAATCTGGGCGGATTTCTCGGTCCATTTATGGTAGGTGTCGTGCGCGGCCAAACGGAAGGCTTTGCGTGGGCCCTACTTAGCCTGGCTCTTTTCCCCTTCATCGGTGCTCTGGTCACGCTCGCATTTGGCCGGTCTCAAAAGCATCGTATTCCGAAGTGACCTCTTGATCCTGCCGGGCGCCGGTAGTGAGTGAGAACTAATTCGGGGACAGACGTATAAATCCCCAATTACGAGCAAACGAGCGATTAACCGTAATTTGGGATTTATACGTCTGTCCCCGAATTAGACGGCGCATCCCCTCTTCCTCGGGGGAAGAGGGGACACGCACTTTCGGTTTTTGGTAGAGCTACTTCGCTAGGGCGTTGGGCCGAACCTGGAACTTGATAACCTTGCTTGTGTTTCCCTTACCGCCTTCCACATGGAACGGAGCCCGGGTAGCGTAGGTCGTCCAGATGCCTTTGCCTTTCCAGCCTGCGCTGGCGTTGTCGATCCGGCCATCCAGTCCTTTCGCATAGAAGCCCATCGGATACGGAATGCGGAAACTGAGAAACTTCCCATCCACGACGGCCAGCAGAGCTTCGGACTCGTTGCCCGTAGCAAGCGGGACGTCTTTGCCCATGCCAAGCATGTCGAACCGGTCCACGAAATTGTAGTAGGCCGAGTCGGCGCTGGCGCTATCGACGGCCCCTTTGTAGTTCGGGCCGGGGAAGGGGTACAGGGTCCAGCCTTCGACACAATGCTGTCCGGTCGCCGCAGCAGGTCCGTTCAGAGGACCTTTACACTTGCGGCGGTCGAAACTCGCGTACTGTCCGCTCGACAGCACCGTCCAGACGACGTCGTTGCTGTCCACGTCCATGCCGCGCGGTGCAAACCCCTTCATCGTCGTCTTCGGGTTGTTCCACGGCACTTCGTAGTATTCGGCGAGTGCTGTCGACTCCGGGCTCGGTCCGGGGACCAGGCGAACGACGAAGCCGGGCATGCCCAGGCCGGCTCCCCAGATCGCGCCATCCTTCGTGCTCGGAGCAACGGCGTAGAACGCCGCATTGATCCGCTTGTCCTTGGTAGGATCGACCGGAGCGTCGGGCTCGACATAGGCATCTCGCTTGCCGTTGCCGTTGGTGTCGAGAATGAACGGCGTCCAGCCTTGCGCTTTCATCTCATCCTTGGTCTCGAGGTACACCTTGGTGTTGAACCAACCCTCGACCGGACCACCACCAGAGAACCACAGCGTGTCGTTGTAGTCGAAGTTGATGTGATGTGTGCCGAAGCAGGTGTCGACGGTGGTGACCTGTTTGGTTTTGGGATCGTACATCTGGATCTGCCGGCCGCTCTGCGTAATCGGAAACGCCTTCGCGGACGGATGAGTCGAGCCCTCACGACAGAAAGCCGGAGTCTGGTTCTGGCGGACGCGCGCGGCGATCCACACACGGGCTTCCTTATCCATGGCAAAGCTGTGGGCGTTCGCCTGACTCGTCCAGATGGTCTCGTCGCCCCAGTAGGGGGATGGCTTTGCAGGCGGCGTGGCGGCTTCGCTCGGTGTCTTTGGATCGCGAACCGTCAGCTTCACCTGTGACGCGGTGTTGCGAACAGGGTCTATGACAGGCATGTAATCCGCGGAGGCCTCGAGCGCCCCGTATATCGGCCCGTTCGCATTGACTGTGGGATTTCGTTTGTCGGTCGCTATCTCATCATGCAGGTACACCTTCGGATCGGCCCAGTCCCACATGGTGATGACAACGTTCCGTTCCTTGCCCTGCGGGCGGGGTGGTGCAGCCGTCGGGTATTCGCCCTTGGCAATCCGGTCCGTCCAGTCGCCGTACATCTTTAACGCCCGCTCTTTGCCAACCTGAGTGAACCGGGCGAGCATTCCGCCGCCGGCCTGCCCGGACTGAATTCGCCGCTCCCAGGCCGCCGACGAGTTCGGGAACGAGCCGAGGGTCTCCGGGATCTCGCGCGTCGCTCTGCCGCCTAATTGATGACAGCCTGTGCAGCCATCGGTGTTGACGACGTTGCGAATCCATTCTCCCTGGCTCCTCATGGTCGGGGCAATTCCATTACCCGTGGGGCCTGTGCCGGGGAAGTCACTCTTTGGCGGTACTTGCAACAGCGCGAACCAATACAGCGCGGGATAGTACTCCGCCGCCGCACGCGGACTCGGTGCGGCCGTTGCTGTGAGATTCAGAGTCTTGCCGGGCGTCGCTTTGACTTTCAGTGAATCCACGAGCCCGTAGCCGCGAACCCACACGTCGTAGTTCGCTTTCGGAAGGTCGGGCAAGAGGTAGCGGCCCTGGTCGTCTGTCACCACGGTCTTGATGAGGCGCGTGGGAGTTTCCTTGGTTTCCGCGATGACCCATACTCCAGCTTCGGGACCACGCGGTCCAGTAACGACGCCGGCGATGTCATCGTTATCGATCGCAATCGCTTGAGAGGCGACTTGACCTTGCACGCCGCCCAGCGAAGCCAACATGATCGCGGCGAAAGCAATCGCCGCGAGTTGAACATAAGATCTTCTGGTCATTGGACCTCCTTCGGAGGATTGATGCTCGGAACAGTAAACCCCTGCGGAACGCCGTTGTCAACTCCCGTCAAACCACTTTATTGGCAGTGAACATTCCATACGACATCGCGCCCTGGGCGTAGGCATCGGCGATATCGGTGAAGGACCTGATGAATTCAAGCGTGGCCGGATCGGCCGCCCCCAGAATTCGACGGACCATCGGCAGGCGCGGAATCTTCAGGCACACATCCCAGGTTTTGGAAACCGCATGAGTGATGTCCTCTGCGGTTCGAACGCGAAACCCGGCGTCGGCCATCCACGCGCAGTATTCGGACTTGCTGGCCAGAGAAGGACAGAGCATACGACGGCAAACCCGGTCGACGATCTCACGGTATTCACCAGACTGGATTCCGTCGGACTTGAGCCAGGCGCAAAGTGCAAAAACTCCGCCGGGCCGGAGCGCGGCCGCCGCCGCGCGAATGAAGGCGGCCTTGTCAAAGAGGTGCTCTGAGCATTCGATCACCCAGACCACGTCGAACAATTCGACATACTTCAATGAGTTCGCATCCTCCACCTGGAAGCGCACCCGTTCCTCGAGGCCCTCTTCGATCGCGCGCGCCCGCGCCATCTCTAGCTGGGCCGGGCTGATTGTCAATCCCAGCACCGAACACTTCAACTCGTGGGCCAGCCAAATTGCCGACGCGCCAAGACCGCATCCGACGTCCAGCACACGCGAACCCGCGCGAATCTCCGCGCGTTCGGCGAGCTTTTCGACAAGCGCAACCTGCGCCTGTCCTGGCGATTGGTTTTTGTCCCAATAGCCGTGATGAATATGATCTCCCCACAACGTGCGGTAATAAGACGACAGACGGTCGTAATGTTGCCGGATACTGTCCACGGTAATGGGCTGGCTGGTCATGGCTGGCCGAAAGCATAGCAGGTTTTTCATTGACCAATGACTGATGGCCACTGACCAATGACCAATGAAATCAGTCATTGGTCATTTTCGATTCCGGGTCGAGTCTGCGGGAGTGCGCGTCGGGCGTGATGAAATGCGGGTCCGGTTTGCAGCAGTACAGGTCGGACGTGCGGAAGTGCAGGTCCGGTGTGCGGAAGTCCGGGTCGCACGCCGGGCAACCCGCGTCGACTGATAGTGGCTCTCCGCAGCGAATAGGTGCGGGTCAGTCGAACTCTCTACGGGGCGCGGATTGCGCCGCCCCGACCCGGCCCGCAACGATGTCCGCCATGAAATAGTTTTCGCCGCGGACAGGGCTTCCGACAATGCGCCGGAGCATGGCGATCTGACCGATGTGGGTGAGGGCATCCGCGATCGGACCCTGAAAGATTTGTTCGGCAGGAAATCCGAGCAGAGTGTCGGCCGCAAGACGCCGGTCGAGAGTTTCGAGAGCGGCGAAGAACCGCGCCACTTCCCGGTCCCAGGGCAGGGGGGTGGACTCGTGAAATGTGCGTTTCCCGTCGGCCAGGCAAACGGCCCAATCCAGCAGGTCGCCAATGTGGGCCAGGATCTCCACCGGTGTCCGACTGGACGGCGCGGCCCTCATGTCCCCAAACTTCGCGTCAACATCGCGAACGGTCTTCCCGCCGCGATAAGCCAGAGTTGCAAGTGTATGGCGCAGCATCTCGCCTCCTGCCTTATAGTAATCGCCATGGCTGCCGAACGCATACCGATACCGGAACTCCAGAAGAAGCTCGAAACGAGCAAGAAACTCGTCGTGGTTGACGTGCGCGAACCGAAAGAGATCGCGGAAGGCGGCGCGATTCCCACCGCCGTTCACATACCGATGGGTCAAATCGAAAAGCGCATGGATGAATTGCCTAAGAACGCCGAACTCGTCTTCTACTGAGGCGGCGGCGGGCGCGCGTCGCGCGCTGCTGAAGCGTTCTTGAAAGCCGGCTACAAGACGGTGCATTTCTGTGGAATCCGCGATTGGAAAAAAGAAGGTCTGCCGACCGCACCAATCAAGAAGCGATGACGATCAAGAAGTGATCTCCGCGTAGGCGCGCACTCCCGACTCATGCGGGAGCACACAGAACGTGCTGCCCCATCGCGGCAGTGTTGAAAGGTCCCGCAGATTCTCTACAATGGGGATTTTTCCACCCGGAATGAGGTGTGTTTGTCGCTCTCCCGTGATCCAGAAATCCACTCCCACGACCCCGACGCCTGAGCGCACCAACCGGAATATCAGCTCATCCGACAAGAATGGACCGGGTTCCCAATAAGCCTCGGTCCCCCATCGAACGTCCCATCCGGTTTGAATCAACACCGCCTTGCGTTTCACCTGAGAGTCGTGGAACGGAACGTTCACCTCGTGCCGCATCGGACCGACCGACGCCAGAACAATAGTGGGAAGGGAATACAAGGCCGACGAAGCGTCTGGTGCAACGTCTGGTTGTACGTGGTCGAGATCGATTCTCCGGATCATTGCGACAGCATAACAGTGGAAAGGGAATACTGCCCGGTTCTTCCCCGATTCCACATCGACGAGGAGATCAGGGCATTCCTACCCTCGCCGCAAACCCCCGTCAGTAAAGGATCTTAGCGATCCCACAGTGACTGGTCCGTATCGTGCACGTCTTCATTGGCTAAGGCATTTTCTAAACTGTGAGGTGACAGATGAGATTTTTCAGGACGACGTTAGTAATGGTGTTGTTGCTTGCGTTCGCTGGAGCGGCTGTAGCCCAGGTTCAAGTCCAGCGGGGCGGCGACAATCCGATCTACAAAATCACGATCAACGTAGTGGAACGGACGACAACGGCAATCAATTACCAGCATCGATCCGGGTCTACGACGATCGATTTTCGCGGGACACCGTTGCTACCAGCAGCAAGAGGCGAAGCAAAGGTGGAAAGCAAGCAGGGTTACATCGAAATCGAAGTGGAATTCGATGACCTGCAGCCTGCCACCCGATTTGGTCCCGAATTTCTTACTTATGTTATGTGGGCGATCAGCCCTGAAGGGCGAGCAGTCAATCTCGGAGAAATCATTCTTAATGGCACGAAAAGCAAGCTGGACGTGACGAGCGACCTTCAAGCCTTCGGTCTCATAGTGACCGCGGAGCCGTACTTCTCCGTTACCCAGCCGAGCAATGTGGTTGTAATGGAAAACGTCATCCGGCCGGAAACGCGCGGCAAGATCGAACAGGTTGATGCCAAGTTCGAACTCCTGGAGCGCGGCCAATACACGGTCAACGTTCCCCCGGCGGAGTTGAAACCCATTCCTCTGGACAAGAAGATACCCCTCGATCTGTTTGAGGCGCAGAATGCCGTGCGGATCGCGCGCTGGGCCGGCGCAGACAAAGATGCGGCCGACTCCTTTAAAAAAGCTCAGGATCTTCTGACTCAGGCCGAAAACTACCAGGCGAGAAAAGCTGGAAACAAGCCGGTTTCGATGACGGCTCGGGAAGCTGTGCAGACTGCCGAAGATGCCCGCCTGATTGCTCTCAAACGTCAGGAGGAACAGCGGCTCGCCAGCGAGCGCGCAGCAGCGGCCGATCGCGAAAATCAGGCCAGGCTCGCGGCGGACAGAGCAAGGCAGGAGGCCGCAGCAGCGGCGCAGCGAAGCGCTCAGGCCGAGCAGGAGCAGCGTCTTGAAGCTGAACGCCGCGCACGCGCCGAAGCCGAACGCGCACTGGCTGAAGCCGATGCCGCGCGGACGCGGGCAGATGCGGAACGAACCAGGGCTGAGGCGGACAGAGCACGTCTGGAAGCCGAAGCGAATGTCGCGCGCAGCGCGCGCGATAGGGACGCCGCACAAGCCGATGCCGATCGCGCTCGTCTGGCTGCCGGTCAGGCGGAGCGGGAGAAACAGGAACTTCGGAGACAACTTGTCGATCAGTTCAACAAAATCCTCGAAACTCGTGACACCGCTCGTGGGCTGATCGTGAACATGTCCGACGTTCTTTTCGACACCGGAAAGTACACACTGAAACCGGGCGCCCGTGAAAAGCTCGCGAAGATTTCAGGTATCGTGCTCGCGCATCCCGGACTGAAGCTCGAAGTAGAAGGGCATACGGACAGCGTCGGGGGCGAGGAGTACAACCAGAAGCTATCAGAACAGCGGGCCAGCTCGGTTCGCGATTTCCTGATTTCGCAGGGCGTCAGTTCCACGTTGATTACGGCGAGAGGCTTCGGTAAGGCGCAGCCTGTCGCTTCCAACGACACGCCATCCGGCCGGCAGCAGAATCGCCGAGTCGAGATGGTTGTTTCCGGTGACATCATCGGAAACCCGATTGGAGGCCCGTCGACTCAGCAATAGGGGGTAATTCGGGGACAGACAGGAAATCTGACCAATGCTCAATTCCCAATTTTCATCCGATCAGAATTGAGAATTGGGAATTGAGCATTGGTCAGATTTCCTGTCTGTCCCCGAATTAGTCCCCTTCCGGAGGTAAAAGCATGCCCACTATCAAAAAAATTCTCTGCCCGGTCGATTTCTTTCCACACTCGGATGCAGCGGTGCAGTACGCCGCGGACCTCGCGACACAATTTGGCGCTACCATCCATTTGGTTCACGTGGTGATGCACGTTATGCCGGCTGCCTACGAGTATCCGCTAAACACGTCGGACGTAATCCGGTCCGTCGAGGACGCCTCAAAGCGGGAGATGAACAAACTGGTGGCAAGGCTCAAGAAACGAAACGTCAAGGTCACGAGCGAGGTCCGCACCGGACATATCCACGAAGTTCTCAAACGGGTGATTTCGACTGTCAAGCCGGATCTCGTTGTGACAGCAAACCACGGGCGCAGTGGCCTCGAGCGTTTTTTCATGGGATCCGTCACGGAATGGCTGACGCGTAACAGCACGGTGCCGGTTCTCGCGGTGCCCATCGACACGAAGGCGAAGCCGGCCAGGAGGAAAGCACGTCCGGCAAAGCGCGCGGCCTAGCCGTACCGGCTCGAATTGCGGCACAATGGGGTCATGCCGCTGCAATCCGGCGACGCGCTGTTGATCGTCGACGTTCAGAACGATTTCTGTCCCGGGGGCGCTCTTGCCGTTCCCGAAGGGGACAAAGTTGTGCCGGCGCTCAATGAATGGATCCGGGAGGCGGGGCTTCGCGGTGTCCCGGTTTTTGCCTCCCGGGACTGGCATCCTGCCGATCACATCAGCTTCACGCAGAGGGGCGGTCCATGGCCGCCTCATTGCATTCAGGAAACGCCTGGAGCCGCATTCCATCCCGATCTGGCCCTTCCTCCAAACGCTCAGATCATCAGCAAGGCAACGTCTCCGGACCAGGACAGCTACTCGGCATTCGGCGGTACCGATCTCGCGCAACGCCTTCGAAGCGCGCACGTGAAACGGGTTTGGATCGGCGGCCTGGCCCAGGATTACTGTGTTCGGGCAACGGCTCTCGATTCGATCAGCCAGGGCTTTGAGGTCCATCTGATTGTGAACGCAACGCGCGCGGTGAATGTCGATTCCGGCGATGGGCGGCAGGCGCTGGAAGAGATCCGGCGCGCGGGCGGTATTCTCGAGTGAGCTACCTCGCCCTTCTCACCGACTTCTACGAACTTACGATGCTCCAGGCGTACTTCGACGAAGGAATGAACGACACTTCCGTCTTCGATCTCTTTGTGCGACGCCTGCCTCCAACGCGCAACTATCTTGTCGCCTGTGGTCTGGAGCACGTGCTCGAATATCTCGAAACGTTGTCGTTCTCTTCGGAGGCGATCGAGTACCTGAGATCGCTTCACCGTTTTTCCGACGCATTCCTAAAGAGTCTTCTCGATTTCAAATTTACCGGCGATGTCTATGCGGTGCCCGAGGGAACCGTGGTTTTTCCAAACGAGCCGATCATCGAGGTCGTCGGACCCTTGCCGCAGGCTCAGTTCATCGAAACGTTTCTCATGAATCAGACTCAGGTGGCAACTCTTGCCGCTTCCAAGGCCGCTCGCGTGGTTCACGCCGCGCGCGGCAGGCAGGTTGTGGATTTTGGCTTGCGCCGAATGCACGGCGCCGACGCCGGCCTGAAGAAGCCGCGCGCCTTTCACATCGCAGGCGTTGGCGGCACCAGCAGCACACTGTCTGGTCAGGCTTACGGCATACCGGTCGCGGGCACGATGGCGCACAGCTTCGTCCAGGCGCACGCAAATGAACTGGAGGCCTTCCGCCGGTTCGTCGGAAGCTTTCCCGAAGCAACTCTCCTTGTCGACACCTTCGATACCTTGAAAGGTGTCGAACACGTGATCCAGCTTGCAAGGGAACTCGGCACGGAATTTCGTGTTGCCGGAGTTCGTCTGGATTCCGGAGACGTGGCGAGCCTCTCCGGGGAAGCCCGCCAATTGCTCGACGCCGCCGGCCTGGGCCGTGTGAAGATTTTTGTGAGCGGCAGTCTCGATGAATATGCGATTGAGAAGCTGCTCAATGCGGGCGCGCCCATCGATGGTTTTGGCGTGGGAGCCCATATGGCCACCTCATCAGACGCGCCTTTTCTCGATACTGCATACAAGCTCACGGAATATGCGGGGAGTCCGCGCATAAAGCTTTCCCACGACAAGTCCACGCTACCCGGACGGAAGCAGATCTTTCGCGAAAGTCTGGAAGGAAAATTCCAACGCGACATCCTCGGTCTGGCAGGCGAAAACCTGGCCGGAAGTCCGCTGCTGCGCAAGGTTATGGAAGGGGGCAGGCGGACGGGACCTCCGGACTCTCTTGAAGCGTGCCGCGCCCGCTGCAGAGCGGATATCCAAAGCCTTCCGGAGAATCTGCTGGACCTGTCCAGGGCGCATTCCTCATATGAGGTCAACCTCAGTGACGAACTCACACGAATGAACGCCGAAGCCGTAAAGAAGTTGCGCTGAGTTCCGAGCCAAACCCCCAATGGTAAAGAAGTTTCGCCAGGCTGCGAATGAAAGCCGGCGCCGTAAAGAACTTTTGCTGGTTTTACCGGAGGCGCAGGCCGTAGAATCGCTTCAAGCGAGGAGGACCCATGGCCACATTGATGTTCGTGCTGATGATGCAATTCGTCGTCTCGACGCGAGCGGGGCTCGTGAATTACGTGCAGGGCGATGTGAACGTCAAGGCCATGCAGAGCATGCAGGCCGGCACGGCTGTCAGGACCGGACGGGACGGACTTGCTGAAGTCCTGTTGAATCCAGGGTCGTTCCTGCGCCTGGACCGGGACTCTGAGGTCGTTCTGGAAGGAATCGAGCTGACCGATATCGCGGTTCGAGTCGTTTCCGGAACCGCGGTGATTGAAGCCGTTGATTTCAGTAAGGACATGCCGCTAAAAGTGACGACCGGCAACCTCGCGATTGAAATTATCAAGGATGGGATCTACAAGTTCTCCGACCGCAAAGTGACGATCATCGAAGGCAAGCTCCAGGCGGCCGACAACAAGATCGCCTTTACAAAAGGCTGGGAGCTTTCCAGGGATCAGACTTATCGCGCAATGAAAGTCGCGAAGGGCACTGCTACGCCGCTGGAAAATTGGAGCCGGTCTCGATCCGAATTGATCGCGAGAGCGAATGTGAATGTGGCGAATACTCTCCGACGCTCTCCACCTGTCCTTTCAGGATATGGTTGGACTAATGCCTGGATGTTTATCCCCGGTTTCGGCGCTTATATCTTCATGCCCGGTTACCACTACCGCTCACCCTACGGCTACGAATATCTGACCTTCGTGCCTGAAAGCCGCGGAGGCGGCGGCTCAGGCTATGAATCAGCCGGCGGAGGCTCCGGTGGTTCTGTCGGCAACTCTGGCGGGGGCAGCGGCGGCGGTTCCTCCGCTCCGTCCGTACCCATTCAGAGCCGCCCCATCGGGCCACAGATCGGTACCGATCGACCGTCACCGTCTCTGGGTAAACCGGGTCTCTAAGAACCCATTTTTGTCGTTGGACTGCTTAAACGCAGATAGTGTAGGCTGATTCGCATGTCATTGAGCATTTTGCTGGTTGTGCCGATCCGGGAAGGTGCCAACGTGCAGATCGCGCCCGACGCTGGAGTCCTTTATCTGGGCACGGCTCTTCAGAACAAGGGCTTCAAGGTCACAATGCTCGACTGCTCCAAGGACGGACTCACCTTCCGGGACTTCAAGTCCTTCCTGGAATCGAGGCCTTTCGATGTTGTGGGCTTTCGATGCTATAGCCGCGACCACAACTACGTCAGCCATCATCTCCGCATCGTACGGCAGGTCTTGCCGAACGCCCTGACCCTCGTGGGCGGACCTCATCCCTCGGCATTGCCGGAATTCGTTTTGGACACGATGCCCGCTCTCGATTTTGCCTGGAAGGCCGAAGCCGAAGAAGGCCTGCCGCAGCTGCTCTCGTATTTCCGTGAGTACGGAAAGGAAATACCGGAGACGGATCTGCAAAAGATTCCCGGTCTCGTCTGGCGCAACGCGAAGACCCGTACGATTGTTGTCAATCCGGCGGGCTTCGGGATGGATCTGGACAGCTTCGGAATTCCGGCGTGGGAGTTGATGCAGCCGGACACCTATCCCGGTTTTATCTGGGATGAGTACTACCCCATTCTGACGACTCGCGGGTGTCCCTATCCCTGCACGTATTGCAATACTCCCGGCCTGTCCGGAAAGAAGCTTCGGCATCGAAGTGTCCCGCACGTCATCGAAGAACTTCGATTTTTGAAGGATCGATACAACATTCACCGCTTCAGCATCATCGACGATGAATTCACGCTCGACAGGCGCTACGCCGCGCAGTTCTGCCAGGGTCTGATTGAGGCAGGACTGAACCTTCGATGGGACTGCCCCGTGGGTGTGCGCCTGGACTCGCTCACTCCCGAACTCCTCCAGCTCATGGAAAAGGCGGGCTGCGAAGCCCTTGCCGTCGGAATCGAATCCGGCAACGAGCGTATACAGAGGTTGATCCAGAAGAAAGTCACCGTCCAGAAGATTCGGGAAAGAGCCGCGCTGATCGACGGCGTGAGCCGAATCAAGATCTGGGGCTACTTCATGATCGGTTTCCTGGACGAAACCGAAGAAGAAATCTGGGACACGATCAATCTGGCCAAATCTCTTCCGCTCATGCGCGCGAACTTCAACCTGGTGATCCCTGTTCCAGGCACCGCCATATTTGAAGAGGCTTTGCGCGAAAAAAGGCTGGTGCTCGATCAGATCAATTGGGATACCTGCACTTGCGACCAGATCTCCTTCAGGCGCAATCATGTGTCCGGAAAACGCCTCGTCCAGCTGGAGAGGCTCGCCTACCTCCATTTTTATGGGCGGCCGCCCATTCTCTGGCAGCTCACCAGGTCCACCTTCAAGAACAGCGAAGTCGTATGGTCCAGCCTGAAGAAACTGAAGGCATTGTTCAGGTCGGGCGAAGTCGATTCTCGCGTACCGATGTACGTCCGCGAAGCTGACGTCTAAGCCCCAACAGGGAGTACACTGGAATTCAGGAGGCCGAGTCATGAGCGGTTATCGAATTCCCGTCCCTATCAACGATCCCATCCGAAATTACGAGCCGGGAAGCGGCGACAGGCAGGCTTTGAAAAGCAGGCTGGCCGAGATGTTGGCTCAAAAAATCGAGATTCCCCTGGTGATTGGCGGCAAGGAGGTGAGGACCGGCGACACGGGAACGCAGGTGATGCCGCACCGGCACGGCCACGTTCTCGCGACCTGGCATAAGGCCGGTCCGAAGGAAGTGGAACAGGCTCTCAAGGCCGCTGCAGAAGCGAGACGCGAGTGGTCGTCGTGGAGCCTGGAGGATCGCGCGTCGGTTTTCCTTCGCGCAGCCGATCTCATGGCCACAACATGGCGCTACACGATCAACGCCTCGACGATGCTCAACCAGAGCAAGACCGTCCATCAGTCCGAAATCGATGCAGTCTGCGAATCGATCGATTTCCTCCGGTTCAACGCTCACTTCGCCCAGCAGATTTACGATAACCAGCCGATGAGCGCGCCGCTCATGTGGAATCGCATGGATTACCGGCCTCTGGAAGGTTTCGTTTATACCGTCACGCCCTTCAACTTCACGTCGATCGGGGCCAACCTCTCGTCCGCGCCCGCGCAGATGGGCAATGCCGTTATCTGGAAACCCGCCAGTTCGACCGTCTTAAGCAACTACTACATCATGAAGGTGTTCGAAGCCGCAGGACTGCCTCCGGGCGTTATCAATTTCGTGCCCGGAAACGCATCCACCATCAGCGACGCCGTTCTTCAGCATCGGGATCTTGCGGGTATTCATTTCACGGGTTCGACCGAAGTATTCCAGACAATGTGGCGCACGGTCGGCGAGAACATTGCCAAATACAGGTCGTACCCGAGGCTCGTCGGCGAAACCGGCGGCAAAGACTTCATCGTGGCCCACACCAGCGCGGATCCGGATGCGTTGATCACCGCGATTGTCAGGGGCGGCTATGAATATCAGGGCCAGAAATGCAGCGCGGCCTCGCGCATTTATGTCCCCGACAGCCTGTGGAAGCGGGTCAAGGATCCACTAGTCGACACGATCAAGGGTCTGTCGATGGGAGATGTTTCCGATTTCCGCAACTTCATGGGCGCCGTGATCGATCGGGCTGCGTTCAAGCGATTGACGGGATATTTGGAAGAAGCGCGCAGATCGAACGACGCGCAGATCATCGCGGGCGGTGAAGCCGATGATTCGGAAGGATATTTCATCCGGCCGACTCTGATCCAGGTCAAGCGCCCGGACTATCGGACGATGTGCGAAGAACTCTTCGGGCCGGTCGTGACGTTGTATGTGTATCCGGAGAAGGAATGGGAGTCGACGCTTTCGATCATCGACAGCTCCACTCCCTACGCGCTGACCGGGGCCGTCTTTGCGACCGACCGTACAGCCATTGCCGATGCGCACCGTGTGCTGCGATTCGCAGCCGGGAACTTCTACATCAATGACAAGCCAACCGGCGCCGTGGTCGGACAGCAGCCGTTCGGCGGAGCCCGGGCCAGCGGGACGAATGACAAGGCCGGGTCGATGATGAACCTGCTCCGGTGGGTCAGCGCGCGCACGATCAAAGAGAACTTCGTCCCGCCGACGAGCTATCGGTACCCCTTCATGTCGGAGGAGTAATCCGGAGTAATTCCGGGTCTGTCTCGGAATTAGTCTGGTATTCCGTATGCATATTTCCCTCTCGTAAAGGAGGGAGATATGAAATCGACCGATGGATGTGCGATCAAGAGGACATTCCTGGACATTCCAAACGCAGCTGAGCTGGCAGGCTTCTCCGTGCGTCATTTCCGCAGAATCATTGAAGATGAGCGCATCCGGATAGTCCAGATCGGCCGGAAATTCTTTATCCTTGGCGCGGATTTTGAGCGCTGGCAAGCCGCTAAAAAAAGTAAACCAGCTTGAAATTTTTCCATCAACTTGATTGAAGGAAACCAAAGGTCGTGGCGGCCGCAAACCCCTTGCGGCTGCCCAGCTTGAACCTTTCTCACCTGCCTCGTTACACTCTCTGTCATGACAACCAATATGGAAACTTTCCAGTTTCAGGCGGAAGCCCGTCAGGTTCTGGACCTGATGATCCACTCCCTCTACACCAACAAAGAGATATTTCTACGAGAGCTCATCTCCAATGCTTCAGACGCGCTGGATCGGCTTCGATTCGAATCGCTCAGCCGGCCCGAGCTGATGGGCGCCGGCGACAAGCTCGAGATCTGGATCGAGAGCGACCCGAAAGAACGAACACTGACGATCCAGGACAACGGCATCGGCATGAGCCGCGACGAAGTGATCGCAAATATCGGAACCATCGCGAAGTCCGGCACGCGCGAGTTGTTACAGACCTTGCGGGAGAAACAGTCCTCGGACGTCCTTGCCTCGTTGATAGGCCAGTTCGGAGTCGGCTTTTATTCGGCGTTCATGGTGGCCGATCGCGTCACACTCGTCACGCGCCGGGCCGGCGAAGACAAGGCTACCCAGTGGGAATCCACCGGCGACGGCACGTTTACGGTCAACGAAGCGAGCAAGTTCAACCGTGGTACCTCGGTTACACTGCACCTGAAAAAGCCAGAAGACGACGCCGGCGTGGAGGATTTCACCGACAAGTACGTGATCTCACAAATCGTGAAGCGGTATTCGGACTTCGTGGCCTATCCGATCATCTATAAGGACAAGGACCTCAAAGAAGCCGACAAGGCGCTGAATTCCATGAAGCCCATCTGGACACGGCCGCGCTCGGAGGTGACGGACGCCGAATATCAGGAATTCTACAAGCATATCTCGCACGACTGGAACGAGCCGATGAAGACTTGGGCATTTCGCGCAGAAGGCCGGTCGGAATATCAGGCGCTGCTCTTCATTCCCTCGCAGGCCCCCTTTGACTTGTTTTACGCGACCGGCAAGTTCGGGCTCCATCTTTATGTTCGGCGGGTCCTCATCATGGAGCATTGCGAGGAGCTGCTCCCGCCGTACCTCCGATTCGTCCGCGGTGTCGTGGATTCCGCCGATCTGCCGCTGAACGTGTCCCGGCAGCGCTTGCAGGAAGACCGGCACATCACACAAATTCGAAAATGGCTGACGAAGAAAATACTCGATTCGCTCGAAGACATGATGAAGGCCGAGCCGGAGAACTACGCGGCATTCTGGAAGCAGTTCGGGCGGGCGTTAAAGGAAGGCGCAAGCTTCGATTTCGAGAACAAGGACAAACTCCTTTCCATTTACATGTTCGAGTCGTCCAACGATCCGGACAAACTCACAACACTGAAAGACTATGCCGGAAGGATGAAGGAAGGGCAGAGCGCGATTTACTACCTGACAGGGCCTTCGCGGCGCGCCGTCGAGAATTCGCCGCATCTGGAAGCCTTCAAAGAGAAGGGATACGAAGTTCTTTACCTGGTCGATCCCGTGGACGAGCTTCTGGTTCAATGGCTGCCGGAATTCGAGAGCAAACCCCTGAAGTCCGTTGGAAAGGGCGTGGCGGAGCTCGGCGAAGAAAAAGATCTGAAGGAAAAGTCGGGTCAGTACTCGGACCTTCTGGCCGCGCTTCAGAAGAAACTCGACGATCGAGTGAAAGAGGTGCGCCTGTCGAGCAGGCTGACGTCATCGCCGGCCTGCCTCGTAGTTTCAGAGCACGATGTGAGCCCCAATCTGGAGAAACTCCTGAACCAGGCGAAAGGTGAGGGTACAAAGCAAAAGCGGATTATGGAACTGAACCCGGATCACGAGATCATTGTGAAGATGCGCGATCGGTCCGGGGATGCCATGGTCGATGACTTTGCCGAAGTCCTCTATGGGTACGCCCTGCTGGCGGAGGGCTCGGAGCTGCAGGATCCGCTGAAGTTCAATCAGGCGGTCATGAGGGTGCTGGCGAAGACGGTTTAGTTTTCTGTAGATGACGCAGAAAGCAGAAGAAACTGCCGCGGGTTAAACACAAAGGCACAAAGACACAAAAAGGCCGCGATCAAGGATCCTTGATCGCGGCCTTTTTGTGTCTTTGTGCCTTTGTGTTTAACCCGCGGCAGTTTCTTC
>Ga0137394_10000328_pt1 | contig 33063 bp, 40 predicted proteins | sample czobulk116metaG_FD_108278 | JGI IMG/M metagenome (GOLD analysis project Ga0137394, IMG submission 108278) | Vadose zone soil microbial communities from Angelo Coast Range Reserve, California, USA - czobulk1.16 metaG | ecosystem: Environmental > Terrestrial > Soil > Vadose zone | place: USA... | reverse complement strand
GACGTGTGAGCCGCCCGAGTGGGCTCTTCGTGCGTGAGGCAGGGAGGAAGGGACGGACCCGGAGGGGCTCCCTCTGCCCTCTGCCCTCTTCCTGACACCTTACCCCAAGACACTGGCCTTCCTCCCCCCCGCTACTACTATCCCCGGATCGGTCCTGCAGGACGAGGTCTTTGAGAGTCCTCTCAGTACCGGTCACGGTTTGACGTCTTTCCTCGCCACCCTTACTCAATCCTCCCTCACCTTTCCCCTCATTCCCCCTTATCGCTGATACGACTGCCTAACGACGTGATGGCTGGTGCTTTGTTTATACCACTCCTCTCATACGCCCTTTCTCACCGTTTTCATTTGCCCTCCCCCCCCCCCGTCTCCCAATCCCCTTCCATCTGTTTTCATCTTGTTGTGATGTTTTCTCTATCGATGTTGTTGTTCAAGCTGTTTGAATATCCCCCCGCATTGTTAGTTTCCTTAACTTCTTTGTAGAATCATTTGCACTTGCATTTTTTTTTCATTTTTCCCGCATCTCTCTCGGGCTCTAATATCATGATATACATAGTATCCCTCACCAGTTTCGCAAAGAAAAATAATCGTAAATAGTACGCATAGTCACCACCCAAGTACGCCGTATTAGCATGTAAAGATCACATTTATACACCTACCCCCATCCGCCATAAAGACGTCCGAGTCCCCCGCACTATCCCCTCTCTGAGTCCTGATACTGTAAATCGAACCGGCGTGTGACTGACCTCGATCACACATTCCCACTTTTGGGCCGTGTTGTTTTCTCCTTATCTTCCTTCATACGCGCAGTTTTTTTTCTTCTCAATCTCACTCGAATATCATATCTATCGTAATCCCCACCCGTCCAAGTCGGGCTTGTTGACGAAATCTTCCATTCTCTGCCTCAGTAAATAGAGCGCCTGCCTGTATCAACTCGAGCCACATATCAACTTGCAGGGTCATAATGATGATGATGATGGCTGTATAACAATGCACGGCCGTCCGCCGTAAATCCATGGAAAAACAAAACAAAAAACAAAACAAAAAACATCGAATTGTTCTCGTCTCCTGCGCCCGAGGCATTTTTGCGAGGACAACGATCTCGTCGGTCATTTTGTGTTTGTGGTTTTTTCTTTTATCTTGTTAACCGCCGCGAATCGCCACCATTCCTTGTCGGTAACAAGCCGAGACGTCTCGCTTACATCTAAGTCCGGTGATCATGAATGAATTTCCGGCTTGGACGATGAGTTACGAGATGACCGACGGACAAGGGACAAGGGACAAGGAGGGAGGAATGGCCATCGGACAAGCGGAAAAAAACAAAACATATGCAAATTGAACATGCGAGGCGCCATCTAGGTAGGCATCGCGACCCCTGTGGTGGATACTGTACAGCAGACCCAAGTGTTCGAATCGGAACTCCGGTACATAAATATCGTCCCCTCTCCGAGCATTGTCGAAGGGACTCATACAGTCGCCTGAAACGCAAGGGGAGAGATGGTGGTGTGATTTGGGGAACCTGGTCAGATCGGCGCCATTTCGTTCGATGGTTGGTCACGGTTCTCATTAGTGGTGCTTCTTCCTCGCCTCACGTCAATTAACTCTGCCCACCCGCCGAAGAAGGTTTGGACCTCTTTGGGCGATATCGCACAACCCAAGGGTGACGGCGTACTTCCAAGAGCGGTATACGCTTTTCGGGATCATATTGCAATAGCTGCGAGTGACAACGGAAGAGTCCAATCAGCGCCCGGTCGTAAGTTCGAAGTTTTCAAAAGGCGACGGGGTAAAGGGTTGGGAAAAGCGCAAACAAAAAAGGGTAGGGGGCCAGACCAGGAACGCACATTCACGATCAAGTCTCGTGCTTCCGCAGAGACTTTCGGCGGAATTCGAAGGTCGACCTTTGCTATTCGCTTGTAGGTAGCTGCGGCATCAAGCGGGACCCCCGTCAGCACTAGAGCGCCAGGACGTCATCGGGGAAACCGGACAAGGACGCACCGTTATATCCGGACATCTCCTCGAATGGGGGTGAGCCAACAATGAACTCGTACGTGAGCACCCCGAGCGCCCAATAATCGACCTTCTCGTTGTGTTCGCGGCCCTCGACCATCTCGGGCGGCAGGTAGTCGAGCGTGCCGCAGAGCGTGGTGCGCCTATTGCCGGGCGCGTGCACGCTCCAGCCGAAATCGCCAATCTTGAGCTCGCCATTGATGCCAAGGAGAAGGTTCTCGGGCTTGATGTCTCGATGAATGACGTGCTTGGCGTGGAGGTAGGAAAGTGCGTCGGCCATCTGGTCGATGTAGATCGCGCTGCGTCGCTCCGAGAAGCAACCGTACTTTGTGAGCTGTTTGTAGAGCTCGCCCTTGCCGGCGAATTCGAGCATGAGAAAAATGCGCTTCTCGTCGTGGAAATAGCCGTAGAGGCGGAGGACGTTTGGATGTCGGAGGTTCTGCTGGATTTCGATTTCGCGACGGATCTGCTTCTCCACTCGGGACTGGACGATCTCGGACTTGTAGAGACACTTGAGGGCGAGGATGTATTTTGGCTCGATCTTCGTGCGAACCATGTAGACGCGACCGAATTTGCCTTTACCCAGAGGGCGGCCGATGTCAAAGTCGGTAAGGTGCCACTCTCGGGTGGGGCGAGTCCTAAGGAAGGCGGGTAGGTATCGAGGCGAAGCTACTGGGTGAGGGAGACCATACTAACCTTGAGACGCTAGAGTCAAGAGCGAGCTCCTGGGCCGCTTCTCCGTCAATTTTCTCGCCACGATTTTCGTTCTCGATCTCGAAACCGCCATCGTATTTGCCGATATCTAGTTCACGGTTAGAGGTAGGCTTGGACAGGGAGGGTTTCGATGCGGGTGCGGGCGCGGGTGCTGGAGCCTTTTGGGATGCGGATGCGGGTGGCCTCGTAGTAGCAGACTTGGAAGAGCCGGCGGGGGCAGCAGACCTTGGGGGCCCTGTCCTTACGGTGGACTTTGGTTTCTGTTCGGGAAAGGGATGGGGAGCAGCGAATTTGGTGAGGAGTTTTGAGACGCTTGCTTGACTGCCAGTTTTCTGGAGAGGACGCGAAGACTTTGTCGCGCCATTCTGTTTAGCGGATATTTCGAGAGCAGCGATTTGTCGAGTGACTGCACCGACGGAAGCCATAGCGAAAGGCAAGGTTGGTTGAGCCAACACGCGATTCGGGCAAGTTCAACACTCACGTGATCGCGCGATATGTTCTCCGGCTATGACATCATCACACTCTCATCTACGCATTCCATGGCCGCCCTCTGTCTATTTAAACCCGCCATTTCTTCCTCGTTTCTCCCCAGTCCAGTGTGCCCTCTCTGCACTGCGGCAAACCTTCCACTCGTTTCTATTTCCTAGCGTACACTATGTCTATCAACCCTCGTTTCATTCTTTTGCTCGCCTTCCTCCACCTCTCCACTCTCGTCGCCGCCGCTCCTGTCGATGGCACGAATGCTTCTCGTCTCCTTGAGAGAGCGCCCGACTCAGACACCGTTCTCGAGAGCAACACGCCCGTGGGTATGTTGGGAAGGTATCACCGCCACTCGAACCGTGGGGATTCCCCCATTAGCGGACCGAGTACGCATTCCCGCCATGGTTCCTCTCTTTCCACACCAGACCCTGCGGTCAGTGTTGCTCGCGTCGGCCGGAAGCGCTCTCCAGACGGTCTTGGTCCTCCGCCACCACCTCCGCCGCCGTCTTCACCGCCGCCTTCGTCTCCTCCTCCTCCACCACCGTCTTCGTCTCCTCCCCCTCCTGGTCCTCAAGGCCCTCAAGGTGGATCTGGCTCTACTGTATCTAACTTGGCTCAGAGTGAACAGGGCCGCGTCGGTCTTCCTGGCGCTTCTGGTCCTCCTGGTCCTCAAGGCTATCCCGGCCCCCCTGGACGTGATGGGTGGCCCGGCCCGCCCGGGGGATATCCCTACCGCTCCAATCACCGTTATGAGGAAGATCACGAGGAAGAGTATCCTGACCGTGAGCACGAATACCCCCACCACGGGCACGAATACCTTGATCATGAGCAACACATGGGTCCTCATCGTGGGCACGAGTATATGGACGACGAGTACCCTGATCGTCATGACTTTTACCCTCCGCCTCCTCATCACCGCGAATATCCTCGTCCCGGTTACGATGACCGTAACGAGTATCGCCGCCCACCTCATGATGAGTATGATCGCCCCTATCATGATGACAATCCTCCCCTCCCTCATGATGAGCATTACCGCCCTCCCTATGATGATTATCACCACGACGACTATCCCCGCCCCCATCATGATCCGTATTTTGATGACTATCCCCGCCGGCCACACGATGATTATCCCCGGCCTCATCCGGAATCGCATGGCGATGAATATGAGGAGCAACGCCACGACCGGTATCCGCCGCCACGTCCTGACGATCATGGGGACAAGCACCACAAAGACTCCAAAGAAGACGAGGAGGGCGCTCGTAAACAGGCGAACAAAGTCGACCTTCCAGAGACGTCATCGGTCGACCTTGCTTCGGTGCAGTTCCCTCGGCGGCGTGAGTTCAATGTGCCTTCCGGACACGAGGTGGATGCCATGCGGTTGAATGGACGTCACAATGGCCTCCACGAGCCCGAGCGTAGTGCAGACAGTTCACATATCAGCGCTCGCATGGATGTGCCTCTACCAGAACAAGAGATGAATGTCGCCCAACTCAGCACCCGCGAAGGCGGTTCACAACTTAGCGCCCGTAAACAGTTTGAACTACCAGCGGGTGAGATGAGCCTAGCGAAGCTTGCCACGCGTAGAAGAGATGACAATAATGCCTTTCCTGTCGGAGATGTGGGCAAGGATGCGGTGCATAGTGTACTGTAAGAGTGTTTGCACATGGGCGATGATGCGAGCATGTTATCATAGTTGGAATGCACGAGGTACATTACTACACCGTATTTGATAAGTTTCTGCACATTTATGTCAAGTCCTTATTTTTATTAGTCACGAAGGTGAGCATTGAAGGCGTCATTGGATGAGATCGCCACTTTCTCTCAAGTATGCCCACTGCAAACTGAAGGCCTCTCACCGCCTCACCTTTTTTGGTTCTGCACCACTTACGGGACCTAGATTCCTTCGTCTCACGGTATATGTGTACGATGCTCCTCGTTACGATTCGGTGCTCTGAGATGGATTCTCGTAGTGTACATTGCGCTCACTGGATGAAACACCCTCGATTGCAGTGACTTGAGGATCCTCGACGGATAACATCGATAACAGGTCTACTTTTGGGTCGGACCGTCGAGTTTGCCGCACCAGCGCCTCCACAAGCAGCTTCACAATTTTGACGTTCGTAGCAGTACAAGTTGCACAGCGATGCCGACAGGCTTGCGGCGGGTGTGGTACCTTTTGCTGGCATGCACAGCACATTGGCTAGTGGTGGAACGGAAACGTCAATTTTACATGTCGACGAAGTTGTCTTCCAGTTATTGTTTGACCGGCATTTGGCCAGTGCTGTATTTGACCTCGCTTTCGCAAATCGCTAAGCTTGCAATCTGGCGTAAGATAATGTGTCCTTCCGGTTGACATTTTTGTCTGCATGGCCCCCATCATGACGGACAAAATCTGGTTTCTCCTCCGTCGACGATCAGGAGCGCAAGCTCCAGGCTATTGAACGCCCTACCAAAAGTCGGCGTATTGGTCGACACCGACGTCGATGATGGCAAAGAAGATCAAGGCGGAGCCGCCGCGGGGCAACAACAACAACACCACCTTGCCCACGTCAACGCCGAAGAATGACCTTCTGACCTTGCGATCTCAACAAGATGCGATCATGGAAGTCGATGGAGGAAGTGCCGGTGCGAAGCCCCCGGAGGCGAAGAAGCAGAGATTGTCGGACGCGGACGAGGGAAGGAAAGGGTGAATGACTCGGAGTTTCCAGCCACCCAAACTAGCTGTGGATCCTGATGAAGTGGTGTGGTCCGCGCGTAGAGGTGTACAGTACTGTGCATGGACGCCCCTGGCTGCACCGAACAACGGAGATAAAAGACTCGGACTCTCGTCCGGTCCGCGCCGTGCAGTTGCCACTGGCAAGTGGCTGTGCGGCCGCCCCCGGGCTCGCTGGTTCCGAGTTCAAACCGGTGGCTCTGTCAGTGCTACTTCTTCCCGAGTTCACGAGTCATTCTCTCTCCACTTCCTCATCCCTCTTCATACACCCAAGTTCTTTTGTTTCTTTGTCGATATGTAAGTACGATACTCGATCGGATATAATTCAATGCTCACAGGTGGCCTCTTGTACTTGACTGTATAAAACTCTGTCGACTCGCAAATCCACCCCGCCGGGAGTCCCCCGGGACATTCTCCTAATCGGGGGCTCTTTATCATTATCATGGATGACTTTTGGTTTATCTGAAGGTGATAAGGAGTGATAAGATCGATAAGAGACCTTGACTTTGATTACGAGAACTTTCTCGTTTCGAACTTCAAGAATTTCAATTTGGCATCCGTCTTTCCTCCTCAAGGTTTCGCTTGGCTGGCTCCCTTCAAGTTGTCTTCCATCATTGAAATTAGGATGTGGCATCATCATACGAGGGGGTACGATCCGTCACGATCGTGCCACTGTAAAGTCTCATCCATGCGTTGATGGTAAGTAAAATTAATCACGTACATAATGATGTTCAACTTGTCCCCGCAGGTTCGTGCATCAGGTTTTGGGTTTTGTGATTGAAAGTTACCCTGTGGCTTACGGATGTTCCTGTGAAAGGCCCGGGCAGCGGGGCAGAAGCTCTGGAGCACGGCATCGTGTTGTACACGTGTACGGAGTGAAATCGTGGCTTTTGGAGAGCTACTCGGAAAACTTCACGCACTCATGCAGCCGTCCTGGTCACTCGCGGCTTCCAACCCGCGCCGTGCTGTTTAGCTGCTAGATACTTTCCGGTCCCCACGGTGCGAGAATATAACAATCTGACACCCTTTCCGTGGCAGATGAGGTATTAGGGTGAAAACTCAAGAGGGTGCCATTGCGATGAAAAAGAAAACTGGAAATGAATTAGGAGGAAGTCTATTACACTGTCGATTACATCGACAGATGCACAGTGCGTCTAATAACCGATAGGCTTCACAATATCTTTGCTCGACTGCGCTTGGGCGAGGCTCAAATAGGTGTCTATCACAGTCGATGGACCTCAGTAGGGTATTTCCAAAAGGACATAGGATACATACTCCAAACAAGGCTGACCATGCTCACGAAAATGAAGCGAAATTGTGGGGGTACCAGGGCAAAATTGATTATCTGCGTAGGGGTATACACTGCCCTATGTGTCCGACAACGTGAGTCAGGTTGGGGAGAAGTTGAACAAGGGTAAGAGTTTCTCACCAGGACCGCACCAGCGTCTGCGCATACATCTAGAGAAAAGTCAACACGCGCTGAATAATTGTGTGAGAAAGAAGGCGTGCTGTGTTGAGGCCATCGATAACACCAGATATACCCTTGCCTTCCATAAGGGACATTGACGTAAAAAACCAGCCCACGACAACTGCCAGGCAAATTGAGCTCTCGCATCATGGGTGCTGTGGAGAACAAAGAACGAACCAGGTGCCATAAGTGTCTGGTCCAACCAAGTCTGTAGGTATTGGGTAGTCAGTGATTGGGGGCTATGACAGGTATGGTAGTCACGCACGCGATAGATCACAGCCTTAGCAGGGGTTGCAAAGCGCAGCCGGCTAAGAAATGCAATCCATTTTGAAACCGGGGGCCCGAGTAGGCAGCCTTGTAAGGGGTGATGATCGATGGCCCAATGCAATGTGATTAGATGTGAATTTGAGGATGCACATGCCAGCGGTCACCTCCATAAAATGTAAGGCGTGCCGTTCGCGAAAACTAGAGAAAATTTATGAACGCGGGTAAGTAAGGCAGGTTGAGAGCAAAAAAAACATGCAATGACACGGACATCATGCCTTGCTCGCTTTTTTTCGATAGCCTGCTGGGCAATGATATCGCCAGCGGCGAAGAGAACAGCCGAGGTTGCGCATTGTGTTGCCAAAGGTCGTTTGAGTAGTAGCTTACTAGAAATTATCAGTATGCTGGCAGAGGGACATCGACCAGAAGGCTGACTTAAATGCGCGGAATAAAGATGCCATGCACGGTGGGCTGCAAGCAGCAGTGAATGCTGTCCACACGTCACAAATTACAGATCCTTGCATAGGTAGATTATGTAAGGGAACCAACAGCAGGGACCTAGCCTCGTGACCTGGCAGTCTCTCTTATCGGGTGAACCACGGAGTTAGCTGTATGTATTAGAGCGCATTCGGGAAAAATAAAGAGGCGATGAGTTGGTGTGCCGAGGGGCTGTCTGGTAATCTTTTTTTGTAAATTAGGTGCGTGGTTTTTTTGGGAATCACCCAGCCAAAAGTTCCATAAAGTCCTCTCGCCCAGTCTTTCCTTATCGCATCAAGGATCCGGGCTACTTAATTACTTGAACTAGCGAATCTTCGGATACAACCCTGTGCATCTCTATCTACTATGGGTATCGCCCTACCGGTGGCAGAAGAGAAACAATTCTTGGCCCTGTACCTTTTGCACACATTGACCGTCAGTCACCGAGTCCTGCGGCGGAATCGCCACAAGCGTGGAAATGAAGACCAGAACGCCGCGGAGGAGCGGGCGCGATTGGCGTCGAGGATGTACGCGAGCGTGCTTGAATTGATCCAGCTGTGTGCGAGGAGGACTTTTGGATCAGTATCGCCAGGGGTGAGAATTTGGGCGAGCCATGCGTATGCGATGCAGGCTAGTGGGGGGAATGACGCCGCGGATTTGGTACTTTGGGTGTGATGTGTCTTTAATTGCCTTGAGTGGGGAGAGCCTTGAGTCAGTGATTAGTTGCTGTACGTCTGGCGAATGACTCGGACATGAGGTTCAGGACCCAGACCCCTTTCAACGCAAACTAATTATTACAGTAAAAAAGTCCTAGCTGCTTCACTTAGAGGGTCTTTGCACACAAGCCTATGCACCTCCATCTATGATTGATTGTGGACATTAACTTCACCGCCAGGGGCAGGCAAGCCATCAACGTTCACTGCAGACGCCGGACGAAAACAACTCTGGGCCTTTGCCTTCTCGCATTCTTCGGCGGCCATCCGCCACTGGCCCCCACGCACTTGCACAAGCAAGAACAAGAGTTCACAAAGGACGAGAAGCCCCGCCCACAGAGTGTATAACCCTCCGTCGCCAACCGAGTCCTGCAGTGGAACCGCTGCGAGCGTAAAGGCGAAGCCGGTGACGCCGCGGAAACAGCTATTCGTCGCGACGGCCGCAGAAGAGCGGCCGGGGTTGGCGTCGACAATGTACGCGAGCGTGCTCGAATAGATCCAGCTGTGAGGAGGGCTTTCAGTCAGCATTGTCATGGGCGAGATTTATTGTGGCTCACATGGAGAAGAAGCCTAAAAAGAAGAGCGAGATGCATAGGGCGGAAACGTGCACGTGTTCTTGTGCGAGCCATGCGTATGCGAGGCAGGCAAGTGGGAGGAATAGCGCAGCGGGTTTCGTGCTTTCTAAGCGCATCTACGGTTCTGTTATAAGTGGAGGGAGAACCCCGGGTAGGGGGGGTTGAGCCGGGAATAGGTACTGCACCTCTGGCGAGTGATGTCCACCATTTGCGTGAGTTAGTCGACGCAGCTCCCGGTCCGACCAGCGTCCACCGAGCAGGCTGCCGAGTATGCTCCCGACGCCGAAGGAGAGGAGGACTAGCCCAGTCCTGAGCGCGTCGTAGTCATACGCGCCAGTGAGCGTTCGAGAGCACGTAAATGCGATGGAGAAGCCAAATGCGAAGAGCAAACCTGAAGTGCGAGTGAGCGTGCCAGGGAGGGGGGGAAGAAGCGTGTTGTACCTGAGGAAAAGACTGTCGTGATATTGTTCCGGCGTCGGAGTATGAGGAGTAGGGGCGGGAACGGGTTCACGTCAGCCAGAGAGGGAGTGATTTTCGCTTGTGGGTCCAACTCCGCCGCTGCACCGCAGGACGACGACGGCGACGTTGGGCCGTCTCCAAGAGCCTCTTTTTCTCTCGAGTTAATTGTGTCCCGGACGGTCCGAGTCATGGTAGCACTTTGGCGACGAGCCAAAGCACGCTGATACGTAAGGCTACGCTCGCTGCGGAACGTGTCGCGGAAGAAGAGCGTGAATAGCACGAGGTCGATGCCGAGGATCGCGGCCAGCAGCCACAAGGAGGCGCGCCAGTCGAAAGCCTGCGTGAGCACGCCGCCGAGGAGCGGGCCAAGCGAGGGCCCGAGGAGAGGTGCCGCGTAGAAGATGCCTACCATCTTTCCGCGCTCGGCGGGGTCGTAGATGTCCGCAAGGGTGGCCGCACCGATGGCTATGAAGGAGCTCGAGCTGTGCTCATTCGCCGGAAAGGAAAAAAGGGAACGGGTGAGAAAGTTGGCTATTGCGGAGGGAAGGCCGTCGCGTGCCTACCCAATCGCTTGGACGGCACGCATGCCGATAAGAATTTCGATAGTCTTGGCCATTGCAGCAGCTATACATCCTATCAAAGATATCACAATAGAGGCGATATAGACGGGCTGGGGATTGTCAGGGGAAAACCTCAGCAAGGAAAAGAACATGCGTTAGAAAGCGAGGATAAGGAATCTTTACCTTGCGGCCCTTTATCTCGCTGATGGGGCACCACAGGAGTGGCCCCACGCCTTGGAGGATGATGAACGCGCCAAGGACCGGGCTGACCTGACCGCTGGTAGCTTTGAGATCAGTCTCGATCTGCTTGATAGCGGCTTCGAATTTGATGTTGTCGAATTCAGTAACTGAAGGCGAGGGACGTAGGTGAGGGACGTGTAAAAGATTTCTCACGATTAAGTATGCTGCCACCGAGGCCAGCAACCATCGATACAGAGAAGGCCATGCACAATATGTTCGCCTATAACATACCGAGACAGAGAAGGGACAAAAGTCCGAGTTGTCATCGGGCGATGGGATGATGAGAACGATAACATAAAGCCGAACAAACAGAACTGACTTTTAATTTGGGCGACCACGCTCTGGGATCGTCATTCACATGGACGTGTTCGATGTCCGAGACCCAGCTTGCGTCTATCCGAGTCAAAGCACCAGACGATTCCACATCGCTGATAACGGTGCCAGTGAGCGGGACTAGGGGAGGGGTGCCCGGGCCAGTCTGAGCGTCAGTAATACTAGCAGAGGCCATCGTCCGAGTTGCCCGAGCCACGGACAGAAAAATGCCGCCGAACTCAAAATCGATAAGATGGCTCGCCACGAGGGGACCGTTTCTCTTGAAAATAGGTAGGAGGTCTGGTGCTGAGCATTCCAAGGCCAGATCAGGGCCTTCGTATATAACCTTGTCGAGCAGCAGCGCTGCCAGTGCTGCACGTGAGGAGCTTTGTCCTCCCGGCCGGTACCGCACTGGCAGACCTTCGGAGCCATCGTCCGATGACAGTGCCTGGCAAGATGTTTTCGTATTACGTTGTACAGTATTGTTCGGGAGTCTTCTAGAAGTTGGCAAGATTCCTGAGGATAGAGGAGATCTCAAGATTCCCAAGAGCTGTCGGCTACTAGTAATAAGCCTGAAGATAAGATCACGACATCTGCCAGTGCCGATGATCCGCGTGTTCTCAAAGTAACCCCTTCAGACTACAGTGGCACTATGCACTCCGCTGATGGACATTTATTACTCATGCGCCATGACACGTCCGGCAAGAGTTAGTGCCACTAGGTGAACTCAGAATTCTCACGACTCCGAGTCGGTCTAAGTGAGAACAGCTTGAAGCAGGACAGTTAGAAGCTCAGGTATTGGCGTATTGAAAATAGAGCCTCGGGTGTCGTGAGTTCGTGACGTCGATAAGCCTCAAGATTATGGCAATATGCGGCAGTTGGGACGATCCTGGGTCCCAAGACGTAGGATACCTGGATAACTCTGGAACAAACTCGAAGTGAGCGATCGCCCACCGTTGCCCTGCTTATTTCGAGGCGCGACTCGAGGGACTTGAAGGGAGAGACAAATGTATCCAAATATAGCGCTACTAGCGTTATGGCCACGCCGCGGCTTGGATTGCTGAACTCACGTGGGAATGGCAGCAAGCGAATTCACAGCGTGGTTTTGTCGGTGAAGTAATACCTGGGGCTCTAATTGCTATATCTACGCACCTAGTTGTTCTCCTTCGGGCTGTCCTCACTTCACCGGGTCCTGAGATCGGCATTTTCTCGTAGCCCACGTCTCGTCCGGATGGTACATGAACGACAAGATGGCACTATCATGCCCGTCAGCGATGGGGAGCACCATGGGACTGTGGGAGTTACTTTGAAAACATGCCTCTGTCGTGATCTTCTCGTCCTATTAGTGGCCGACAGCGCTCGAGAAGTGTCTCTGGCGATGTGCTGTAATACAAAACCTTCTTCCCAGGTACTGTTATCGGGCGATGGCTCCGAGCTCCGAAAGCCTGCCAGGCAAAGGACGAAGCTCCTCACGTGGGGATCGCCCCTCGACAAGGCTATATACAAAGGGTCCCAACTCGGCCTTGGAATTCTCAGCATTAGACCTTCTCTTAAACGATCACCTCACGGCAAGGCATTTTATCGACTTTTGACGGCCTTTTCCGTCGTTCGAGCGCTGACATGAGGGCTACCAGTGTTACGGACACTCAGGCTGTCACTCAACCCGCCCCGCAGAATGGCCTTTCTCTACACCAGCTCGTACAGATGACGCTTGCCACTGCGAGTGAACGTCTGATAATATGCTGCATGGTTCGGGGCCGAGATACACGATGAATGGGGGTCACGCATGGATGATGGGATCATGCTCCTCTGGAATCTGAGCTGAATCGTTACTTTTGGGCACACCAGCTACATTTACGCACCTCTTGAGACGGACACTCGTGAGCCAGTCCGTCTTCGAGAGAGCACAGATCCAGAGAGTGTGAAGGACAGCGTTAGCTGACGTGACAGCTACATCCAGGATTTAAATCACCATGAGCACCAACAGACGACAAGAGATGAAGCCCAAAGAACTGTTCAGCCGCGCAGTGCACCTCCAACATCGGAGCCGCACGGCGACCGTGACCAAATCTGAAACACCACCGATCCCCTGCACCGCACAGTTGATCGTATAAGTGGACGTAGCCATTGAGATTGAATCACGCGCGAGCAGGGCCCAGGTGACGAGGCGAAGTGGGGATGGCCGGTATCGATTCTCTCCGAGAGTCCGAGTCCAGGAGTTCTAACGGTGTAGAAATTAGAAGGAGCGTGTTATTTCGAGCGTATTTCGGCGAAATCGGCGAGCAATTTCTTCATGGCAGGTCCGGATGGTCCGGGAAGCGGAATCCCTCGTCTATCATCACGTGGTCCGGCAATGGAACGCCGCCGGGTATTCCCGGCGCCCATCAACTCATATGAAACTTGGTCGCTGCATCATGCATCAGGCCCTCAGAATTCCCCGGTGCATTGTTACGGGTGCTGCAGCGGGAAATGCGCCAAGAAGGGTGGCCACGAAACTCTACCCCCCCCGCTAATAGTATTAAGACGGTGGTATTGGTGCCAGTGTGTGGTGACTACAGTATGCGGCCTGGCGGATGAGCGCCTTCGGCTCAGGAGCAGGAGCGGTGCTTTTCGGCGATCCACACGCCGCAACCCAATAACAGCGAATTTATTTGCGCCTTCCTTTTCCTGCGTTTGCCACGCGAGTGAGGGTGGCCCCTTTGAAGGTGCTATTTTGTCTGGTGTTACACACCGGCTAGTCATGGTACTAGTCATGTGCGTGATGGCACGCTGCAGCTCAACTGATGTACGTGCGTCTCCGAAGTGCTAGCCTTTTCCCGATGGCAGGTCATGTGTATGATGGAATTTGTTGTAGGTTACGGCGAGGATCCCTGTCCTTAAAATATCCCATGAGGATACACGCCATCATGACACAAAATACGAACGAAATCAATGAAATTTTTGTTCAGTCAAATCACATGCTCTGACGTTCCTGTAACCATGCGCAATATTACTCTCATTGCGTGATCTACCTTATGCACATTCGGGGGAGTGTCCGAGAGATGGTCGGTTCTCCTAGTCGGAGGTGTGGCCGAGGAACGTTTCTGACACCTCCGAAGCGCATTACTCAACTACCTTGAGTTGCGTGCCCGAAGGCGTCCAATTGTAAATATTGTATCTACAAGACTCGGCGCTCATCTACCATCTACGGTTTGCCTATTCCGGATTTGTCCTGTTTGCCCTATTTGACGTTCAAACGTTCAAACGTTCAACGTTCAGGTTCGCCGGCGAACGTGGTGGTCGACAGGAAATTTTCCTAGTCCCTTATGATTGATTGGGAGTTGCATGGAATGTTCTGCACATGTGGGGCGGTGGAACCAGCCGCCCTGCGAGGGCCGCCAGGCTGCCAAGACGATCCCGGGCCCATGGGTGCACTAACTCTCGGCGGTTCGTCTTCTCTACTGACTAGAGTTGACCATCACGACCTACTGTGAGCCGCGATCGTGGGGCATGTCATGGTCCGCGGGCGCAATCACTAAGACGTTAATTGTCACAACTGACTTGCTCGGCGTAGCGGTGTTGGAGACTTCGGGCGGATCGCTGGGTGCCAGTGGCCTTGTGGCAGAGCGGAGTGATGCTGGTTGATAACGGGTGCTTTCCATCCGCCCGCAACTCGTGTGTACATTCCACCTGTGCTCCTGGATTGCACTTACTTACTACTTGATCGAATTGGCATCCCCCCTGAGTCCCTGTGGTCATCTTGACTGCGAAGGACATCATAAGGTCTGGTTGTCACGATGTTCGTCTCTAGGCCGACAGGGGCCCACGCAACACTTCAGTTTTGACGGAGTTGTTCTTCTCAACGCCGAGATGATGCGACATTGAAGGAACCAGAGATTCTCGGTTCGCGCTGTAATACGTCAAGTTTGTGCCCCAGAACCTGGAGTTGTAATTGGATGGGGCTGCTGCGGTTTAAATCGCACCTAGTAGGCTATCGGGCTATCAGAAAAATGGAACAGGAGAAAGCCGCATCGTCAGATCGATGAGATCGGGCAGAGAGGAAATAACAAGGCTCGAGAAACAGAGATCCTCGCAGACGCGGCCGCCACGAAATGTACCCTTTGGCTCGGACGGTTTTACATCTTCTGCATACAAGAAGAAGAATGAGTACATACAAACATCATAGCAACATATAGTTGTGTTTAAGCATGGCCGAGGGTGATTGGCGGACGTAGGAAAAATGCACGTTCGTTGGGCGGTCATTGCAACGGGCAAGGCTAATTTAGCCTTTGGGTCATATACACGCTTGAGACCAAATGTCGCATTTGAAGACGTCCATCTTGTCCAGTTCCGACTCACGCGACTTGTTCCCGGGGCGGACACATGACCAACGCTGATTGCGTTGATTGGCGGGAATAGCCGGCTAGCCGTGCGGCTGCACATCGCTACGTAGCATACGCTCCTATTTCGCGCGTCTTATTGGCACGACACGCTCTTGACTACGGTAGAAAAGAATAAGAGTATCGACTCGCCTAAGTATTTCAGAAACAATGCTGCGCAATACGTCCGCTGGCTCGTTGACAGATGCGAAGTACGTATATGAAATAATTCATTTCCAGCTATTGGGGATTTGGGGATCTATGGTGTGGGGTCGCATCGGCGCCAGACGCCAGAATCAATCACAGCACATCATATGATGGCAACAGCACGACAAACCAATACTGGGATCCCAGATTAGCGAGCTGAGTCGGTCATTGCCCTCCAACAAAGGTACAGTTGCCATATTCCAAGACCGTCAAGGCTTGGGTGAAGTCAACGTACAAGATGAGAGCGAACGTTGTCGTCGGCGGTCGGCGCATGCTGATTACTTATGGGTCAAATATTTAGTACGATCTGGGGCACTATGCGGCCAATTGAGAGAGTACGCACCAGGGATTGGTCCGGTGGCTGTTTCACAAGCCAAGGTCAAAGACGTCAAACCCTCGTGATCCGGCCGTGACTGTCATACACGGCTTGTCTACAGCAGGTTGACGCGCATGTGTCCCTGGCAAGTGACCACGGCTGAGTAGCGGTTGTCATGTGCAGACCAGATTTTCTTGCCGAGCAGCAGCGACATAATGAGCTCATGAGCCTGGCCGGGCCCACCGCTTATTGAAGCGAATATGTAAGGAGGAAGAGGGTGATGTGTGAGAGAAGAGATGATTGCGTGACGGCGCGCGTTCGTCGCTGACCGGACAAATACCAAGGTCCGGAAAAACTTCACGAGGCCTCGGGGCAGCACCCTAAGGGCTGTGTGTGCCGGCCGCTATAAAATGCTTGCCTAACATAACCCGCAATAGTCCGATCTACTACTTACCCCGCATTCGCATTCACATAGCCTTCCTGATCATTCACACTCATGTCCGCCATTTCCCCCCTCCCTAACGGCCACTCCCCCTCCCCACTGCAGGATCCGGCCAAGGGCCACCTCCAACCGCCGGGCAAGGGCCCCTACTCTTCTGACGTATCCCACTCAAAGAGTGACGTCTCCTTACATCGTATCAAGAACCTTCCGGGCTACACGACGCCCGTTTTTAAGGGTAAAGAAGAGCAACGAGCAAAAGTTCAAGAGAACGTTGCCGCAAAAGTGCGTGGATGTCACTCATGACGAAAGTCAGGGTGGCCTCAATTATTTATTTTCTCCTTCTCGGGGTCACATCATAGGGATTCATCCCACGGGAACTCGTCGTGCACGAAGTGCAATGGTTTTATACTCACCTCGGTATCGATGACACATACTTTCGCAACGAGTCCCTCGAGGTCATCTCAGATCACATCATTGCCCTCTTTGGCGCAAAAGTCCTCGCATATACGAAGCACGATCCGTCAAAGTTGGTCATAGACCTCGAGAAGATCGACGGCGATGGCAACGGTGCCACGTTTATCCACACCAGTGCGCCAGGTTTGACGACCACGGAAGGCCCTGGTTCGCTCGTTGAGCCGAGGTGAGACTGGTCACGTGTTTGCACCAATTACAGGTCGGACGCTGACAACCAATCGTATCGTAGAATTGATGAGTTCTACCTCGACAACGCAAGCCCGACTAACTGTTACCGTCTCGAGACCTTCCGTTCTACCGGCTCAATCTCGGCCACTGCACCTCAGCAATTGCGCTGCTATTTCGTCTCCAAGTGCAACTTCCCGGCGAATCCACCCCCATCCAGTCACAAAGATGGCAAGACGGATATCCGTGCCGTCTCCGACTCCATGTTCCTCGAAAAAGCGAGCGAGAACACCCTAGAGATCTATCAGAGCGTCCTGTGGAGCGTCGAGTCACGCTATGGACCCGTCATCGAGGTCTTCGAAGTCGAAGGTACCCGTGAGAGGCGCCTCGTCATCGGGTACAAAATGGGCGGAACGAGCCATTTCTTCAGCGCGCTTTCAAAGCTGTACCACTTTTACTCGCTCTACTCGGCGCGCAAATACGTCGGTGCGTCGATGCGTGTCACGCATTGCCAACTGATCCCTGAATTTGCCGTTAGAACAATTCTCGAATGGGATTACCATCATCTCGATCTACCTCAACCCCCTCCCTAATACGAATGCCCCTCCGATCGAGAGCTCGATTCTCCAGGTCATGAAAGAAGTCTCGCTTCTCTACTGTCTTCCGGACAACCCGTTCTTCTCCGCCGCCGGAAGCCCATCTAACCATGCGGTCCAGGACGCCGCCTATGCCTGTGCGTATGCGCTTCGTCTCGGCTCCTTGGCTTTTGATTTGTTGACGTGGCTGCAGACTCTGGCTGGATCTTCGCGCAGCATTTCTGTAACCGTCTCGGCGCATCGTATCTCGCGCTCAAGAACGTTCTCGACGAGTCAAACCCTGCCCACGAGGAGGTCTTAGTCGACATCAAGCGCCGCTTCCGTGAAGAGACCTTCACGCGTGAGAGCATTGCGAACGTCATCCACGCCCATCCTGATATCGTGTGTCATCAAACTCTTATAATTTTATACCTTCCCCTGGTACGCTGACCTCCGAGGGCAGATCCGCATGCTCTACGTGAACTTTGCAATGGTCCAATATCCTATCGACGAGGCACAGCGGCTCATGTATGCGCCTGTTTGCAACTTGTCTTGATCGATTAGTACATTGATTTGTTCACTTAGGCCCACGCTATCATACCAACGGCTCCAAACCGAGCGACCGCTCTCTGATCAGGAGCTCTACGACCGTATCCGGCGCACAGTCCTCAACAAGCAAGATCTCCAAGTCCTCGAGAGCTTCCTCATCTTCAACAAGTGCGCGTTCTCGCTCTGTGATCTTTCTTTGCATAGCTTAGGTGATGCGATGCAGGCATGTTCTGAAGACGAACTTTTACCAGCCGACCAAAGTCGCGCTATCTTTCCGGCTTGATCCCGATTTTCTTCCAGATGTGGAGTATCCGACTAAGCCCTTCGGTCTATTCTTCGTCATCGGTGCGCGAACAATCTTCATCAAGGCTGATATGCAGACACTGATGGGTTGGCTAGGCAATGAGTTCCGCGGCTTCCACATCCGCTTTCGCGATGTCGCGCGTGGAGGTATACGTATTGTACGCTCACGTAACAAAGAGTAAGGGTACCATCGATTCTGCATGATCATCGCATTTGCTAAAGCCGGGCTACTGTGTTGTTTAGGAACTACTCAATCAACCAACGTATGCTGTATGTGCCAGAGAACCCGTGTCCCTCTTATTTCACCCCCTTATGCTATCTGCATCAGCTTTGACGAGAATTATGGCCTTGCTTCGACCCAGTCACTCAAGAATAAGGATATCCCTGAAGGCGGTGCGAAAGGCTGCATTCTACCTTCGTGAGCCACCGCCGGAACCCTTAGTTGCCTTCATACTGATCTTAAATTGTACAGATTGGGCGCAAATCCAAGGTTGTCTTTCGAGAAATACATTGACGTAAACACTCAACCTTTACCGTCTGCCGTCTGCATGAAACTGACTGTCCTGATTGCGCAGTGTATCTTGGACCTTTTAATCCAAGGTCAGAGCCCGGGCATCAAAGAGCGCCTGGTAGATTTGTATAACAAACCCGAAATACTGTTCTTTGGCCCGGATGGTGCGCATACTCGCGTCATTTTGTCAAACTGGTGCTCATGGTACATTTTCCAGAGGGAACGGCTGATATGATGGACTGGGCTGCACGTACGTGTACCCTTTCGTTCCTGGATGGCAGAGAATCCTAACTGGTTGCAGTCCACGCTCGCGCGCGCGGGGCAGACACGTGGTGGAAGTCGTTCACGACGGGAAAGAGTGCTGCCAGTCTCGGCGGCATCCCTCACGATACATATGGCATGACCTCGATATCCATCCGGCAATACGTCCTCGGGCTCTACAAGCAACTTGGTCTGCGAGAGAAGGATATAACAAAGGTCCAGACAGGCGGACCTGATGGCGACCTTGGTTCCAGTACGCATTTAAAATTTACCTTTTTGTAGTTGAGGGTATTAACGGACGTTGACCGCGCGTGCCTTGGTACAGATGAAATCTTGCTCAGTTCCGATAAGACGATTGCTGTCATAGATGGCAGCGGCGTGCTCGCAGACCCCGCAGGGATCAACAGGGAAGAACTAGTGCGGTTGGTGAAGTTGCGAGTCCCCGTCGAGCAGTTCAACAAGTCGAAGCTGAGCAAGGATGGATACCTCGTGTGTATTGAGGACCAGGACGTCAAGTTACCATGTAGGTTTATTGTTGAAACATCAGTTACGGGCTGGTGATCGAAATTTTCGCAGCGGGTGAGGTTGTCCCGGATGGCACTGATTTCCGGAATGGCGCGCACTTGCGCTTTAAGGCAGACCTATTTGTCCCTTGCGGAGGACGGTAAGCAAGGTTTCTCGTTTCTGGTCTTCCCAGTTCCTCATGGGTTCAACCCTTCGTAGTCCCGAGGCCGTGAATATCTCGAACGTCGCGGCGCTTGTCGATTCAGAGGGCAAGCCCCACTTCAAGTACGTCATAGAAGGGGCGAATCTCTTCTTCACACAGCAGGCACGTTTCTACTTGGAGAAGCGCAAGGTTATTCTGTTCAAGGATTCGAGCGCGAATAAGGGTTTGTTGTCTTGCCTTGGACACTGGGATGCCCAATCTAAGTGATAAAACTTCGCACAGGTGGCGTGACAAGCTCTTCCCTTGAAGTCCTTGCTGGCCTCGCATTGTCCACGGAAGAATACGTAGACCTGATGCTCTTCAAGGATGGCAGACCGAGCCAGTTCTACCAGAACTACGTCAAAGACATTCAAGCGAAGATTGCGGAAAACGCAGCGGCCGAGTTTATCTGCATCTGGCGCGAGCACCAGCGACTGCAGGGCGCGAAAGCGCGCACGACCATCTCCGACGAGCTCTCGAGCACGCTGAACAACTTGCAGACGGAGCTCGAAGGCTCGGACATGTTCGACGAGCTACAGAGCCGCATGGCCGTCCTGCAACGTGCGATCCCTCAAACCCTCGTCGAGAAGGTCGGATTGGAGACGCTCATGGGGCGGTTGCCACAGCCGTACCAACGCGCACTCTTCTCTAGTTGGGTGGCATCACGCTTCGTAAGTCTTACGCAATCTCAGATATTCGCGTGCTAATACCTCGGGACGATGCCGCTGGCAGATATATAAATATGGTGTCCAAGCATCAAGCGTGGACTTCCTTCATTTTGCTCGTGAACTCTCGCGCTGAAATCGATCGGGCTGTGAGGCGAAACAAAAAGAGAGGAAAGAATACCCCCGGACCGACTGGACACTGGGAAACTCGCACCGAAAAGAAAGGTCATAATAAATTAGGGTATGCGGAGAAATCGATGGGGATCGTATCGGAGTAGAGTAAGTTTAAGTTTATAGCTTGAAAACTTTGTGTAAAATAGCGCGCCCGTTCCTTCAGGGCACTTTTGTGGGGGCTCATTGAAAGAAACTCTTCTGGTGTTGTTTGTCTTTTGTCATCAGACTCAGTGTCGGAAATTAGTGCTGGTGTGTCTTGTTGTCGTCAGAGTACGGCGTTGGTGGTGGAAAAATGTAGAGGTCAACGGCTGTCACCTCTAGGCTCAAGGTTAATACAGTGGTAAATTAGGACCCGCCGGTGCGTAGCAGCGTAGTGACGTCCTTGCTTCGTGTCAAGTAGTAAAACAGCATCGCAGGTCTCTAGGGGGGGGGCACAAAGCGGAAAAGAACGGAACGGAACGGTCAGGCACTATGATACATGAGAGGTTCTGTAACTAGTTGCGATGCGCACTAATAATGTCATGCTACTTTACTACAGAAGGCGAAGTCTATCTCAGCCAGACCACTGGTCTGGCTCCGGCGCGTCGAGTAGGGCTGACGGCCGTCTCCTCCTGCTCGACTTCGGAAGCGCTTTGGAATTATTATTTTCCAAGTCTATGATCACGTGATGATGGAGCCAACTTGCTTGCTTGACGACCTTTGCGCTGCTTGAAATTAAGCTACCTTGACACATCACCGAGCTTTACCGTGGCTGTACCATAAAACTCTCTCAGGTAAAAAAAAACCTCACATGCCCCAAAAATCAAACTGGTTCCAGGCTTCCAGCTCGGCAACGTCCACTCGCACGCCGACCTCCCTTCAGTTCATATTTCGACCTCGTTCGTAATGCGATGGATGGTTGCTAGCGGTAGCAGCTGTGCCCATCATGGAGGAAATCTTGGGCTCCTTCTCAGCCTCAGCCCATGCTCGGTGCTATCTAAGCGCCGGGCTGTGCTACTTTTAGACAAGCTACAAGGTCGGGGCGTCCTGGATGCCGGTGTCGGTCACCCTAGAGTGATCTCGGCAGACTTGCGTGTCTACTATTGGTTGGCAGGCAGCTCGGCTCTGGCCTCCCGAAATAACTGGGAGGGTAGCCGCGCGATTTGACATGATGCGGGGGGGGTAATCTGTAACCGCACTGTTTGGCTACGTACCGGTACTGAGGTACCGACGCTTCGACAATGACGCGTCCTCTCGTCAGCCCAATCACGTTTCTCAGGAGAGTGGAGTCTCGGAAATTTTTCCAAGGTATCGTACCCTCGGACGTTTCGAGGAAAGTGAAGGGATCCCGGACTGAAGCCTCTTTTTGTTTTTTAGAAAAAGGAAAAAAAAAATCAAGTTCCCCCGCCCCCTCAATCTCCCAGCCGGGGGGATCTTCAAAACTAGAAGCTCGCCACTTGGGAATTCCTATCTAAAGGACTCACGATTGCGCATGGGAGACACGTATACTCGGACTCGGGGACTTTTGAGGAGAGTGTGCGCGGAGTCTAGTAGTTTCCTGTCTTGGGCTCCTTTTCTTTGCTTGCATCGCCATTCGCTCACGGTCCACGTGGAAGCTTGGATTGGCCATGGAAAGGAGGGAACGTGTGCTATTGCTGCGCCTGCCTACTGAGGCGTGGGTAATACCTTAATGTCAGAATTTTGCACCCCCAAAGTCTCTGCTATGATCTCTCGCCGCTGCTTTTGCTTCGCTATTTTCTCGGTGCCGTTGGGACGCTTCGCCGTTAGCTCGTCTTCTCGGTATTTGTTGTGTCGTTGTGATCTTTTAGCTATGGCAGCTCAAGATAGACGAGAGCCTCCACTCGAAAGATCTTGAATCATTCTCGCTGGACCCAGCAGATCTGAAATCAAGGTTCCCAGTTGCAGAACTCCGGATTTCATCGCATGTCTGCGGTAGGCTAGAATCTCCGGTGTACCACGATTACACTTGACTATCTGCGTTAATCAGCGTACGCCCACCATATATTCAGATTGACAACTGGTCGCCGCACGCGAATTTCAGGACTACGTACATTCCTACGCATGCTGGACTCTTGCTCCTCCGCCGGTCTGGATTATCCACGTCGCCTGGGTTGATTTGATGTATATCAAATCAAACAATGATGGTTTAGGGTAATAACTTTATACTTTGTTTTAGCAATCATCCTCATCACCGGTTAAGAACGCGGAACCCGGCATGCTAATCCGATTATCTAGGTTTCTGATAAAAATTCTGATTTGACCTATCCCATCCCACCACACTGCCACACCTCAGTTGGGGACCCAATGGAAGCTGGGCATCGGTCACGTTCGTTACTATCTCAGGATTATCTCAACACCTGCTGCATGGCGGGAATGAATGATGCGCATCAATCTCCAAGTAACAGATAGAAATGAAGAGGATCCAGGGCTCGTCAGGGAATCGAAGTTGACTATTCGATGCAAATATGTGGTTGGGACAAATCCTACGTTCAAGATGCACGTTGACGCCCACGAAGTGGGCTATCGCTTACCGTTGTTCTCAGGCTACCACTGCAGGGCTCTATTTGCTATTCCTGCGCGTCTGATTGTTCTGCTTCCGGCCGTCCAGCACCAGACCTTCCCCTCTTCTAGAGAAACGGTTCTCTCGTGGCGAGCCATTCTATCGACTTTGCCTTTGACGGCATTTTCTGTCCGTGGCTTGGGAACTCGTGCGACGACTCGATGGCCCCTAGCGTTGCAGATGCTCAAACTGGCACTCTTCCCTCGGCCCCTCTAGCCTCTGTTAGAGACGTGGAATCGTCTGGCGCTTCGACTTCTCGGAAAGACGCGAGCTGGGTCTCTGAAATCGAGCACTGCACGTCCATGTGAATGACGATCCCAGAACGTGGTCACCCACCCAAATTGAAAGTCGGTCCGTTTGTGCGACTTTATGATGTTGTCCTCGTGGAGCCATCTCATCATCCCATCGTCTGACCGCTACTTTGTCCCTTCCTTCTGCCCTGGTAGTATGTGATAGGCGAGCATATCGTGCATGACCTTCTCTGCATTGATCATTGCTGTGCCTCGGTAGCAGCATGCTCAATCGTGAGAAAGCTTTTACGTTCGACGCCTTGCTGAATTTGACAACATCAAATCCGAAGCCGCCATCAAGCAAATCAAGACGGAACTCGAAGCTACGAGCAGTCAAGTTAGCCAGGTCATTGGGACGTTCATCATACTCCGAGGGGTCGGGCCAGTCTTGTGGTGCCCCATCAGTGAGATAAAAGGCCGCAAGGTCAAGATTCCTTATCCTCGCTTTCTGACGCATGTCTTGCTGAGACTTTCCCCCTGACAATCCCTAGCCCGTTTACATCGCCTCTACTGTGTTATCCTTGATAGGATGCATAGCCACTGCAAATGCCACCCAAGCAATTGGGTAGGCACCTGACGGCCTCCCTCACACAACAGCGAACTTTCTCACTCGTTCTCCTGTTCCGGAAAACGCGCACAGATCGAGCTCCTTCATATCCATAGGCGCAACCACCCTAGCAGACATCTACGACCGCGTCGTGCGATACGCGTGAAATACAGGTCAGTCAGGTTAAGGAAAGAGGGACAGTAGTAGCCTCGCAATATGCCCATTCGTCCTAATCTTTGCCACTCGGCCGAGACGCCTCCCTTCCCGTTCCCCGCTCTCCTCGGAGCGGCGATTCACATATTCACAACCCACTGCACAGTGGCACAGAGTGGCACTTGGGGAAAAGCGCTCAATATCCATCCTGAGTCATGTTTAAGAATGCTCCACCGGCAAGTTCCTTTCACAAGGGAAAAAGAGAGAGAGATAAGATCCCGATAAGCGATGTTAATCGATTTTTTTATTCTGCAGTGTGGTGTGGTGTGGTGTGGTTCAATTTGCGATCGTCCCTTGCTTATTGATTATCTTTTGTGTACTATATGCATGTGGCATGTGGACGCAGCGTTCCGCCGAGGGCGTGCAGAGCACTGGCAACTACTGTATCTCTTTCCGAGCTTTGCAACGCGTTCAGTTGGTCCGAGGCCCCGAGCTGTGGCATGCAGATAATGAGGGGGGAGAGGTGCGCGCATTTCCCCATTGTCCACACACGCTCAACACATTTAACACATTTGTGAACGCGGAGAATAATGCTCTCGCCACCGCCACAATGAGTCTCTCCTCAGAGTCACTCTCACACCCCCTTCCGGAGAACAAAAGCACTCCTTTATCTGAGACACGTCCGTCCACACCTGCGGCCGTATATATGTAGTTTTGCGCATCGAAACTCTAAGCTCAGAGTCCTCCCTCTTGTTGCACATTAACGACCTCAACATTTACAATTTACCCACACTATCGCACCTCGTCAACTAATGGAATCACAACATTTTCTCCCCGCGTCGCAACCTACAACATACACTCCTTCATGGGTCTTCCCACAGTTTGTTCAGGGGTCATCCTCTCTCCAACCACCACCCAACTCCCAACTCCGTCTCCACGACGCGACGAACTTCCCACTCCCCCCAAACACGTTGGGCATCTCGGCGCAGGGCCAGGCCTCTAGGAGACTGCCCTCATCGTTCAATGGACCTGCTGGCCAGCCCGTCAGAACGGCGAAGACGGTTGCTGCGGCAAAGCGCACAACAGCACGTTCACACTCCCAGCCAAACGTGTGGAAGCATGTGAGTGTGTCCTCCTGCGCCCGGGGTACGCACCTAATACAGTTTCATAGTTGCCCGAGGTCGCCCAGTCCCAGCCACCTCCCGTCAAGGCTCGCGCGCGCCGCGCCGCGCAAGCAGCCAGATTTAGGACCAGGGAGACTGCGATCACCGCGCCGTCTTGGGGAGACCGCCAGCAGAGTGCATCGCAGCCGACGAAAACACCCACAAGTGCAACGCAGGTAGCAGCGTCTCGAGCCGAGGCGGCGCTACCTCTCGCCTATGTGGGACTTTCCGATGCCGGGATGTCCTCTACCGCGTCAGGGAAACGGTGCGGAGAAAGCCTGTCAATGCCCAACCAGAGGCCATTCTCGTGGGTGACTGCCACGGCTGCCGAAATCTCGCAGCACTGTGGGCTGGATGCTCTGCCCCTCAACCTTATAGAGGAGGTCCTTCCGAGATTCAGGGCTTTCTTGGACTCTAAGCACTCTGCAACCGCCAACGCTTGCAATACCGACCTTGCGCAAGTTCCAGCACCGGCCGTCCGCAGCGCCGCATTGGCGCTTCACGGGAACCCATGCCCGCAGAGCGTGGATGGGTCTGAGCTGCTGTCCACCGCACAGCCCCTTGCGTCGTTCAGTTCGCCCGAGCAAGGGGCGATTCCCGATTCGGGGCCCACGACGGACATTCCCGAATGGTGGAACATGATGGACGGCTTCACATGGGCGCCCAAAACGGAGCCACCCGCAGCGGAGGAGCTTACCTCTCTTCTACAGCAGCAAGGCAGCGCAGTGCTCGAGCAGACCATAGAGGAGGGACCGTCGGCAGCTTCAGAGTACCGCCTAGACCTCGAGCATAGCCGGGCGGTGGAGGCTGGGTGGGGAGAGCATCGTTTCGCTCTCCCAACTCGCGAGGACGTAGGGAGGTCCTCGTGGGGCGGTCCTCTTCTTTCAAACGCAGATTCCTCCACTGAGCTGACGCAGGGCGCAGGGATGGACGGGATTTGCGCGGGCGACTTTGATTTTGGCCACTTACTCGATGGCTGGGAGGGTTGGGCCGAGCTTGGATGTCCTGATAAATTGTGAGGCATCGTCAATAAACTCTCGAGGTTGTATCCGTAATTATTAATGTAAATTCGATGTCAATTTTTGCAACGTGAACTTCCCTCTGTGCACTTTTAAATAACCATATGTGACGTGTTCCAGCAGGACTTCGCACGCCTTCACATTGGGGGCATCTGGATCTTCAGGCTAAAGTCAATGTGTGGCACAGACTGGTGCACGGCGCTCGTGCTCAAGATATCAATCTCTACTCGCGTAAAATGATCATCTATCCTAGCCGCTGCGACCCGCAAGGCTTCTTCACTCACCGGCAATAGCACGCTCGCGCAAGTTACTTTCGGTAATGCCCCCGCTCGTCTCGAGCAGGAACTTCTTTCCCTCCCCGGCCCGGCCGAAGCGCAAGCGCCGTGCGACGGAAGCGAGCTCACTGCCCTCGATGTTGTCGAGCATGACGATGTCGGCGCCGGCCGCGATCGCCTCGTTCGCCTCCTCTTCGTTCCGCACTTCGACGTCCAAGCGAAGAGAAAAGCCACCCACTTCGCGTGCGCGCGCGATCGCCGCGGTGATAGACCCTGTGCCGCGGTGATAAGGAAAAGCGATCACGTCATGAGATAGATACAGTGTGAGGTGATGAGAGTCTTACCGGCCGACCAGATGTGGTTGTCTTTGAGCATGATCATGCTCGAAAGATCGAATCGATGCGGATCGATCCCACCGACAAGCATGCCGTACTTCTCAACAAGACGAAAGCCTAAACAAAAGGTTTCTTTAGTAAGACGGACGCAAGACTAAGCACCATGCATCTATACCGGGCGTCGTCTTGCGTGTGCCTGCGATTATCCCGCGGAATCCATGGCTCTCCGCCAGATCCTTGATGCGCTTGGAGCTGTCACATAGATCTGATGAGTCGTTGACCACAACCAAAAAAAACCCCGTCCAGACACACGCAGTAGCGATTCCGCTGCACCGGGCGAGTAGATTGAGGGCCACACGTTCACCCAGGAGCAGATACCGGGCCTTTCCACGCACGGTCGCGATGTGCCTAATCGGTTCGAACTCGTCGCCCTCAGGGACGTGCCACTCGACACTGTGAGCCATCAGCGACTGCGCGCGTCTGTTATGCATGGTAAGTTCATGGGCGCTCTTACGTGCAGTCTAGAAGGCGAAATATCTCGGCGACAAATGGCGTGCCCGCGAGGACGGCACGCTGCGATCCTTTGCCCAGAAGAAAGGCCTCGCGAGGAGCCTCCCCGACGACAAAGCCGCCGTAATCGAAAGAGGGTGTGTCCTCGTCAAGCCACGCAGATATTTGGGACTTCCATGAGGGTGGAAGTAGATGAGAATACTGCGGAGTCATCGATACGATTCAACCCTTCTGGGCGGCAAATGAAATTAATGAAAGGGTGCTGATGGTCGCGTCGGTTGTCGATAACAGCCAAACAACCAAACAAGCCACCAACTTGACGGCCCGGTCTTCCCGGGGCGACCAATCAAATCCCGAAAAGGGTATTCGTTTACTCGTTGGCTCTATCCTGCTGAACTTTGGCATCTGCCCATCCTATACGGAATCCAGACGCATGGCTCCGAGGCTACGACAGAATTCGTTTGGTAAAAACGCCTAGATTTAGTGCATGGGATGAACAACTACTTTCACAACATGGCCCAGAACAAGAAGTGAAAAAAAAAAAATCTGCCGTACCGCACGAGTACGTGCACGGATTATCGTATGGATGGATGGGGGTAACAGTGCCATGATGACGGTGATGATTATGACGATGATGAATGAATGATATGGCTAATTGCAACGCGATCCGGTGAGAAGTGCAGTGTGGGAGACGAGACGGCATAGTGTATGTGTCGTTGTAATACGTGACTGCAAGTCCGGGTGGATTGGTGTAGGTGGTGGGTGATGGGGGTATTTTTACGTATATATAAATATGAAACGAGTGAAGGACTTTTGAAAGAAACGATTGACAGGGAAGCGGCAAGTGAGACCAGGGAAGAAAGAAAGAGCATAACGCATGACGCGGATAAGGCGGCGATTAAATAGCAGAAAGAGAACTTCACAGTACTGAGCCCGAGAGAAGAAGCTGGTTTAAATGGAGGTGACAAGTTTGGAAGAAGGCAGCGTGGAGCAAGGCGGCGTCTCGTCACCGACCCGCAAATATGGCAACGCAGACGATAAAGGGGACGTATGTAAATAACGAGATAACAGCCATAACGCGGCAGCGAAATCGCCACGACCGTGCGTCTGTAGACACATACATCACGTGAGCCCTTTCCCCGTCCAAAAAGGAAAACGAAGACAAAAGACGCACCAAACTCGACCTGCGGGTCATCCAGCGGCACAGCCTTCTCATTGTCTGTCCCTCCGACAACCCGTGTCTGTGGCACGCGCCACACTGCGCCGACGAACCAAAGCGGGAAGGGCACAAGGGCAAAGTAGAATAGCCACGCCTGCACAGGTGATCCGTCCTCCTCTGCCGTGCGGAAACGCAGTGCCCAGCCGGTCTCCATGCGCCGTGGTGGGCGGCGAGGGTCCCGCATGTGATATGCGGATGAGGCGCGGCCGATGGATGGCACTTGGGGCGTCACGAGGGCGCTGATGGGGATTGAGCGCGCTGAGAGAGAGCGGCGTCGCTCGCGTTCAGATGAGTTGTCGTGAGGCCCTCCACCTGAACGCGTAGAGGATGGCGGGCGGGTGCGGGACGAGGCACGGGAAGAGTATGTACCGGTGTTGTGCGCATTGGCGGGTGCCGGCGTAGGTGACGAGGACGGGCCGGTGAGGCGAGCACGTTTATTATTATGATAAGAGGACGGTGCAAGCAACGACGTGCGATCACGCGGGGAAGCTGCTGCAAGGGAGGCAAGGGAGGCATAGCAATTGTCAGTTGCGAGCGTGGCATGACGTAATCTAAGCGCGCTGGGGGGGTGGAAAAAAACGTGGGACACACCTGGCACGGCGAACGTGGCTTTTTTGGAATCGGGAGGTGTGATGTCCACGTCCTCTGCCTTGCGCTTCCCCTTTACCTTGGTGTTCTCTGTGCGGGCAGGCGACGTCACAGGGGTGTGGGGTGAGGCGCTGTCAGACGCGGTAGCCGCAGCCGCAACGAGGGAAAAAGAAGGCATCAGGGCAGCTGCGTCTTTATTCGTATTCGACGATGATGAAGAGGAGGCGATCGGGAGAGGCGAGGGCCTGGCGCTGGCCTTGAGGGAGCTCCTGAGGGGCTTCTTGTCGCGCACGCGAGGGGCATCTTGCTGCATTGGGACGACGTTACCGAATAAAGATATGTTAGGGTCGTATAAATTAGGGGCTATAGGGTCGTGAGCGTCGACGTTGTCGACGGGAATAGAGACTGGTAGCGGGTTTGAGGAGGAAGAGGAAGATGAGAAAGAGGAAGATGAGGGGGATAAATGAGTGGGTGGACCGAGAGATTGAGAGAGGACGTTAATCGGCCGAGTGCTTGGCCACGAGGCTATCGTGGGAACAGGCACATCGGCGTCTCCTCCGGCCTCGGTATCCTCCGCCAGCGTATCACCTCCGCTTTGCTCGTTGCTCTCGTCCACGCTCTTGTTGTTCGATCTTGTTCTGAAAATATGCTGTACCCTTGGAAGACTGCGATACGACCGTAGCGACTTTCCAATCGTGAAGTGACCTTGTGCGCCCCCGTCGTCGTCGTCGTCCTTGTTGCTCTTCTCACCAGCGCTCCGCCGAGCGCGCGGCGGGAACGTTGCTATCCACGACCGGGAATGGGAATGCAGCGCGGGGTGGTCCAGCGGCGGCAACGGTGGCGGCAGGCTAGGCGCAGCAGCTTCGGGACTCGGATGCCCCAGAGTACGCGGCGAGTCAAAACCGAGCTCGCGCGCGACGGGAGTTGAGATCTGTTGCTGCTGTTGTTGTTGTCGCCTGTGGCTATTCGAGCGTGCCGAGGCGGCTGTTGCCGCTGGCGTGCGTCTGCCCGACGAGGACTGGGAGCTGAGGCGGGGCGTGTTTTCCTTGTTTTCGTGCGGCGACGAGTGCGTGCTGGTCGTTATTTTGGAAGCCGGACGGGAGGAGCGCCACGAGTTTGTGCGTCGCGTGCGCCACGCGGACGGCGACGGGGAGATCTGTCCCCCGAATTCGTTCAGCGAGGGTGGGGGCGCGCGACGGCGGCCGAAGGTCGACCAGTTTCCGAGGCGCTCGATGAAGCCGCCTCCGCTCCCACCCACGCCGCTGGGCGTGGTGTGGCCCGAGGAGTTGCTGGACTGACTTGCTTTTGGTGAGTCTGCGTCGCCTGTGGCCGTGGAGGGTGCCGATGACGCGCTTGGACGTTGAGGTGGTCGTGGTGGTCGCGTGACTGGTGTGTGGAGGTTGCTCGAACCTCGACGGACGGGTGGTGGGAGGCCATGGCGGATCTGAGTCGGCTCTGCGGCAAGGTCATCTGGTAAACGGTCAAGGTCCGGATATATTTTTCGTGTTACGGGCGCGGGTTCTTCTTGTATTTGAGGGTCGTTGGTGGTGAGTTCAAGGTGTTCTCTGGGTGTGAGCGTCGTGACTGTGGTCGTTGGTGTCGTTGGTGGGGGAAGGACGGGTTGATGTGACTGGCGAGAGGAGTCGCTCACCACGCGTGTCCGCAAACGCGCCAAAATGGACGGCATGAGCTATTTTTCTGTGCGAGTGCCAAAAACGCGCGTGTCCTCCGCGGATTTTGCATGCAAAGTGTGTGGCGATTAGATCCCCGGTGAACGCGCGCGCGCGTACAATCGATTGATCAAGCGAGGGCTCGGAGGAGCGTACCTGCCCAGTGACCCCGACTTGGCGGATTTCCGCGTACTCTCGTCGATACTTTGCAGAGACCAACGCTGCACGGGCGGCGGGGTCTACAGGGGGTTCCTCTGTGATGTTATCAAAGGGTGGTTGGCCTCACACTTTTTGAACCAGCCGCTGTGAGACACAACTGGCCCGTTTTGGAATGGCCGGGACAGCAGCTCTGATCGGCCCGCTCTCCGGTGACACGATGTCCCTCGCTTGACGTCTTGACGTCTCGCTAGAAAACGTCGAAGATTATGAATGCGACGACACGGATATTCAGACGTCCGACCAAAATTCAGAGCCAAACACGACTATCGGGTGTATACATATCCATATCACTGCCTCGTGAATGAATTCAATGAAAGACGCCGAACTCCACCCGAACAAAGGGTCATATAACGGCGGGACAAGATACGCAAGTGTCGACGCTTTCCTTGGCTATTTACGTGTTACAGTAATCAGATTTCCCAGAAATGAGATGAGATGAGATGCTAGAGTGGCCCCACCGTCCCCGACTCTGATTGGGAGCACAGCATTTGAGGTGATGTGACACGTGTGACTTTACCGTGACAGTGATGTGACATTGTAAGTTGCCCTGGAGCAAAGGACCCAAAGCTCTGACGACAACGACACGACAAACACCTTCAACACCAACTATCCAGCAACAAGAGTGCGCCTGCCCAGAATGGACAGACTCGAATCTCTTGGAAACACCATCTCAAATATCACACTCTACGACATCAAGTCGATGTACACTCAGGTCCGTTTCGTCTTCCCACCGCCAGCTCGCCCGCGTTATCTGCAGGGTTTGGGCAGAGTTGTACTCATTCATGTGGATGGAAATATTATATAGGCAAAGAATGTTGTGTTAAACGTCAGTGAAATGGAGGCCAAGGTGCGGGAAGCCACGAATGAGGATCCTTGGTGAGTTAGGGCTGAACATCGTGGGTATATCAAGTGAGTGTGCTGAGTGGTTCGGTGATCACCTAGGGGTGCGAGCTCGACGTTGATGCAAGAAATTGCTCAAGGGTATGTATCCACTTTCGTTGGAGGTTTCTAACAAGAGCGTCGGATCTTAACGTCAAACTTTCTAGGACGTTCAACTTGTGAGTCGCAAGATTGCCGGCCAAAGTAGAGAGTGGTTCACGCGCCGCCATTTATCGTGTAGCCAACAGTTTAACGAGATCATGCCATGCATCTACTCCCAGTTTATGGAAAAAGAGGCTCGTCAGTGGCGCCAGATCTACAAGGTGTGCCACGATATGGTTGTCCGGCTCGCTCAACTTGGCTCACTGTAGTCTTCCATTCTAGGCACTGCAACTACTCGAGTATCTGGTAAAACAAGGATCCGAACGTGTCGTCGATGACGCTCGATCGCATCTCTCCACCCTCAAAATGCTTCGTAGCTTCCACTACATCGACGAGAAGGGCAAAGATCAAGGCATCAATGGTAACGTCCTCACAAACCCTGAAACGTCCTCCGCCGCCACATTTTTCGTTTTGTTTCGCAGTGCGAAATCGCGCGAAAGAGCTCGTTGAGCTTCTCGCGGATGTCGATAAGATTCGTCAGGAACGTAAAAAGGCCAAGGCCAACCGAAGCAAGTATGTCGGCACTGGTAACGACAGTCTCTCCTCTGGGACTGGACGCTATGGAGGGTTTGGGGGTGAGTCGTATGGTGGTGGTTACAGCGGTGAGTATGGGGTCAACGCGAGTGGGTACGATCGAGGTGCGTTCTTGGCCTCTTCTTCATGGGGTCATCACCAACATCCGAACACAGAATACTCGGGGGGTGGGAGCAGTAGCGGATTCCGCGATAACACGTCGAGGAGAACCGACTTTGAGGAGTACGATGCCGGCGACGATGAGACTTCGGCCCG
>Ga0137394_10000327_pt1 | contig 33073 bp, 23 predicted proteins | sample czobulk116metaG_FD_108278 | JGI IMG/M metagenome (GOLD analysis project Ga0137394, IMG submission 108278) | Vadose zone soil microbial communities from Angelo Coast Range Reserve, California, USA - czobulk1.16 metaG | ecosystem: Environmental > Terrestrial > Soil > Vadose zone | place: USA... | reverse complement strand
GTCCGCGGCGCCCGGAACGCCATCGACCACGCGCGGCGCGGCGCCAGCGGCAGCGCCGCCAACGGCGGCGACTACAGCGCCGCCTTCGAGCGCGACGTCTCCGCTCGCACAGACTCCGTCGCGACAGACTCTGTCCCCGCCCGAGCCGCTGATGGCTCCGCGGCCGGGGTCCACCTCGCCACTCGCGCCGCTGGCGTCCGCGTCGTCTCGGCCGACGGCCCCTCCGTCATCCGGGACTGCGCCTCAGCCCGCCAAGACATCCCAGCCGATGGCGCCGCGGCTGACGGCGGCCGAGGCCCCCCGGGCTGCTCGCCGCGGCGCGACGCCATCCGCACCGCCGTCACAGCCGACGCCGCCTGCTGCCCCGCGGGTCGAGCCGCGCGAGTCGCCGTCGCCGGCACCCGCGGCGGAGCCTCTCGACTCGCGGCACGATCGCCAACCGCTCGCCGCGAGCCGCCGCCGCCCGAACCGCTGCCACCTGCCGCGCCTGTCGCGCCGCCGCCGGATCATTTCGGGCTCGCGCTGTATTACCAGCAGGTCGGCGACTTCGACAAGGCTCTGACGCATTACCGCGTGCTGCTCGAACAGAACGAGGGCAGCGCCGAGGTGCACAACAACCTGGGCTTGCTCTACCAGGACCACGGGCAGCTGGACGATGCGATCAAGCAGTTTCAGCGCGCGATCGCGATTCATCCGAAGTACGTGAAGGCGCACAACAACCTGGGCGTCGCGCTGATGCGCGGCAATCAGCTCGAGACGGCGGCCTCGGAATTCCGCGTGGCTCTCGGAGGCGACCCGCGGAACGTCGAGTCGATCGTGAACCTCGCGCTCGTGCAGAAGGCGTCGGGACGCATGGCGGACGCCCGCGATCTCCTCCGCCGGGCTCTCGCGATCGATCCGCGCAGCGCCGGCTCGCACTACAACCTCGCGGTCGTCGCCGACGAAAGCGGCGACGCGTCGACGGCAATCGAGCATTACCGCGCGTTCCTCCGCTTGGGTACGGTGGCGTACGCCGATCTGGCCGCGCAGGTCCGCGCGCGGCTGACGCTGCTGGGCAGCTGACAGAAAGGGGCCGTACCCCTTTTTTCGAGGAGGGCCGGCCACAAAAAGGGGTACGGCCACTTTTTGGATAGAATCCTCCGCATGCCCGACTCCAAGTCCCACGCCGAGTTCGACGATCTCCTCAAGGAAGACCGCACCTACCCGCCGCCCGTGGATTTTCGCGCGCGCGCGGTCGTCCGCGACGAACGCCTCTACGCCGACGCCGAGCGCGATCCCGAAGGATTCTGGGCGCGGTTTGCCAGCGAGCTCGAGTGGTCGCGCCCCTGGGACAAGGTGCTTGACTGGCAGGCGCCGCACGCGAAGTGGTTCGTCGGTGGCAGGATCAACGCCAGCGTCAATTGTCTCGATCGCCACGTCCGGGGCGCGCGCCGCAACAAGGCCGCGCTGATCTGGGAAGGCGAACCGGGCGATCGCCGCACGCTGACCTACTTCGATCTGTATCGTCAGGTCTCGATGTTCGCGAACGTCCTGAAGTCGCTGGGCGTGCGAAAAGGCGATCGGGTCGCGATCTACCTCCCGCTGATTCCGGAGCTCGCGATCGCGATGCTCGCGTGCGCGCGCATTGGCGCGGTCCACAGCGTCATCTTCGGCGGCTTCAGCGCGGAGTCGCTGCGCGATCGGATCAACGATTCGACCTGCCGGCTGCTCGTCACCGCCGATGGCGGGTACCGGCGCGGCAACGTGGTCGCGCTGAAGCAGGTCGCCGACGAAGCCGTGTCGGACACACCGTCGATCGAGCACGTGGTCGTCGTGCAGCGCGGCGGTGGAAAGGCCATCCCGGTAACGCTCCAGACCGGCCGCGATCACTGGTATCACGAGCTGATGCGCGACGCCTCGTTCACAAGCGAAGCCGAGCCGATGGACGCCGAGGACATGCTCTACATCCTCTACACGTCAGGCACCACCGGCAAGCCGAAGGGCATCGTGCACACGACGGGCGGGTATCTCGTCGGCACGTACGCGACGACGAAGCTCGTGTTCGATCTTCGCGAGGACGACGTGTACTGGTGCACCGCGGACATCGGATGGGTCACGGGCCACAGCTACGTCGTGTATGGCCCGCTGGCCAACGGCGCGACGGTCCTGATGTACGAGGGGGCGCCGGACTGGCCCCAGAAGGATCGCTTCTGGTCGCTCATCGAGCAGCACGGCGTCAACGTGTTCTACACGGCGCCGACCGCGATCCGCACATTCATGCGCTGGGGCAGGGAATTTCCACAGAAACACGATCTGACATCGCTTCGCCTACTCGGCTCCGTGGGCGAGCCGATCAATCCTGAAGCGTGGATCTGGTACCACGAGGTCATCGGCGGCCAGCGCTGCCCGGTCGTCGACACGTGGTGGCAGACTGAAACCGGCGCGATCATGATCACACCGCTGCCCGGCGTCACGACGTTGAAGCCGGGCTCGGCGACGAAACCGTTCCCCGGGATCTCGGCCGAGATCCGGAACGAGCGCGGCGACGCCGTGGAGGTCGGCGGTGGCCTCCTCGCGCTCACGCGCCCGTGGCCGTCGATGCTCCGCGGCATCTACGGCGATCCCGACCGCTACGTGCGCCAGTACTGGAACAAGTGGGGCCACGACGTCTATGTCACCGGCGACGGCGCGAAACGCGACGCCGACGGCTACTTCTGGCTGCTCGGCCGCGTCGACGACGTGATCAACGTCGCCGGCCATCGCATCGGGACGATGGAGGTCGAGAGCGCGCTGGTCGATCACCCCAGCGTCGCCGAGGCGGCGGTCGTCGGCCGCGCGCACGACATCAAGGGACAGGCGATCGCCGCGTTCGTGACGCTGAAGGAGGGGCCCGGCGCCATCGCCCAGTCCAAGGATTTGATCGATGCGCTGAAGGACCACGTGACGAAGAAAATCGGCGCCATCGCGCGGCCCGACGACATCCTGTTCGCGGCCGATCTGCCGAAGACGCGATCCGGCAAGATCATGCGGAGGTTGTTGCGCGACATTGCGGAAGGCAAGGCGCTCGGCGACACGACGACGCTGGCGGATCCGGCGGTTGTCGCGAAGCTGAAAGCGAATTATGAAGAGGAGTACGGCGCCTAGCTCGCCGCCCCGCCTTGTGGCTCCCCTGAATAGCCATCCACGCGCTCGACGCGGTTGCGGCCCTGCTGCTTCGCGCGTTCGACGGCGGCGTCGGCATCCGCCATCAGCCGCTCCGGGTCGATCACCTCGCCGGCCGCGATCCGCACGTTGACGACGGCGGCGCTGACGGTGACCGGCACGTGCTGATCGGTGCGGTGATCGGTGAACCCCATGCGCTCTTCGACCGTGGACCGAACGCGCTCGGCCAGTTCGCTGGCATGCTCCGCGTCGGTGCGCGTCAGGAGCACCACCATCGAATCTTCCGAGTGGCGCGCCACCCAGTCGTGCTGCCTGAAGTACTGACGGATGAGGATGCCGAGCCGCTCCAGAATCTTGTCACCGACGCCATACCCGTGCCGCTTGTTGATGGCCGACAAGTGATCGACGTCGAACAGAATCAACGAGACCGGATAGCTGTAGCGCGTGGCGCGCTCCAATTCCTTGGCAAGCACCGCGTCGAACAGCCCTCTTGTATACAGCGTCGTCAACCGATCGGTGATCGCAGCGTCGCTCGGGTCGAGCTGTGCCCGCTCGGTATACCCTGCCAGCACATCGAATGACGCGCGCCTCACGAGCTGCGCGACCAGCGGCCACGGCTCGCTCGTCGACCCGATCACCTCGTTCACCGCCAGCTCGTCGAGGACGGTCCGTTCCATCAGGTACACGAAGGTGAACAACCGTCCGGCGCTCAGATTCCGCTCGAGCGCCACCCGATGCAGATCGGCCACGAAGCCGCTCCGCGGATCGACCCTCCCCTCGCGGATCGCCATCGCCAGCAATTGCACCATGAGGTCGCCGACGCGATTGCAGTAGTCCGGCTGGAGGAGCTCGATCCCGCTGAAGGGAAAGATCGCCACCGTGTCCCAGACGAGGAGCGCCGCTCGATCCAGAATGACCTCGGACACCTGCGGGCGCAGATCGTCCTGGATGTTGCCGTTCGATTCGTCCGCGTAAGCCGGATTCTTGATCATGGGCCGAGATCCGTCCATGTTATCCCGCGGGTGCAAGGGCGGGCAACCGCGGCACGGCTCGCCCCACGGCGCTACCGCGCGGATCTCCCGGACCGACGGACCTCCGGGAGTCCTTGGCGCTGAGGCGCAGAGCAGGCATGATGTGCGGAGATGGCGACCCGGCTCGGCATCGAACTGTCGCCGGCGGCCTGCCGCATCGTCGAGATCGAAGGGGGCCCGGCGTTTCGGCGTCGGCGGCGCGACACGCGCGTTGTCTCGTTTTCAGTGCTCCCGCCGTCGGGTCCGGAGACCCAGGCCAAGCTGGCGTCGCTGCGGGAGCGGAGCGCCGCCGTCATTGTCTGGGGCGCGACGAGCGAGCATCGCCAGGTGATGGTGACCAGCGGCTCCCACGAGTCGATGCGCGCCGAGGCGATCGACGCGCTGACGGCTGCGGGCCTGCAGACCCACGGCCTTCTGGTGGACATCGCGCCGCCTGCACGAGCGCCGGGGCGCGGCGCGCGCCGGCCGGTCCTCGTTGCGCTGGCGTCGGCGACAGAGGTGTCGGCGGCGCTGCGGCCGCTGCGGAACGCCGGCATCCGCCTGCGGACAGTCGCGACGCCGGCGGTCGCGCTGGGTTCGCTCGCGCGCCTGCGCCGCGCGTTGTCGGTGCCGGGCACAATCGAGGCGTACATCGCGCTCGAGTCGACCGAAACGTGCCTCGCGCTCGTGCGCGACGGCGCGCTGGTTGCCGCGCGCGAGCGCGCGTGGGGTTACGTCGACCACACGTTGCCGCTCAGCACACCTCGGCGGCTCGGCGAAGTGGCCTCGCGGCTGGCCGACGACATCGGTGAATTCGTCACCACGACAGGCGGATCGGCCGCCAACCTCGGGCAGGTCTGCGTGTGCGGCGGGCTGCCCGAGCTTCGCAGCATGACGGCGCCGCTAGTAGAGCGGCTGGACGTCGAGGTCGAGCCGCTCGACTCGTTGTTCGGGATCGACGTCACGAGGCTGCCCGAACCCGCCGACGAATTCAGAGAGCGCGGCGCCGAGCTACGGCTCGCGTGGGCTGTGGCGGCGGATTGGCCGCCGGCGGTCAATCTGCTGCGCGCGCCGCGGCGTCAGGTGTCGGAGACGACGCTGGCGCGCGCGGCCGTCGCGGCCGGTATCGCGGCGGGACTCGTGCTCGGCTGGCGGGTGCAGCAGAGTGCGTGGTGGCAGTCGACGGCGTCGAAGCCCACGGCGCGGACGGCGTCGAGCGCTGCGCGCGGCCGCGCGAGCTTGCCGACCCCCGCGGCGCGGGCGATGGCTCCGGTTGCTGCGAGCAAACCGGCACTGCCGACGGCGCCGCCAGTCGCGGTGAGCAAATCGCCGGTCGCAACGGCACCGCCCATCGCGGTGACCAAGACCCCGCCGCCGATAGCAGCGCCGCCGCTCGGCGTGAACGAGACGGCGCCGTCAACGTCAGCGCCGCCGCTTGTCGCGAATAGGTCGCCGGCAACGACAGCCCCGACAGCCGCGGGCAGCAGATCTGTGCCCGCTTCGTCGTCATTGAGCAGGCCTCCAGCGGCGACGCCGCCGCAGGCCGCTGTGAACGGACCGCCGCCAGCGCGACCGCGTCCCGCACGAGAAGCGTCGGCGGTTCCGATTGTGCTCCCGCCGGTAGTGCCGCCGGTGACGGCCGCGCCGCCGAGACAGTCAGAACCCGGAGCTCGACAAGAGCCGAACGTGCGGCGAGCGTCTGGGACGCAGCCGCCCGAATCAACACGCGCGCGGCAGGGGTCGCCGCAGGCTCGTGCGAGGCGACCCGCGCCATCCGAGGTCCCGCTGCCGTTCGACGCCGTGCTTGGAACGATTCTGTATTCGCCGGATCGCAGGCTCGCGATCATCGACGGTCGGATCGTCGGTCCGGGCGACGACGTCCGAGGGGCACGCGTGGTCGACATCACGCCGGACGCCGTTCTGCTGAGGGATGCGCAGGGGCGGCTGAGGCGTCTTCCGCTGAGGTAGTTACGGCACCAGGGTGATTGCCCGATTGCGGTGTTAAAGTGATCAACTATGTGCAGGGGCTCGACGAAACTGCACAGCCCTTCACATTGATTAGCTCGGAATCGGTTCGTAGAATTGAGCTTAGGTTCCAAGCGGTCAATCCATCCCTGAGGGTCCCAGGTGCGCAAGAAGATCGGTGAGTGCCTGATCCAGTCGGGCCTCATCACGGAAGACGACCTCCGGACCGCGCTCATCGAGCACAAGCGCACCGGAGAGCGCCTCGGCGTCGTCCTCGTGCGCATGAATCTCGCGACTGAAAAACAGATCGCGAAGGCGCTGGCATTCCAGCTCGGCTTTCCGTACGTCAGTCTCCCCGAAAATCCACCCGATCCTACGGCCGTCGTCCTGATCCCGAAGGACGTCGCGCTCAAGCGCATCTGTATCGCAGTCGGGCTCGAGAAGAACCTGCTGACCGTGGCGATGTCCGATCCGCTGCTCTTCAGCCTCGTGCAGGATCTGGAGTTCCAGACCGGCTACCGCATCAAGCAGGTAGTGGCGACGCGCGGCGACATCGTCGACGCCATACATGCGAGTTATCCCGACAAAGCGCTCGCGATTCGCACCGCGCAGCCCGGCGGCGATCTGGCGGTCACGGCGCCCGCGGTTCTCAGCCGCGGCCGCGGCGGCGTCGGCGACGCGCCGGTCGGCGAAACGGCGCTGGCGCGGCGCGTCGAGGAGGAGGTCTTCGAGCCGGTCGCCGGCCTGCAGGAGCGCAGCGAAGCCGCGCCGATCATCGATCTCGTCGACCTCGTCGTGAAAAGCGCGATCAAGAGCAGGGCGAGCGACATCCACGTCGAGCCGATGGAAAAGGGCGTCCTCATCCGCCACCGTCTCGACGGCCTGCTGAAAGAAGTGATGGACCTGCCCAAGTGGGTCCACGAAGGGCTGATCGCCAGGCTGAAGATCATGGCCGGCATGGACATCGCCGAGAAGCGGCTACCGCAGGACGGCCGTCTCCGGTCGACGAGCGAGGACGGCTCCGACGTCGACTTCCGCGTGTCCACGCTGCGCACGCTGTTCGGGGAAAAGGTCGTCTTGCGCGTGCTGGATCATCGCAAGGGCGTGCCCGCCCTCGAGGAGATCGGCATGTCGGCCATGGCGCTCGAGGAAGTGCGGGTGTTCCTCCGCCACCAGCACGGGATGATTCTGGTCGTCGGGCCCACGGGCAGCGGCAAGACGACGACGCTCAGCTCGGCGCTCAGGTCGGTGCAGTCGGAGAAAACGAACATCATCACGATCGAGGATCCGATCGAGTACCAGATTCCCGGCGTGAACCAGACCCAGATCAACGAAAAGATCAAGCTCACCTTCGCGAGCGCGCTGCGATCCATCCTCCGCCAGGATCCGGACGTCATCCTGCTCGGCGAAATCCGCGACAGCGAGACGGCGAAGATCGCGATGCAGGCCGCGCAAACGGGCCACCTCGTCCTGTCCACGCTCCACACCGACGACGCGCCGTCGGTCGTCACGCGTCTGATCGACATCGGCGCCGAGCCATTCGTGATTGCGTCGGCGCTCGTCGGCGTCGTCGCACAGCGCCTCGTGCGCCGGCTCTGCACGCATTGCCGCCGGCAGTACACGCCGACCGCCGATGTGCTGCGCTCGCTGAACATCGCGGACTCCGACGCGGCGGCGATTCCGTTCTACAAGTCGGTCGGCTGCGATCAGTGCAATCACACCGGCTATCGCGGGCGCATCGGCATCTACGAGGTGATGCGCGTCACGGACAAGCTGCGGCGGCTGGTTGCGGCACGCGTGACCGAAGATCAAATCCGCGACGCCGCGGTCGCGGGCGGGATGGTCACGCTCGGCGAGGACGGGCTCGCGAAGGTGAAGAGCGGCGTCACGACACCCGAGGAATTACTGCGCGTGGTGACCGAAGTGCGCGAGATGCGGACGCTCTGCACGCAGTGCGGCTCCGCGGTCGGCGTCGACTTCAACGCCTGCCCGCAGTGCGGCAAGCGTCTGGGCGGCGGGTGTCCACACTGCGGGCGCGCGCTGCAGCCCGGCTGGAATTTCTGTCCCTACTGCGCGCGCACCACGGCCGAGCCCAAGCGCGTGGCGAAGCGGCTGCGTCCGCGCGACAAAGACGTTCCCGAAAGCCGCCGCGAGCTGCCGGCCGCCAACGTCGCGGAGTTCAAGAAGTAGTTGACGCTCAAGAATTATTACGAGCTTCTCGAAATCGCGCCCGCGGCGTCGGCCGAGGAGGTGAAGCGCGCGTTTCGGGCCCAGATCGCGCGGTATCACCCCGACAAGGTTCAGCACCTCGGCAAGGAATTTCAGGCGATGGCGGCCAATCGGGCCGCCGAGCTGACCGAGGCGTATCGTATTCTGTCCGACGAAGGCCGCCGGGCAGAGTACGACCAGGCGGTCGCGGACGCCGGCGGGCAGACCTCGCCGCCGGTTGCAGCCGCGCCGCCGCCCCGTGGTGGCGACGCGCCGCCGGTCCCGGAGACCCGTCCGGCGGCGGCTCCGCCGCCGCCTACGCCCGGTCGTGAGGTGCCCAGAGGGGCGCAGTTCAAGCAGGAGCGCGCGAGCCGCGATGAGTTTGTCCGTAAGGCGACGATGAGCCGTTTGCGGAGCGCGCTCGAGGCGGTCGGCGGCGGGTACGGTGAGGAGGAGGTGCGCGGGTTCGACATCGTGTGCGTGCCGAAGAGCAAACTGTTCGCGAAGAACAGGAATCCGCGACTGCTCGGACGGTTCGTCTCACGGGTCGATCGTGAGGCGGTCGCCGACGCCTGGACCCAGGCGATGAAGCTGGGGACGCCGAAAGATGAAGAGGTCTGCGTGCTGCTGATGGGCACGTCGCTGGCGCCGGCCGGCGAACTCGCCGGGGAGATCGCGGATCAGCGCAGGAAGGCGCGTGGCCTGAGGTTGACCCTGATCCCGGTCGACGCGCGGGTGTGGGACGCGCATATGCCGTTCGACGCGCCGCCGATCGCCAAGACTCTGCTGACACGCCTCAAGAGCGGCGCCTGATGGCCGCCTGCGACGCGCAGCGCTCGCGCGGGCGCCGTCGCTCGCGCATTCGCGGGGGCGAGCGAAAGCGGGAACTAGATCGCGGGGACTGTCGTCTGAGTCATAGGCTATGGGACTGATTGAAACCGTCGATCTCTGGAAGACCTACATCATGGGCGAGGAGGAGATCCACGCGCTGCGCGGCGTCTCCGTCCAGATCGAGCGCGGCGAATACGTCGCGATCATGGGACCATCTGGTTCGGGCAAGTCGACGCTCATGAACCTCATCGGCTGCCTCGACACTCCGAGCAAGGGGTCCTACCTGCTGAACGGCAAGCAGGTGAGCCAGATGAACGACAACGAGCTGGCGCGGATCCGCAACGAAGAAATCGGGTTCGTGTTTCAGACGTTCAATCTGCTGCCGCGCGCGACCGCGCTGCACAACGTCGAGCTGCCGCTCGTGTACGCCGGCATCGCCGCCAGGGACCGTCTGGATCGCGCGAAGGCGGCGCTCGACAAGGTCGAGCTGTCGACGCGCATGTCACATCGGCCCAACGAGCTGTCCGGCGGCCAGCGGCAGCGCGTGGCCATCGCGCGCGCGCTCGTGAACAACCCGTCGATCCTGCTCGCCGACGAGCCGACCGGCAACCTCGACTCGAAGACCGGCGCCGAAATCATGGGTCTGTTCGAGCGGCTCCACAAAGCCGGCAACACGATCGTCCTCGTCACGCACGAACCCGACGTGGCCGCGTTCGCCTACCGCGCCATACACATCCGCGACGGACAGGTCGAGAACGACATTCGGCGCGCCGCGTAGTACCCGCGGATCACAAGAGCCACGAAAGCGCGTGGTTTTGTGTTTTGCGTGTCCGTTCAGCCTCAGACGGCGGCAAAGTGCCCGGCGGAAATCTCCTTCAACGCGGCGTCGCGGTTCACCGACGCCGGATCCAGAACAATCCGCTGCCTCGGCGCGTCCGGATCGGGAACCGGTATCGCCGAGAGCAGCGCGCGGGTGTAGGGATGCTGCGGCGCGGCGAAGAGTGAGGCCGTCGGGCCCATCTCGACGATCTTGCCGAGGAACATCACCGCCACGCGGCTGCAGATGTGCTCGACCAGCCGCAGATCGTGCGCGATGAACAGATAGGTCAGCTTCAACTGCTCCTGCAGGTCCATCAGCAAGTTGACCACCTGTGCCTGCACAGAGACGTCGAGCGCGGAGACCGGCTCGTCGAGAATCACGAACGACGGGTTCAGCGCGAGCGCACGCGCCAGGCCGATCCGCTGGCGCTGGCCGCCGCTGAACTGGTGTGGGTAGCGATCCAGATGCGCCGGGTTCAGGCCGACCAGGTGGAACAGCTCGGCGACGCGCGCCTGGCGCGCGGGGCGCGCGCCGAGCTTGTGGATGATGAGCGGCTCCTCGACGATCTGTCTCGCGCGCATCCGCGGGTTCAGCGACGAATACGGATCCTGAAACACGATCTGCATGTCGCGCCGCGCCTCGCGCAGCCGCCGCTTCGAGAACTCGAGCACGTTCTCGCCCCGGAAACGTACGGCGCCGGACGAAGGCTCGATCAGCCGCAGGACGCAGCGGCCCGTGGTGGTCTTCCCGCTGCCCGATTCGCCGACAAGGCCGAACGTCTCACCCTCGTCGATGCTGAAGCTCACATCGTCGACGGCGGCGACGCGCGTGCCGGCGCGGAACAGCCCGGCGTCGCGCGCGAAGTACTTCACGAGATGCGCAACGTCAACGAGGGGCATCTGGGACGATTGCGGATTGCGGATTGGAGACTGCCTGACGAAGGACGACCGACGACTGTGCAGGATCGTGCAGATAGCACTTGGCCGTGTGCTCCGAGCCGACCGCATAGTCCGGCGGCGGCGCGGCAGGACACGGCTCGAAGCGATCCGGACAGCGCGGGTTGAACGCGCAGCCCGGCGGCAGCGCGCCGAGCATCGGCACCGAGCCGTCGATCGCCTGCAGCCGCTGTCCGGGGCGCCCTCCCGGCATGGACGCGAGGAGCCCGCGTGTGTAGGGATGCCCCGGATTGCGGAAAATCTCGCGCACTGGACCGGTTTCGACGATGCGCCCTGCGTACATCACGGCGACGCGATCGGCTGTCTCTGCGATGATCCCGAAGTCGTGCGTGATGAGCAGCAGCGAGAGGTGGAGCGCCGCCTTCATGTCGCGCAGCAGGTCGAGGATTTCCGCCTGAATCGTGACGTCGAGCGCGGTGGTCGGCTCGTCGGCAATCACGAGCGACGGCTGGCAGGCGAGCGCCATCGCGATCAGCACGCGCTGCCGCATGCCGCCCGACAGCTGGTGCGGATAGTCTCTGATTCGGGATTCGGGATTCGGAATTCGAACGGCTCGCAGGAGCTCGATCGATTTGTCTCGGGCTTCGCCGCGCGTGGCGCGGCCGTGGACCAGCAGCGTCTCCGCAATCTGCGCGCCGACGCGGAAGACCGGATTGAGCGCCGTCATCGGTTCCTGAAAGATCAGGGAGATCTCGGCGCCGCGGACCGACTGCATCTCGCGCTCGCCGAGCGTCATGAGATCGCGTCCCTTGAACCACAGGCGGCCGCTCGCGATTCGACCCGGCGGCTGCACCAGCCGCATGATCGACAGCGCGGTCACCGACTTGCCGCTGCCCGACTCGCCGACGAGGCCGAGCGTCTCGCCCGCGCGGATCTCGAAGCTCACATCGTCGACGGCGGGCACCGGTCCTTCCGCCGTGTCGAAGACGGCGGTCAGATGCTCGACGGCCAGGAGAGGAGCGGCGTTCGGTGTGCGGCGTTCGGCGTTCGCGTTCGTCGTTCGACCTTGGTCGGTCACAGCGAAGCGGTCTCCTCGAACTCGCCGAAAACCGCGCGCATGGCGTCTGAGATTTCACCGACGGTGGCCTTCGCTTCAACCGCGGAGATGATCGGCGGCACGAGGTTGGCGCCGTCGCGCGCGGCCTGCGAGATTGCCGCCAGCGCGGTCCGGCAGGCGCCGGCACTGCGGCTCGCACGCACGGCGCGGACGCGCTCGATCTGCCGGCGCTCCACGTCGGGATCGATAGCGAAAAGGGGTTGGGCCCCTTTTCGATCGCGGTCCCCCGACAAGGGGTCGTACCCCTTTTGGGTTTCTGCGTACTCGTTCACGCCGACGACAATCGAAGCGCCCGAGTCGACGGCGAGCTGGGCACGGTACGCGGACTCCTGGATCTCGCGCTGAATCAGCCCGGTTTCAATCGCCGCCAGCGTGCCGCCGGTTCGGTCGATCCGCTCGAGGATATCCTGCGCACCGCGCTCGATCTCGTTCGTCAGCGTCTCGACGGCGTACGACCCGCCCACCGGGTCGACCGTGTTCGCCACGCCGCTCTCCGCGGCGATGATTTGCTGCGTGCGCAGCGCGATCTGCACTGCCTCCTCGGTCGGCAGCGCCAGCGCCTCGTCGCGTCCGTTGCAATGCAGCGACTGCGTGCCCCCCAGCACCGCGGCCATTGCCTGCAGCGCGACGCGGACGATGTTGTTGTCCGGCTGCTGCGCGGTCAGCGTGCTGCCGGCTGTCTGGGCGTGGAACCGGAGCTGCTGCGCGCGGGGATTGGTCGCGCCGAACCGGTCCCGCATCAGGCGCGCCCACAGACGCCGCGCGGCGCGGAACTTCGCGATCTCCTCCAGAAAATCGTTGTGCGCGTTGAAGAAAAACGACAGCCGCTGGCCAAACCGGTTCACGTCGAGGCCCGCATCGATCGCCGCCTGCACGTAGGCGATCGCGTGCGCGAAGGTGAACGCCACCTCCTGCACCGCCGTCGATCCCGCCTCGCGGATGTGATAGCCGCTGATCGAAATCGTGTTCCAGTTCGGCAGCTCGCGCTCGCAATACGCGAAGATGTCGGTGACGATGCGGAGTGATGGTCGCGGCGGATAGATATAGGTCCCGCGCGCGACGTATTCCTTGAGGATGTCGTTCTGGAGCGTGCCCGACAGCGTGCGCGTCGCGACGCCCTGGCGCCGCGCGACCGCGATGTACAGCGCCAGCAGGACGATCGCCGTCGCATTGATGGTCATCGACGTCGACACGCGGTCGAGCGGGATGCCGTCGAACAGCGTCGCCATGTCCTCGATCGAATCGATCGCGACGCCGACGCGGCCCACTTCCCCTGCCGCGAGCGGATGGTCCGAGTCGTAGCCCATTTGCGTCGGCAGGTCGAACGCGACGCTCAGCCCGCTGACGCCGCGCGCGAGCAGGTAGCGGTAGCGGTTGTTCGATTCCTCGGCCGTCGCGAAGCCGGCGTACTGCCGCATCGACCACAGGCGCCCGCGGTACATCGTCGGCTGAATGCCGCGAGTGAAGGGGAAGCTGCCGGGGTACCCGAGCTCGGTGGCGGGGTCCCATCCGGCGAGGTCCCCGGGGGTCTTGATGCTCAATTGGACCCGATTGTAACGCGACTCTGACCGTTTTCGTCGCCGTAAGTCCTTGACAGAGCGGCGTCTCGGGCTTAAACTGAAGTTACCTACAGGCCACTCCGATACACATGAACACGTCAGGCGCCCAACCCCTGTCCACCACCTGGTGTAACAGGCTTTGGTTGGGAGGCGCCCCGGTACCTGGCCCGGCGGCGTAGGGAGGGAAGCACATGGACGACGTCGTAAACCGGTTCGCCCGAGAGCTTGCCGACGCGATCGCCGCAGCGGTGGCGGAGAATGCCCAGGTGGAGGCGTGCCGCGAGAAAGCGCGCGCCGCCGGTTTCGAGATGAAAGTGACGCTCGAGGCCGTCGTAGGGTTCGTCAGCCGCTCGCAGTCGACCGCTCTGACAAAAGTCACGGCCCCCGCGCGCGTCGTGCAGCCGCGCCGGAACTTCGAGGTCACCGCGAACGATCGGCGCTTTCTGCGATCGCTGCGCATCGCTGCGGACGAAACAGCGGAACCCGTCGAATAACGCGCTGGAGATCGATGCAATGGGCCGGCTCACTTCGGTGGGCCGGCCTTTTTTGTCACCCCGAATCCCGAATCCCGAATCCCGAATCCCTAGTCCCTGGTCCCTGATCCCCGCGCGTCCCCAAGCCTGACGCCTGCGCAGCGACGCGCGCCGCTGCGGCAGCCGCGGCTGCCGGATCGCCCAGGTAGTAATGCCGAATCGATTTCAGCGCGTCGTCCAGCTCGTAGACGAGCGGGATGCCGGTTGGAATGTTCAGCTCGACGATGGTCTGCTCGTCGAGGTGGTCGAGGTATTTCACGAGTGCGCGCAGGCTGTTGCCGTGCGCGGCGATCACCACGCGCTGGCCCGACGCGACCGCCGGCGCGATGGCCTCATGCCAGTACGGCAGGAACCGTCCGACCGTGTCCTTCAGCGATTCGGTGAGCGGCAACTCGCTCGGCTTCAGGTTTCTGTAGCGCGGGTCGTGCGACGGATGCCGCGGGTCGTCCGGCGTCAGCGGCGGTGGCGGGATGTCATAGCTGCGGCGCCAGATCTTGGTCTGCGCTTCGCCATACGTCGCCGCGGTCTCGGCCTTGTTCAGCCCCTGCAGCGCGCCGTAGTGGCGCTCGTTCAGCCTCCAGCTCTTGTTCACCGGAATCCACATGAGGTCCAGCACGTCGAGCGTGATCCACAGCGTGCGGATCGCGCGCTTCAGGAGCGATGTGAACGCGTTGTCGAAGACGTATCCACCCTCGCGCAGGAGGCGGCCCGCCTCATGCGCCTCGGCGACGCCGCGCTCGGACAGATCCACATCGGTCCATCCGGTGAAGCGGTTCTCTTTGTTCCACGTGCTTTCGCCGTGGCGGAGGAGGACGAGTGTGTGCATGGTTTCGCGCGGCTGAGCCTCCGCGCTACGAGCGCGCGAAACGAATCGCCGTCTGTCCGGCAAACCGGGCGGTGCCGCCGAGCTCCTCTTCGATTCTCAGCAGCTGGTTGTACTTGCAGATCCGATCGGTCCGGCTCGCCGACCCGGTTTTGATCTGACCTGCGCCGGTGCCGACGGCGAGGTCCGCTATTGTCGAATCCTCGGTCTCGCCGGAGCGGTGCGAGATGATCGTCGCGTAGCCGGCGTCGGCCGCCATCCGCACCGCGTCGAGCGTCTCGGTGACGGTGCCAATCTGGTTCAGCTTCACAAGCAACGCGTTCCCGACGCCATCGGCGATCCCTTTCTTCAGGATCTCCGGATTGGTCACGAAGACATCGTCGCCGACGAGCTGGACGCGGCCGCCGAGCGTGCGGGTCAGGAGCTTCCAGCCTTCCCAGTCGCCTTCCGCCACGCCGTCCTCGATCGACACGATCGGATACTGGCGAATCCAATCCTCGTACAGCCGCACCATCTCCTCGGACGTCAAATCGGGCTCACCCGACTTCTTGAATGTGTACCTGCCGCCGCCGGCCCACAGCTCGCTCGCCGCCACGTCGAGCGCGATCATCACATCGCCGCCGGCCGTGAGGCCGGCCTTGCCGACGGCCTCGAGCACAACCTCGACCGCCTCGCGATTCGACCTGAGGTTCGGCGCAAAGCCGCCTTCGTCGCCGACGCCGGTCGACTGGCCGCGCGCCTTCAGAATGCCGCGCAGCGCGTGGAAGATCTGCGCGCCCAGGCGGAGCGCTTCGCTGAACGACGGCGCGTTCAGCGGCATCACCATGAATTCCTGGAAGTCGACGCTCGAATCGGCGTGCGCGCCGCCGTTGAGGATGTTCATCATCGGCACGGGCAGCGTGAACGGGGGACACGTCTCCTTGATGGTTGCGGAGACCTGTCCCCCGATGTCGTGTTGTGTGGCGCCCCGTCCCCCGAACAGCGCGCCAAAATGGCGATAGAGCGGGACGCGCGCCGACGCTGCTTCGGCGCGGGCGGCGGCCATCGACACGCCGAGCAGCGCGTTGGCGCCCAGCCGGCTCTTGGTGGGCGTGCCGTCGAGCGCGATCAGGGCGGCGTCGAGGGCGCGCTGATCGAGGTCGGTGCCGGTGATCGCCGTCGCGATCTCCCCGTTGACGTTCGCGACCGCCTTCCGCACGCCCTTGCCCCCGTAGCGGCGCTCGTCGCCGTCGCGCAGCTCCAGCGCTTCACGCTCACCGGTCGACGCGCCGGACGGCACGGCCGCGCGGCCGAACGCGCCGCCCGTCAGCGTCACGTCCACTTCAACGGTCGGATTGCCGCGCGAATCCAGGATCTCGCGCCCGTGGACCTTGGCGATCTTCAAGCGACCTCCACAGATCTAATGCAACCACGAAAACCACGACAGCACGGCACCTGTTTTCGTGGTTTTGCGGCTTATCCCCCGCCCCCTCGCCGATCGGCTTCCGCCTCGAAGCGGAGCGCCTCTTCGCTGAGCGGTCCGAGGAGCGGCTCATCGTCGATCGTGACGACGACGACCCCCGATTCGGTGACTGTGTGACGGCGCCGATCCTCGTCTGCGTTGTAGCCAATCAGCGCGCCGCGCGGGATGAGCACGTCGCGGTCGATGATCGCGCGGCGGATGCGCGCGTGCCGTCCGACGCGCACGCCGGGCATCAGGATGCACTGCTCGATGTTGCAGAAGCTGTGGACCCGCACGTTCGGACACAGCACGCTGCCCGAGATGGTGCTGCCCGACACGATGCAGCCGGGCGAGATCACCGAGTCGAGCGCCTGGCCGCAGCGGCTGCCAATCTCGGCGAACACGAACTTCGCCGGCGGCGCCTGCGGCTGATAGGTCCGCAGCGGCCACTCGGGATCGTACAGATTGAACTCGGGGTTGACGTGACAGAGATCCATGTTCGCTTCGAAGTACGCGTCGAGCGTCCCGATGTCGCGCCAGTACTTCGATGCCTTCTTGTTCTCGTCATAGAACCGGTACGAATAGACGGCCACGTCGTGAATCAGCGCGGGGATGATGTCCTTGCCGAAATCGTGGTTCGTCGGCTGATTTGCATCGGCCTCGAGCGCGCGGACCACGACATCCGTGTCGAAGATGTAGACGCCCATCGACGCGAGCGCCAGATCCGGCGACCCGGGAATCGCGATCGGCGCCTTCGGCTTCTCCTGAAAGCCGGTCACGCGCTCGGTTTCGTCGACGGCGATGATGCCGAACCGGCTTGCGCTGGCGATCGGGATTTCAATCGTGGCGAGCGTGACGGCCGCTTTGCGCTCCTGGTGCAGCCGCAGCATGCGCGCGTAGTCCATCTTGTACACGTGGTCGCCGGAGAGCACGATCAGGTACTGCGGGTTCTCACGCATGATGGAGTACAGGTTCTGGTAGACGGCGTCCGCCGTGCCCTGATACCAGTGCTCGCTGACCCGCTTCTGCGGGGGCAGGATCTCGATGAACTCGCCGAGCTCCTCCGACACGATGCCCCATCCCATGCGCACGTGCCGGTTCAGCGACAGCGATTTGTACTGCGTCGCGATGTAGATCCGCCGCAGCCCCGAGTTGATGCAGTTGCTGAGGACGAAGTCGATGATGCGGTACGGGCCGCCGAAGTAGACCGCGGGCTTCGCTCGTTCCTTGGTCAGCGGGTGCAAACGCTCGCCAACGCCGCCGGCGAGGACGATCACGAGGCTGTCGTCGAGCAGCGCCGACATGGGTCTCAGCTCTTGCGCAGGACAACGCGCGCCGGTGCGCCGTCGGACCCGACGATCGCCAGCGGCAGGCAGAACATCTCGTAGACGCCGGGATCCACGTCGCGCAGGTTCAGTCCCTCGATGACGATGGTTCCGGCGCCCAGCAGCACGTGATGCGCGGGCGCGCCGGGCGTTTTGAAGGCCTCGACCGACAGGTAATCGACGCCGACGACCTTGATGCCGTGGTCGACGAGATACTTCGCCCCCGACTCGGTGACCCCGACATACTCCTTGTGGAACTCCGGCGATCCCCACAGCCGCGAGTTCTGGGTCTTGATCAGGACGCGGACGTCTTCCGAGAGGTCGCTGCCGCTCAGGTCCTCGGCCGTGATGTGGCCGCGCGGCCGGATCTCGATGACGCGCGCGCGCCCGATGAGCATTTCCAGCGCCAGCGCCTCGGTGCCGGTGCCCCCGTCATAGAAATGGCGTGGCGCGTCCACGTGCGTGCCGGTGTGGGCGCTCATATGCAGCGCGGATACGTTCGAGCTTTCCCCGCGCGCCAGGCGTTTGATCGGCTCGAGGCTGAACGGCAGATTGTTTGGGTACGTGGGGAGCCGGGGATCGAGCGGCACGGAGACGTCGATGAGCTTCATGACTGGGCGAAACGCGGATGATAGCACAGGGCAGAAAACGGGTAGACTCGGCTGAACTACCACGGGCAGAAGGGTTTGACTTGGCCCAAATGGGACGCCTATGATTGGCTGTTCTACGACTGCGTTCTCTAGCATGGGAGACTAGGCTTTATGAAACAGCGGCGTGGCGTGTTCGCGCTTTTCGCGTCGATCGTCCTCGCATCGTCGATCGGCCTGTTCGCGCAGAACAAGGACGACAAGAAAAGGGACGATCAACAGAAAAAGGAAATCCAGAACATCGTCAAAATCGTGGACGATGCCGCGGCCGGACAGCCTGCGTTGAACGATCTCTCGCTTGCGTGGCTTCGCGAGGATGTGCTGAAAGCCCAGGGCAACAAGGAGTACGTCCCCTTCACGGTGTCGATCGATCCGTCGAAGGTGAGCGGCGGCACGCTCGCGTTCTACTGGCGGGTCGTCTCCAAGAGCACCGCGCCCGCGCCCGAGGCAGCTGCCGGCAAGAAAGACGACAAGAAGGACAAGGACAAGGACAAGAACAAGAAAGTGGACTACGCCTACGAGGACATCACGTTTGTCCCCGTCGCCGCCGCGCAGAATCCGCTGCGGATCTCGCGATCGTTCACGGTGCCGGCGGGACTCTACGAGGTGTACCTCGTTGCGAAGGAGCCGACGCCCGAGAAGGCGCCCAAGAATGCCGCGGCGCCGAAGGTCTCCCTGGTCAAGCAGACCGTGACCGTGCCCGACTTCTGGAACGGCGACCTCGCCACGAGCTCGGTGATCGTCGCGCAGCGCATCGATCCGCTGCCCGCGCCGCTCACCCCGCAGCAGCAGGCCGACCGTCCGTACGCGCTCGGCTCGATGGAAATCGTCCCGACCTTCGAGACGAAGTTCACCAAGAAGGCCGAGCTGTCGACCTTCATGCTGATCTACAACCCGAAGGTCGACGCGAGCAACAAGCCCGACGTCAGCGTCGAGTACAACTTCTACCAGAAGCCTGCGGGACAACCGGAGAAGTTTTTCAACAAGACCAACCCGCAGAACCTGAATGCGCAGACGCTGCCGCCGCAGTTCGACCTTGCGGCCGGGCATCAACTGCAGAGCGGCCAGGCGGTGCCGCTGGCGTCGTTCCCGGAAGGCGACTACCGGCTCGAGATCAAGATCACGGACAAGCTCGCGAACAAGACGTTGACGCGGGAGCTGAACTTCACCGTCAGCCCGTCGTAGACGCCGTTCACGCGGAGTCAGCATGAGCAACGCTTCCAGAATGACGGCGTCGGCGGTCGTCGGCGGTCTGGTGCTTCTCTGCCTCCCGTCGCGCGGCATTGCGCAGAGTCCCACGGCGGTCCGGCCCGTCACGCACATCGCGTCGATCGCGGCCGGATCGATTCTCGGCGTCGTTCAGGACGAACACGGCGCGCCGGTTGCCGGCGCGATGGTCTCGGCGCTTGGCGCGTCGACTGCATTTGCCGTCAGCGATCGCGCCGGCCGGTTCGAGATGCGCACGCTCTCGCCCGGCCCCTATCTGGTGCGCGCGCACCTGACCGGGTTCGTCGCGTCGCGCGGTCAGGTGGTGGATGTGCGCCCGAGCGGGCGCAGCGCGTCGGCCATCGCGCTCCGTCACGTGAACTCCGCCGGAGCGCTGGCGGGGTATCCCGTTCTCGCTGCCGGCGTCGCTGCGGCCCCCGAGGCGGCGGTCCCGCCGGCCGACAGCGCCGGTCCGGCGGATCCCCCGAGCGCGCCGCCGCCCAACGACGACCACGGTGAAGTCGCGTGGCGGCTGCGTCACGCGCGCCGCGGGGTTCTGAAAGACGCGACGCTGCCGGCCGACATCCTCGCCGGCGCGCCGGGCCAGCCGAACGCGTTCGACGCGCCGAGCGCGCTCGGCCGCTTCGGTGAATCGTCGGCCAGGCTGGCGACCAACCTCTTCGCGAACACGCCGTTCTCGGGCCAGGTCAACCTGCTCACCATCGGATCCTTCGATTCGCCGCAGCAGTTCTTCACGGCGAACAACTTCGCGCACGGCACCGCGTATCTCGCGCTGGGCGCGCCGGTCGGCGAGCACGCGGACTGGACCGCCCGTGCCGCGCTGACGCAGGGCGACCTGGCGTCGTGGATTGTGGCCGGCGAGTACACGACGCGCGCCCCGGCGCAGCACCGCTACGACGTCGGCCTCTCCTACAGCACGCAGCGTTACGAAGGCGGAAACTTCGCGGCCTTGCGGGACGTCACCGACGGCAGCCGCAACGCCGGCGCGATCTACGCATTCGACACGTTTTCGATCTCACCGGTCCTCACCCTCACCTATGGCGGCCGTTACGCGCGCTACGACTATCTGGAGAGCCGCAGCCTGATCAGTCCGCGCCTGGCGCTGACGGTGGCGCCGACCAATCACTTCCGCGTGAGCACGATGCTCGCGAGTCGCGCCCTCGCCCCCGGCGCCGAAGAGTTCATGCCGCGGATGGAGAGCGGCATCTGGCTGCCGCCGCAGCGGACGTTCGCGCCGCTCGTCAGCGGCCGCCCGTTCGAGGCCGAGCGGACCAATCACCTGGAGCTCGAGGTCGAGCACGACCTCGCGTCGGCGACCTTGTCGGTTCGCGCGTTCCGCCAGCACGTCAGCCATCAGCTCGTGACGTTGTTCGGCATCACCACGCCGGGCATGCCCTCGGCGGTCGGCCATTACTTCCTGAGCAACGCCGGCGACGTGAACGCGTCCGGCCTCAGCGCGGGCGTCCGCGCGGCGATCGCCAGCCGTGTGCACGGCTCGGTCGAGTATTCGCTCACGCGCGCGCGCCTCGGCGCGCCCGACGCCGACAATCTCGGCTATATGCTCGTGTTCGCGCCGTCCGCGGTTCGGCCGAAGACGGATCGGATCCACGATGTGGCGACCTCGATCGAGACCGAGGTGCCCGAAACATCCACGCGCGTGGTCGTGCTGTATCGCCTGAGCAGCGCGTTCGCGCACGCCCCAGAGGCCACGGCGCCGTCGCCGGCGCTCGACTCGCGGTTCGACGTGCAGGTGCGGCAGTCGCTGCCCTTCATGGACTTCAGCAACGCGAAATGGGAAATGCTCGTCGCGGTCCGGAATTTCTTCCGCGACGCCGCGCCCGATCAGTCGATCTACGACGAGCTGCTCGTCGTCCGCCCCCCGAAGCGGATCGTCGGGGGCCTGACTCTCAAGTTCTAGGACTCGCCCCTAGCCCTTCCGATCCATAATATTGAAAGCGACGCTTCATATTATTGAAGTGCGACCATCAGTTCCGTTCGGCGATGGACGAGAAATCGCTATTTTTCAGTGACTTAGATGATGAAGGCGGAACCCGGCTCAAGGTATGAGCTTTGCTACCTCGAGGCCGGTCGAAGTGTCCCTCCACGCTTCGCTCTGTCGAAGCCTATGGCCGATTCGGTGATGAGTCACGCCGAGCCCGTCGAAGCCCGCTGGCTGGTGTGGGGGCGATCTGCGCTCGCCGTCACGGTCGTCGTCGTCCTCGTCGCGCTGGCCCTCGCGAACGTGGCGCTGTATTCGCGGTGGCACGAGGTCGAGGACGGCGTGCTCTGGAATGGGCGCCCCGAAGGCGTGACGGCCGGCGAGGTTCTGCCGGGATCGCCCGCGGCCGCGGCCGGGATCGAGCGCGGCGATGTGCTGCTGGCCGTGAACGGCTCGCCGGTGCAGACGCCCGCCGATGTCGTCGAGTATCAGCACCGCGGTCACGCGGGCACACGCCTCGTCTACACGATGCTGCGGCTCGGCACGCAGCAGGGCCTTCAAGTCGCGCTCGCGCCGGCGCCGCGCGGCGGCTCGATGTACTTCGTGCTCGCGGGTGTAGGTCTGTTCACGCTGCTGGTCGGCGCATCCGTGCGCCTGCGCCGCCCCCGCGACCAGGCGACGCTGCATTTCTTCTGGCTGTGCGTCGCCTTCTTCGGAGTCTTCAGCTTCTCGTTCAACGGCCCGTTCGATCGGCTCGACTGGGTGCTCTACTGGAGCGACGCGATCGCATTCGCGCTGCTTCCGCCGCTCCTGCTCCATTTCACGATGGTGTTCCCGGAGCGTCCGGACGATCGCGAATCCCGAATCCCGAATCCCGAATCACCGGCGCATCACGTGTCCCGAATCCCGAATCCCGAGTCGGGCCGGCTGCTCGTGCCGTTGATGTATTTGCCGGCCCTCGGGTTGGGCGCTGCACGCGTGATAGCGGTCGCGCGCGCCTCGGAGGGCAGCCTATCGGGTCCGATGTTCTCGCGCGCGCTCGAGTGGCTCGATCGGGCCGAACTGATCTATCTGTTCGTCTGCGCGGTGGCCGCGCTCGGTGTGCTCACGCGCGCATTTCAGGACATCACGTCGGTCACGGGTCGCCGTCAGCTCCGCTGGATCGCGTGGGGCGTCGCACTCGGCGTCGGCCCGTTCGCCTTCGGCTATGCCCTGCCATGGACGCTCGGCATCAATCCGCCGCTCGCGCTGCAGCTCACGGCGGTGCCGCTGGGCCTCGTGCCGCTGACGTTTGCCTCGGCGATCGTGCGCTATCGGCTTCGCGACGTCGAGGTCATCATCAAGCGTGGCCTCGAATACACGGCGTTCCTGGCGGCGAGCATCGTTCTGTATGCCGCGCTGCGCAAGCTCACCGGCTTCGCGCTCGCCACCGACGCCGACGAGCACAACTGGATCATTGCCGCGCTGGCGACACTCGTCATCGTGCTGCTCGCGCGGCCGGTCAGGGACGCCGTCCAGAACTCGCTGGACCGCGTGTTCTACCGCGATCGCTACGACTACCGCCGCGCGCTGGTCGCGTTCGCGCGCGACCTGAACAGCGATCTCGATATCGTGCGGCTCAGCCAGCGGCTCGTGGCACGGATCGTCGAGACGCTGGTCGTGGACCGCATGGCGCTGATGCTCGCCGACGAGCGTTCGGGGGATTTCACGTCGATGGGGGACTACGGCTTCGCTCAGCCCGTACCCTGTTTGCCGCGCACCTCGTCCATGATGGCGCGGCTCGACGCCGGCCATACGGTCGCTCTCGACGATCCGATCGCGGGCGCCCGCTTCCTGGCGGAGGAAGTGGAGTTCTGGCGCGATGCCGGCACGTACTATTTCGTTCCCTGCGTGTTCGAAGGCCGCACGATCGCGGTGCTCGCGCTCGGACGGAAAGAGACCGACGAGCCGTTCAACAGCGAGGACATCGGACTGCTCACCGCCGTGGCGGGTCAGGTGGCGACGGCGATCGAGAACGGGCGGCTGTACCGGCAGTTGCGCCTGAAGGCCGAAGAAGTCGGGCGCATGCGCGAGTTCAACGAGAACATCCTCGAGTCGCTCGACGATGGGCTCGTCGTGTTCGACGCGGACGAGCGCATCGTGCGCTGGAACCGCGCGCTGGAAGAGTCCTACGGCGTCGACCGCGAGGCGGCGATCGGCCGGAAGCTCGGCGACATCTTCGATGCGCCGTTCGTCGAGGCGCTGCGGGCCGCGAGGCAGGACCACCCGTACGGCGCCACGCTCTATCGCGTGCCGCTGTCCTCGCGCGACAGCGAGACGCCGCGCCTGCTCGTCAACGCCACCGAAGTGCCGTTGCAAAACGCCGCGGGCGATGATGAAGTCGTCGGCATGCTGCTGTTGATCGAGGACATCACGGATCGCGTGCGCCTCGAAGAGCAGCTGCAGATTTCCGAGAAGATGGCATCGATCGGTCTGCTGGCGGCCGGTGTCGCGCACGAGGTCAACACGCCGCTCACCGGCATCTCGAGCTTCACGCAGATGCTGCTCGACGGAGCCGATCCGGACGATCCGAAAACGGTGCTGCTCGAGAAGATCGAGCGGCAGACGTTCCGCGCCGCAAAAATCGTGAACGGGCTCCTGAACCTGTCCCGCCCCGGGTCGGCGTCTCACGAACGGGTCGAGGTCGACCTGAACGCGGTGATCACGGACGTGTTCTCGCTGCTCGAGCATCAGTACGAAGTCGGCAGCATCAAGGTGCGGCGGGATCTGGCGGCATCCGACGTGACGGTGCTCGGCATCGAGTATCAGCTCCAGCAGGTGTTCCTGAACCTGTTCCTCAACGCACGCGACGCCATGCCCAGCGGTGGCTGGCTGTCCGTGGTCACCCGGGTCGAGGGCGATCAGGTCATCGCGGAGATCGCGGACACCGGGTCCGGCATCCCGTCGGAGCAGATCGCGCGGATTTACGACCCGTTCTTCACGACGAAAGTCATCGGCCGCGGCACGGGGCTGGGTCTGTCGATCACCTACGGCATCGTGCGCGAGCACGACGGCAGAATTCATTGCGACAGCGCGGTGGGACAGGGCACGCGATTCACCCTGTCGCTGCCGCTGGCGCCCGCGGTGTCACGTACGGCGCGGGCGAATTGATTATGCCTACTTCACGTCACGGCACGATTCTCGTCGTCGACGACGAAGAGATCATGCGGGAGATTCTCGAGACGCTGCTCACGCGGGAGGGCTACGACGTCCGCGTCGCCTCATCGGGCGCGGAAGGGCTCGAGCTGGCGCGCGCGCTGCCGTTCGATGCGGCCATCGTCGACATCATGATGCCGGGGCTCGACGGGATCGCCACGCTCGACGAGCTGAAGCGGATTGACGACGATCTCAACGTCATCATCATCACTGCCTACGCGTCGGTCGAGAGCGCGATTTCGGCGATGAAGATGGGCGCCTTCGACTATGTCACCAAGCCGTTCAAGAACGACGAGGTGCTCGTCGTCGTCCGGAACGCGATGGAGCGGCGGCGCCTCCTGAACGAGAACCGCAACCTGCGGCAGAACATCCAGGAGCGCTACCACAAGTTCGCCAACATCATCGGCCGCAGCCCGCGGATGCGTCAGGTGTTCGACCTGATCATCCAGGCCGCACCGAGCCGGTCGACGATTCTCATTCAGGGCGAGAGCGGCACCGGCAAGGAGCTGGTCGCGCGCGCCATCCACACGAACTCGTCGCGCTCCGAGCGGTCGTTCGTCACGGTCAACTCCGGCAACCTGCCGCCGGATCTCCTCGAGTCGACGCTCTTCGGCCACGTCAAGGGCGCGTTCACGGGCGCGGTGTATCCGAAGAAGGGCATGTTCGACCTCGCCGACAAGGGCAGCATCTTCTTCGACGAGATCGGGAACGTGCCGCTCGAGACGCAGGCCAAGCTGCTGCGCGTGATCCAGGAGCGCGACTTCATGCGGCTGGGCGGCATCGAGACCATCAAGGTCGACGTCCGCATCATCGCCGCGACCAACGTCGACCTGCGGCAGATGATGGAGGAAGGCAAGTTCCGCGAGGACCTGTTCTACCGCCTCCACGTCATCTCGATCCAGCTCCCGCCGCTGCGCGATCGCAAGGACGACGTACCATTGCTCGTGCACCACTTCCTCGAGAAGTACGGCGAGGAAAACAAGAAGACCGGCCTCGAGCTGACGCCCGAGGCGCTCGACCTTCTCACCGAGTACGACTGGCCGGGCAACGTGCGCGAGCTCGAGAACGTCATCGAGCGGGCCGTGGTGCTCACGGCCGGGCCGCGCATCGGCGTCGAGTTGATTCCCGATCACGTCCGCAAGGCGCCGAACTTCCAGATGCCGCAGTTCGTGGTGCCGCCGGAAGGCATCTCGTTCAAGGACGTCATCACCGACTTCGAGAAGCGCCTGATCGAATCGACGCTCGAGGCCGCCGGCGGGGTCCAGAAGCGCGCCGCCGAGCTGCTGCACATCAAGCCGACCACGCTGAACGAGATGATCAAGCGGTACGAGATCCGCCCGCGCCGCAAGCGGACGATGAACGGCAATGGCGGCCAACCGGTGGTCGCGGCGCCCGCGGCGGCGGGAGGCGGCGACGCCCCCCTCGCGCCGAGCGTCGACGGTCCGCTGACGCCGGCGTTCGACGACAAATAAGCCCGGAGCGCGAAGGCTTCGGCCGAGCGATGACCCCCCGAGCTGCGGCGTGTCGAGCGGCGGATCTGGCTGCTCATCGGCGGCGGCGCCGTCCTGTTCATCGCGACAGCGCTGACGCTCGCGGCGATGCATCCCACGATACCGGCCAACGCGCTCGTGAATCGCCGCAACGCATGGCTGTTCCTGCCGTCGATCGCGCTGGCGGCGGCGGGCTGCTACGTCAGCCTTCGCGATTGGCGGTGTCCGTATTGCGGGCGCGCGCTACGGACGCGCTTTCCGATTCCGCGCTGCTGCCCCCGGTGCGGCGTCGATCTCGGGATCGGACGCTGACCGTGAGCCCTGCGACGTCCACTCCGGATCGCCGTGGCGGACTGCTCACGTGAACATCGCCACCCCTTCAAAACGTTGTCATCCTCGGATGCCCGGCGTGCTCGTGCTGAATACCGTCGCGGCCATGGCGAGAGCGTCACGGAGATTTCGGAGCGAACGGCTTCTCAATGAGAAACAGAGGAACGAAGACGAACGGAGCAGAAAGCGGCGGTTCGACGGCCGTCGCGAAGCGACGTGCGCCGCCGGACTCGGATGGATACACGAACGCGTGCGCTCCCAAAGAGCCACGAGAGCGGGCGGCACGGTGGGACATAACGTTCATCGGGCATTCCGGATCTTGGCGAACAGTCGCTCGTACTTTCCGAGCACCACGTCCCAGCGATAGCTGCGTCGAACGTACTCGCGGCCGTTGCGGCCGAGCGCCTGGCGCAGGCGCTCGTCGCCGACGAGCAGCTTCAACGCCTCCACGAACTCGTCGCGGTCGGCATACCACAGCCCGCCGTTGCTCCGGACGCAGTGCTCGACCAGCACCGCGCTGCGCGCGTTCGCGAGCACCGGTGTCCCGACCGAGAGTGCTTCGAGCGCGAGCAGCGAGAGGCTCTCGTACGGCGACGGGCAGACGACGACGGTGGCGGCTTCGAGGGCCTGGAGCCGCTCGCGGTCCGAGAGCAGGCCGGCGAAGCGGATGGAGGGGTCCTCCGGCAGCGACATCAGCTTCACGCCCATCAGGGCCAGCGTGGCGTCGCCGCCGTCCTTCACGTACTCGCCGAAATATTGAATCAGCTCCTCGCACCCCTTGCCGGGGTCGATGCGGCCGCCGTACAGGACGATCGGGCCGTAAAGCCGATGCCGGCGGCGGAATACCGCGCCGCGGGCGAGCAAGTGCGACGGAAACTCGGGGGCCGGTGCCTCGTCTTCCGCGGCGGCGTCGGCGGATGCCTGCGCCGGCTCCTCGTCGGCCGGCCGCTCCGGCATCCGCGGGTACGGCTGCTGCTGCGGAAGATCGACCCCGACGCCCACCACTTCCTCGAGCAGCGGCCGATCGGGAAACTGAATCTCGACAAACTGCCGCTCGCTCTCGGTCAGGTAGCAGAGCGCGGCCGGTTTCTTGAAGACCTCCTTGAAGATGTCCAGCTTGATCGCCGGCTCGTCGTGCGCGGTGGTGACCAGGATGCTGCGCTGCGGCGCGATCTCGAGGCCGAGGACCGTCGGCGCGTAGAGATAGGTGAAGAAGATGAGGACGTCGTACTGCTGATGCTGTCGCCGCAGGTAATCGATCAGTGCGGGATTCCAGGGTCCCTGCTGCTTCAACCACTCCATCTCGTCAGCGTGGCCGTGCGGGTTGCTGTAGATCCAGTCCGAGTACTTGTTGAACGCCTCGATGTCGCGCGTCGCCGCGCTGGCGAAGCGGCGAACCGTGACGCCGCGGATGCGATCGGCGCCCTCGGGGTACTCGTTCTTCCAGGTCACGTAGTCGCGCGCACAGCTGGTCAGCACGTCGACTTCGTGGCTGCCGGCAAGGCGTTCCGCAACGAGGCGGCACAGATGTTCGGATCCGCCGAGGACCTCCGCCCCGTACCGCTGGATGATGAAGGCGATTTTCACGACAGTGTGTGCAGCAGCGCGGTGAGCTCGCGCGTAATCCGCGCCTCGCCGAAGTCAGCGAGCCGCCGGCGCTGACCGGCGATCACCCGCGCGCGCACGTCGTCGTCGAATGCCAGCGTGCCGAGGAGCTCAGCGGCAACCTCGAGATCTTTGGGCGCGAACTGGACGCCGGCGCCGCCGAGCGTTTCGGGCACGGCGGCGGCGGCGTAGGCGAGCACCGGGACGTCGGCGGCCATCGCCTCGACGAGCGGCACGCAGAAGCCTTCGTGCTCGCTGAGCGACACATACACCGCCGCGTGGCGATAGTAGACCGCAAGCTCTTGGTCGGGAATGGGTCCGGTGAACACGAAGCGATCGTTGAGGAACCGGTACTCGGCCATCAAGGCGCGAATCATCGAATAATACCGCGGCACCGCGTCGAACCTGCCGACGAAGATGAACCGGTAGTAGGCGTCGATGTATCGCTTGTACACCTCGGCCAGCCGGATGTGATCCTCGATCTTCTTGTTGGGCGCGATTCGCCCCACGAACAGAAAATTCACGAGGCCGTCGTCGAGCATCTGCTCGAGCGCGGGGCGCCGGGCCGGCTGGGTGATCCGCCTCGTGTCCACCGCGATCGGGAACACGCCGGTCCGCGCGAAGCCGAGAGACGCGATCTCCTGCCGGTTGTACTCCGAGTCCCCGAGCGCCAGGTCGACGTGCCCCACGAGCGTCGCGAGTTCCTGCCGTCCCAGCGCCGCGAGACGAAACAGCGACGGGTCGTACGGCGCAAAATAGGCCGCCGGCGTCACGTTGTGATACTGGAGGACGCGCCCCGACCGAAGGGACGCGAACGCGCCGGTCATCGGTGACGGCAGGGCGTAGTGCAAGATCGTCAGATCGCCCCGCCGCGCCGCCGGATCCTCGAACCGGCGGACGTCGCGCCGCAGGTCTTCGTCGATGGTCAGCGCATAGAGCTCCGATTCGTGGCCCATCGCGCGCAGCAGATCGCGGACCCTCCGGGCGCTGTCGCCGATCGCATCGCCTCTGTGCGCCGCCGGCACCCACTGGTTGATGATCATCGCAATTGGGAATTCAGAATTTGGAATGCAGAATTCGTACGCATTCCAAATTCCAAATTCCTACTTCCTAATTCCCGGCTCCACCGGGAGCGCCTGGTAGATCGCGGGCCGATAGAGCCGCAGCTCCTCGAGCTCCTGCGCCGCGTCGAACTGACCCCAGAAATCGAACGCCACGTGCGGCTCGGGCGCGCGCGGCTTCGACAGGATCGCCTGGACAAAACCAAGGAGCGTGCCGGCGAAGTCCTTCGACCGCAGGCGGTCGACCGCCGCGAGCTGGCCGTCAACGATCTGGTCCTGCAGCGTCGTATTCGATGCGACGGCATCCATGAGCGTCGCCACGTGCACGGGATCCTTGTCGTCGAACAGCACGCCCGCCCCGTCCATCGTCGAGGGCACCGCAGTCGCCGCGTAAGCAAGGACCGGCACCTGCTTGTAAAAGGCTTCGACGATCGGGACGCAGAAGCCTTCGTGCTCGCTCGCGCACAGGAAGAGGTCGGCGATCTCGTAGAACGCGACCAGCTCCTCGTCCGATACGTGGCCGACGAAATGCACGTGCGCTGCGCCGAGCGCGGCGGCAAGCTGATGCAGCGACGCGAGGTAGCGCTCGAAGCCGCTCTGCGCGCCGACGATGAGCAGCCGGGAGCGCGGGTTGAAGATCGTGTGATACGCGTGGAACGAGCGGATCAGATCCTCGATCTTCTTGTTGGCGATCACCCGCCCGACGAACAGGATGTTCGTCCAGTCGTCGTCGAAGTCGTGAGCCCCGAGCCAGTTGGGCTCGCGATCGAGATGCGAGAAATCGGGGACGACCGGCAGCACGGCCGTTCGGGGAAAGCCCAGCATGTCGAGGTCCCGCCGATTGAACTCGGAGTCGCCCATCGCCAGGTCGCACCGGTCGGCGTAGGCCTGCAGCTCCCGCCGTCCGCGAAACGTCTGCCTTGCGAGCGTTCGGTGCACGCCGACGAAGTACTCCGGCGGCGTGATGTTATGGTAAATCAGCGCCATCCGGTCCGGCAGCGCGAACGCCGTGCGCGACGCCTTCGAGCCGAGCGAAAAGTGGTGGAGCAGCAGGTTGTCGCGACGGCTGAAATCCACCAGCTCGCGATAGTCCCGCGTCAGCCGCTCGAGCCGGTGATCCGCGGTCTCGACGAAGATATCCGACTCGTAGCCGGCCGCCCGCAACACCCGCTGGATCCCCAGGACTTCGTGACCGATCGCGTCGCCGTACCCGAGCGTCGCCAGCACCTGGTGAATCTGGATCACGCCCGCCTCCGTCCGTCCGGCTCGGGCGACGCGTGCTTCGGCGCGTGGAGCGCCGGTCCTTTCGGCAGCGCTGCGATCACCTCCTCGGCCGGCCGGAGATCCTGGCGGCGGCGGTCCAACCATCCCGGCAACGGATCGGGGGCGGCGGGCGCCTCTTTTTTCAGCCGCTCGAACATCTCGAGGTATTTGCGCTCGATCACCGGCCAGTCGTACTGGTCCTTGAAATACTGCCGGCCGTTGCGTCCGAGCGAGCCGGCGAGCCAGCGATTCTGCTCGATCGCCTCCAGCGTGCCGACGAACTCCGCGTAGGTCTCGTAATACAGTCCGGCGTTGCTGCGAATGCACTGGCCCTTGAGGACATCGCATTTCCCGTTCGCGAGCACCGGGCGACCCAGGGCCCATGCCTCGAGCGCGACCATCGACAGGCTCTCGTAATACGACGGCATGACCAGCAGGTCGGCCGCCGCCATCGCGTCGAACTTGTCCGTGTCGTCGAGGAACCCCAGATGGCGGATCCTCGCGTGGTCCGGAACCGGCAGCAACGAATTCCCGATAAGGATGAGCGACAGCTTGCCGGTGGGATCTTTCAAGTACCCCTGGAAGAACTCGAACAGCTCCTTACATCCCTTGTTCAGATCGATTCGCCCCACGTAAATCGCGAACGGCCCGCGGATGTTGTACTTCTGGCGGAATCGCGCCGGCTGCGGGTTGTTCGGGACGTGCGATCCGATGCCGACCACGACGCCCGGAACGGACTGGTTGCCGGACACCGCGTGAATCATCGCCCGTTCCTCGGGCGAGTTGTACATCACCGCGCGGACGCTTCGGAACAGCGGCCGAAAGATCGACAGTCCGATCGTCGCGTCGCGTTCGGCGGTCGGCACCAGGATCGCGCGATCGCCGGCCGCGCGCGACCCGTAATACGCGTGGTAGTACCGGTAGCTGAAAAACAGACAGAAGTCGTAGTCGGCGGCGTGCTTTCCGACGTAGTCCACGAGCGCCGGGCTCGTCGGCCCTTCCGCATCGAGCCAGTCGAGCTCGTCGCCGACCGAGTGCCGCTGTTCGAAGACGCGATCGGATCGCTTGCCGAACACGCGCGGATCCCGCTCGTGCTTCACGCGGAAGCGTCGAACCGAGACGCCGTTGACCGTCTCGACGCCCGGCTGGAGCTCGTTGCGCCACGTGACGTAATCGGTCGCGCACGTCGTCAACACGTCGACCTGGCCATGACGCGCGAGATGTTCGGCGATGTAGCGCGCGTGGAGCTCGGCGCCTCCATTGATCGCCTGGCCGTAGCGCTGTACGACGACGGCGACCTTCACTGCGTATCGGTGTCGGAGCCGCCAGGCTCGGAGCTTGTTCCTCGACCCGGCTCGGGACTTCCCTGAGGCTCTCGAGCGGTTGAAGACTCTTCCGGGCCTGTCGGCGGGCTCTGCGCCGAATCCGTCGATGGGACCGCGCTCGCCTCGGGCGGCGGACTCGAGTCGACCTCTTCCACCGCGCCCGCGCGTGATGCTTCCGCTTCCGGCGCCCCGTCGTCGTCCATCCGATCCATCGCGTCCATCTGATCGACGGCGTCGGTCGACGCCGAGGCGTCCGGCGTCTCCGGCTGGACCGCGCCTGGCGCTCCCATCATCGCCGCCGCCGAGCCGCTGCCGCGTCGTCCACGCCGGCGTCGCCGCCGACGGCTTCGCTGACCTGGCCCTTCACCCGGCGCCCCCTGTCGGCCGGCGTCGGCCGGTTGCCCCTGATTCGTCGCCGGCGCGACGGCCGCGGGGGTTGGCGCTGCGGCCTGCGGCGCTTGTGGGCGCGGAGGGGTCTGCTGAAATGGACGCCCCTGAGACGGTGGCGGCATGAACCGCTGCTGACTCTGTGCCGGCGCCTGTTGAACCGGCGCGGCCTCCGCCTCCGACGGCTTGTAGACGACGGCGCTCTCGAGGGCGCGCGCCCGCCGCTCGTTGAATTCGAGCCGGCTCGACACCGACTCCACGCGCATCTTCAGGTTCTTCACCTCGATGCCCAGACGCGTGGTCTCGATGACGAGGTTGTGAATCAGCTCGTAGTACAGCTGGTCCATCTGCCGCCGCGCCGACTCCCGGCGCGTTTCTCGCTCGGCGTTCATGGTGTTCAGCCGCGACTGGATGTTCAACGCCTGAATCAGCGGGTTGGGGTTGAAGAACAGCTTCAGGATCGGCAGCAGCAGCTTGCGCAGCCCGCGGATCGGCCCGCGATGCGACTCGAACAGCGTCGCGTCCTCGAACGCGAAATTCGGCAGCTCCGGCGGTTCGTACGCCGGCTGCACCTTGCGAAACTGATCGAGCAGGTCGGAGCGGACGCCGCGCGGATCGAGGAACTTCTCGAGCTTCACCGCGGCCAGCTCGCGAATCTGCTGTTCGGTGTAGTCGACACCGCGCTTCTCGCGGATGCGCGCGCGGATCTGCTCCATGATGTGCTCGACGTTCACCGAGTCGGAGCGGACGTTGAAGTCGGCCATAGACGGCTATCAGCTTTCAGCTGTCGGCTGACGGCTGGAGCTCCAGCACGCTGAGGGCTGAGAGCTGACAGCTGAAAGCAACAGCGGCAGTCTCATATGGGTCTGTAGATGATCAGCGCGACGGCGATCGCCCACAGCGCGACGCACGCCAGCAGCGGGCGGTCCGTCAGC
>Ga0137394_10000326_pt1 | contig 33086 bp, 29 predicted proteins | sample czobulk116metaG_FD_108278 | JGI IMG/M metagenome (GOLD analysis project Ga0137394, IMG submission 108278) | Vadose zone soil microbial communities from Angelo Coast Range Reserve, California, USA - czobulk1.16 metaG | ecosystem: Environmental > Terrestrial > Soil > Vadose zone | place: USA... | reverse complement strand
GCACCCGGGGAAGGAACGCTTGTGACCGTTTCGTTCCGGGTTCGTATTCCGAAGTAACCACAAAGACACAAAGGCACAAGGAAAGCCCCTCTTTCTTTGTGCCTTTGTGTCTTGGTGGTTAATTTAGATGAAGGCCCGGATCAATTGATGACGGAGGTCCTTCAGACTGGCGTGAGTCGTTTGAAGTTCCAGGACAGTTTCCTCGAGGGTTCGAAGCAGGGCGCCCTTGTCGAGAGCGTTCTTGACTGCCATCAGAAGTGCGTCGTTGTCCCAGGGCTTCTCGACGTACTGATAGAGTCCCACCTGATTGATGGCGCGTATGGCACTCTCCTTATCGGCGTAACCCGTGAGAAGAATTCGAAGAGCCAGCGGTTGCACTTCCTTGAATCGAGACAGAAACGCTATGCCGTTCATTCCGGGCATCAGGTAATCTGCGATGACGAGGTCAAAAGTCTGATTGCCGGCCTCGGCTAATGCCTGGACAGGAGACGTGCAGGCTATGATCCGGTAGTCGGTGCGCAGCCGAAAGAGGTTTGTCAGCGATGTTGTGACCATCTCTTCGTCATCCACAAGCATGATGGTCGGTTTGTAATTCTCCTTATCCATTCGCTTCCCTTTCCGAATTCTGAGCGACGGGCAGGACGATCGTGAACGTGGAGCCCTTCCCTGCTTCGCTTTCCACTTCAATACTGCCATTGTGATTCTGCACGATGCTGCGACAAATCGGCAGACCCAGCCCTGCGCCGAGACGCGTCTTCTTCGTTGTGAAACCCGGATCGAAAATTCGCGGCAGAACATCCGGTGAAATGCCTCGCCCGGTATCTGAAATGGCGATGTGAACAGCGTTGTCCGATTCCCATGTCTTGATGCGGATTTCCCCTTCTCCCTCGATTGCCTGAGCCGCGTTCAGAATGATGTTCATGAACACCTGATGGAGTTGTCCGCGATAACAATCGATCTGCCGGACGCGGCCGTAGTCCTTTACCACCGTGATCCGGTGTTTGAGCACGTGCGCCAGAAGCACCAGTGTGCTCCCGATACTCTCATGAATGTCGGCCAACTGGCACTCCGCGTCATCCAGCCGTGCAAAGTTACGCACGTTATTCACGATTTCGCTGAGACGCTCACATGCCAGCCGGGTGCTTCGGATGGAACCTTCGACAACATCAAGGATGTCTTTCATACCGGGTTCCACGGCGCGTTCCGGGAATCTCTTCATCCAATCCCCGACTCTCCGGAACGCCAGATCGATGTCTTCGTTGTTGCTTCTGATCGTTCCCAGCGGCGTTGAGATTTCGTGTGCCAGGCTCGCCAGCAGCATCATTTCCGGATCGCATTGAATCGGGTCTGGCATGCCTACTTCTCCGCGGCAGCCGCGAGACCGCGCATGCGCCGCACCAGTTGTTTGAAGATCCCCTGCACGATGTCCATGTGATCCGCGAGGACTTCGTAGAATTCCTCTCGGGGTACGAACAGGAGCCGCGACGCTTCCACGGCCTCTGCGCTGGTCAGCCGCGGCTGATCGTCGAAGAGAGCCCAGATTCCAAAAGATCCATTTGGTCCGATTCGATCGATGGCCACGCCGTTGCGATTTCCGACGACTGCACCGGAAATAACCACATACAACCCATCCGGAGCATCGTTTTCACGATAGAGGATTGTCCCCGCCTCGACGGCGATTTCTTCGGCAATTGCCGCAATAAAGGACAGCTCCTGAGTAGTCACATTGCTGAAGAGATCGATACCCTGGAGTACAAGAACACGTTCGATGATCGTCATGACATTTGAGCCAACGCCCAGGCTGCGGTTTCCTGTTTGAGCGGATTGCCGCCGGCTGCAAGAGCGCGGCTGGAGTCCGCCAGTTCGCGGATGCGTTTTTCGCCGATTTCATGCAGAGCGCACGCAGCCAGCCAGTCGTCCGGTTGAGCGAGCAGGCCGCGGAGCGCATCTTCGCGGCGTGGGACCTGAATCTTGAACAAACTCTTCGCGCGATCGAGCAGCGCGTTCACGGAGGACTCTTCAAGAAGCGGCAGAATGATCGACTTCAGATTGTCGCGCAGGACGTTATCCAAAAACTCAATCGCTGCCGAACGCCGGTCCGCGCGCGTGCCCTTGAGCGCAAGGTACGCAGAATAGATGTCTTTTTGCGCATACGCGAGGCCTAACAGACGAAAGATAACTTCCAGTTTCTCATCCATACACTCGCGGAGGGCGCGAACCAGCAAGCTGTTGGAATCGCCATCTCCGCTCCATCCCACTGCGTGGCATATCGAAAGCGCTTCGTAATAGGCTCGGGTCTCCGCGTAAATACTGCCTTTGATCCCGGCGATCGGCGTCGGCAGCTCGGGATTCGTCTCGTGAAGGCGGTTCAGCGCTTTCACGCACCGAAATTTCAGCACTGCATCTTCCGTTGCGAGATTGTCGATCAACAGATCCATCGATCGCTTCACCGGAATGCGGCCGAGCACCCATGGAAGTTCGCGGCGCAGCGCGAATTCCGTCTGCTTGTCGTTGAGAAGATCTCCGAGTGTTCCGACAATGCGCTCCCCGTAACAAAGCAGCGCTTCGCGTCCCGCGCTTCGAAGTCGCCGGACGGGAAGCATGTTGACGACGTTGAAAACAAGTTTGAGGTGACCCGCTTTGCCGGCGGCGGTTGCAGCGGCTGCGGCAACCTCGGGCGCAGGATCTTCGATCAATTGCCGCAACAGTTCGATGGCGTCCCGGTCCGGCAGATGCACCGTCAGCGCAGCCGCCGCGGCGCGGGCGTCGGTAGCGTGCCCTCCATCGAAAGCCATCAAGCGGCGAATAAAATCAAGCGGTGCCTGAAATCCCGGCACCGAATGTGTAGACGCCCACCGGGCCGCCCCCAGGCGGACCTCGATTGTGTCGTGCTTGAAAAGCGACTCGAGGCGGCGCAGCGGTCCAGCCGCGTCATGGAGACAGAGATAATCGATGGCTGCCGCTCGAACTCCATCGGCACTATCGGCCAGCATTTGCTCTGCCTCGGCCGCGTGATCCTGCGGGAGCGCCTGCAGAGTTCGAACGGCTTCTTCTCGAACATGTGGTGAGCTGTGGGCAAGCAGCGGAAGCAGTTGCCGGGAGAAATCCGCGCCGCGAGCCGACTGTAGCAGTTGCAGCGAATAGAGAATCTGCCGCTCGTTCGCGCCGTCGAGTGCGCCCACGAGCAATCCGATTGCAGCCGGATCCCCGACGTAGTGTGAAACATCTACCAGTTCGACCTCGCGCCGCATCAGCTGTTGACGGAATGCACTGATGTACGTTTTGCGCAGTTGAAGGCACGCCAGCACGCACAGGAACGTCAGGACCATCGCTACGGCCGCCGTACCCCGCAGTCCGTACGGAAAGTAGGAGCTCGTGAAAACAAGAATGACCACGCCCGCAATGGCTCGTCCGGTCCGGTCCACAAAGACGTCCAGGAAAAGCTTCAGCCTCTTGCGAACGGCCGTTGCCATCGGCAGGTAAAGCATTTCAAGGCCTGCCCGATTGACGGTATACCGCGAAATCGTATCGGTCCCGCGCGCGAGAGCGGCCGTAAGTATGGATGGGTAGACGAAGATGGCGAATGAGCTCAGAAGCAGGCCGGCTGGTAGAAAGATGATGGTTGCCAGGATGCCGAAGCGATTGACAACAAAGCCGGTCACCAGGAACTGAACGACAATGGTCAGCGTGTTCGTGACGAGATTGAACCATCCGAAAAATCCGCCGATCGCCTCTACGTCTCCCGAAGCCCGATACGTTTTCTGCACGGCGTCCATCAACTGCCAATCCGCAATCTGCGATGTGACAAGCGTCAGCAAAATCAGAGAAACCATCATCAGCAAGTGCCGGGAGCCGAGGATCATCGTCCAGGGTGCGGCAAGTTTGTCCTTCGATTCCTCACGCACCTGCGATCTCGTCCTGGTTTCCGCATCGGGCCGCCGATATCGCCATGCGATCTGGCTCAGCACGATCAAAACAACGCAAACGCCCATGCAGATCATCAGCATGGATTCCGTGCTGAGCCTTTTCGAGAGAAACGCCGGCACCGTGCTTCCTGCCACCGCGCCGAGGCTGGCGCCGACTCCCAGAACGCTGTAGATACGCTTGGCCTGCCGGTTGTCGTATATGTATCCCGCCAGAAGCCAGAACTGCGCGGTGGAAAGCACCGAGACGATTTTCACATACACATAAAACAGGTATGGCAGGTACCAGATCTCCCTCCCCATTGCGATGCGGAAGTAGAAGAGAGTTCCGAAGATCGCCAGGTTCGTGCCGGTCAACAGCGCAATCGCCGACGAGCGTTGGCTGAGCTTGAACGTGATGACTGCAATCGTGCCGGCGACGACAGCGATCAGGAAGTACATGTACGGGAGCTGGCTCGAGGGAACGTTCTTCAGGAAGAGCCCGGCGCGCAGGGGCTCGAGGATGTAGTACAGGGTCAGCGCCCCGAAGACATAGAAGAACATCAGCGCCGTGACGAGGCCTTCGCCAGGCTTTAACGGCACGAGGCCGCGGAAGTACCGGCCCATTATTTCCTCTGAATGCCTACGATTCTTTGCGTTCCCGAGACTGACTTCAGGAAAACGTCTACTGCATGCGAATCGGCGGTCAGCGTGACGACGTGAAAACTATTCTCTGCCGCTGTGGCAATCATGGCAGGCAGCGGAAGCCGGCCCTGTCGATTCGCGGAACCGGTACCAACGTTTGCTTTCGCTCCGGTCTTATTGTCGAATGATGCGAAGCTCGCGTTGTACTGCCGCATTTCCTTGTCAAAACCGTACTTCACGAGCAGGTCTTCGAACATGAGCTCGCCATCGACGACTCGAAACCCATCGAGTGGAGAGACCTGCCGTAGCCAGTAGTTTCCCACCTTATCTCGGCGCTTGATTAAAGTGCTGACAAGATACTCTTCGGCTACCTTGTTGGAAATCCGACCGGCGGTGGCCATGCTGCGAATGTCCTGGTCGCGGAACATCAATACAAGACGAGTTGCCCAGAACGCATCTTCGGCGTCCATGTTTTGAAATGCGGGATTCGGGTATTCGGGTTTCCATCGGTCCGGCTGAAAGAAATCGGCTTCGATGCGGCCAATAGTCGGAAAATCAGGGAAGCCCACGGACACCCAGGAAGGAAGCCATATCCCGAAACTGAACATGCGGGCAAAGGTGGGACGCGCTTCAAAGATGTTTTCATTTCCCGGACGAAGCTTCTGGGCAGTGAGGCTTCCGCTCCCGAGCGTCGAACCGAAATCGATCAGGTAGTGCTTGACGGAACCCTGGCCGTTCGACCCGACATAGAAGTCTGCCGTATTCACGCTTCTGGAATCATCGTGATTCAGCCATGAACAGAAAATGTAATAGCCGCGCAATTCACGGCGGTGCTCGTGCGGAAAAATGTCGTTGGGATCGTCCCCGCGCGTACTGTAGAACTTGAATGGACCAACGTTACTTCCGGGGATCAGTTTGCTCGCGATTGCCCGGATGCTTCCATCTTCGTTGTGCGCGACTTTGGACACGAGTTTGTCCACGAACTTTTTTGTGAGTGGGATCCGGTCATCCAACTCGTTCCGGATCGTTGCGCCTGGAGGAATCTCGAGGTCCGACGGATTGAAGTTGATCAGGTAATATTCCGGAACGTTGTAGCCAAGTGCATCGAAAAACTTGCTGCTGATCATTTCCGCCGATGTTGCCATTTGCGGATTCGTCGCCGGGTCGAATTTCAGAAAGTACGTGTCACCGAGTGAGTCCTTGATCGTGAATCCTGGTGTTACGCCCTGCGTTTTTCCGCCGATGACCGTCAGTTTGCCCGGCGCCGGCCCCTCGCCGCGATTTGCGCCTTGAACGAGTTGCTCCGGTGAAATCACGCCGGCGCCGATTCGGTTTGTGAACCAGCTCGAGTTTGGAACTTCTCCAAGGGTATTGATATTGACGGCGCGTTGCTTTTTACGCTCGCCGACTTTGAAGAACGTGTTCTCCAAAAAATCGTCGTAGTCGTTGATCTTCCGGCGCACGACCATCGAAACCGGCAGGTTATCCCGGTCGATAGAGACGGGGTCGTCGGAGCGGAACACCTGCGCGCTCTCGAGTGATGCCGGATACCACAGGAATACAAAAGCAAGAACCAGCATGCTTTGAATCGACCAGGGCGTTCTAGAAAACATTGTCGAACTTGATGAATGCACGAGTTCCCTCCCGGCTTCGCGCGATGTCGATACGCCAGATGACGGATTTCACGGTGTTGAAACGAAACCCAAAACCATAGGACGTTTCCAGATTGTCCAAATCGAGGTCTTTCCTTCCGCTGAAGACCTTGCCCGCGTCGCCGAAAAGAGCCATATCCAGCCCGCTGAACACTTCCCATCGATACTCGAGGTTTGAAACCAGTTGGTTTCTGTCCCTGAATCGGAACTCGCGAAAGCCACGAAGGTCGTTGGATCCTCCCAGTGACTGTTGAAGGTAGAATGGAACGCGCTGGCCCTGCTTTGGATCGTCGAAGGAAGAATGGAACCGAAATGCGATGACGCGGTGCCCGGCGTTGAACGGGACGTACTGCTGCAAGTCCGTTTCGAACCGCCGAAAGCCAAACTCATGTAAAGAGCGGTCGTGATAGGTGGTATGGCTTGCCGCGTAGTATCCCCCGCTGCGCGGGTTTCCCGCCGAGTCCCGGGTGTCAATGGCAACGAACCATTGCGACCTCAGAAAATCGGGCTGGCGGTCGAGCCCCGGCGTGTTCTGGTCGTTGAAGACCCGTTCGGTTGAAGTGAATCGCGGATCTGTTCCATGGCCCACGTTCAGTTGCAGCCAGTCCACAGCGGCGCCCACGCGCAGCCACCGCAGAGGACGGACACCGCCGCGCGCTCCATAGGATGTATCTTCGTAAAGGTAGTCGCTCCGGTTGCTTTTTTTGGAGTCGGGTCCGAGTCCGAAGTAGTCCTCCTGCGGCATTGCCCGGTGGGTAGCTGTGGCTGACACGAAAATGTGTTCACCCGCCAGCCTTGGAAGATCAATTTTCGTTTGATAGAGCTGGTATTGGCGAAGAGACCCGGCAGCGACCAATGAGAAGTCCAGTTGGTTGTTCAGCATCTCTACCCGGTCGAACTGAATGCCGAACCCGAAACCGGACCCGGTACTCAATCCTCCGAGCCGGGGACGAAGTCCTTTGTAGCCGGCGCCGGGGGTCTCTAGTTTCTCCTGGAGCTTTCGTTCCTGCACCCAGAGCATCGCAGCTTCTATAGTGTTGCTTTGATCGGGCTTTGATACGGCGGTTTTCTGTCGGCGGAGCGCTTCAGCTTCTTCGGCACGTGTCACCTCTTGTCCGACCATGACGGATGCGGTCCAAAGCACCAGACTAAAGCTGCCCAGCAGGAAGATTCCGGGCTTCATGTTTCGACCTCTTTCTGGCTACTGCGACAAAAGATGCAGAAGCGGAGTTACCTACAAGTGGTTAATACGGCTCGGCGCGTGATTATATACCGCACCTGACTTAACTGAACATAGTGAACTCGTGCCATAATACATTACGATTTGGGGTGGCAATAACTCCGAACTTAAACAACTTCACCTGGCTTCCCTCTTGAACCAAGGAGATGGTTTATGGCTGAAAGATTCGATTTCGAGACCGTCAGCTTCACGCGCGGTCCATCAAGAAAAAATGTCATTCGAATAGCTGTAGCGATCATTGCGGTGCTACTGATGTTTTGGCTTTCTCCATTCGGTACGATTGCGGCCGGGGAGCGCGGCGTGCACCTGAGGTTCACCGCCGTGACCGGCAAGGTGTTTGGAGAGGGATTGTATTTTCTGGTTCCACTCATCGAGTCGGTTCAGATGATGGATGTCAAGGTCCAGAAATACGAAATGAAGTCGGACGCCGCATCAAAGGACCTGCAGACAGTGCACTCCGTGGTTGCACTCAACTTTCACATCGACCCGGAGCGGGTTGCCAATATGTACCAGGACGTCGGCCTGCAATTTGGAGATCGGATCATTGATCCGGCCATGCAGGAGGCCATCAAAGCTTCGACGGCGAAGTTCACCGCCGAGGAACTGATCACGAAGCGGGAAATGGTGCGGGATGAGATCAAGGCTCAGTTGACAACCAGGCTTAAGAACAGGAACATCATCGTCGATGAGTTCAACATCGTTAATTTCGAATTCTCCAAAAACTTCAACGATGCGATCGAAGCCAAGGTGACAGCAGAGCAGCAGGCGCTCGCTGCCAAGAACAAACTCGAACAGATCAAGTTCGAGGCGGACCAGAAAATCGCGGAGGCTCGGGGGAAAGCGGAAGCTATGACCATCGAATCCAACGCCCTCAGGTCCAACCCTCAAATCCTGGAGTTACGTGCTCTCGAAAAATGGAACGGCACTCTGCCGCAGGTGACCGGGGGCGCTGTACCATTTATCAACCTGCCAAAATAGTCTGTAGTGAGCATCGGACCTGACAGCGCTTCTCACAGGGTCGGGAAGGCGCTTGGGCCGGTGTGCACCGGCCTGGCATCGCCATCCACGCGGACACCGTCTTCGGGCATACTGGATTGCCACCAACGTTCCGCATCTTCCCTGGTCCAGGAGCCAACGTCGTGGCAGCTATCGAGCAGGGACGCAAGTGTCTCGGCGCTGGCCGGTCGCTCCGCCGGCTCCTTTGCGAGACACATCATAATGGCTCGATCGAGAGACGGCGATACCGCATGTCCAACTCTCTCTGAGGGTGGGACAGGGATCTTGTGCACGTGAGCCAACATCATTGCTGTGCCGCCCGTTTCCTCAAAGACCAGCTTTCCGGTGAGTAGCCAGTATGCAACGCAGCCCAGCCCGTAGAGATCAGTCCGTCCGTCGATGTGTGGACTTCCCAGAGCCAGTTCAGGCGCCATATACGAAGGTGTCCCCGTCGTTGCACCTGCGACAGTCATCTGTGTTTCATTCCCGTCCTCCATCACCTTGACCAGGCCGAAATCGAGGACTTTTGCAAAGTCATATTCGTTTCCCAGGCGACAAAGGAATATGTTTGTGGGTTTGATGTCGCGATGAACCATGCCACGACGATGGGCCTCTGCGAGCGACCGGCATACCTGGCGCAGGATAAATACAACGCGCGCCGGAGGCAGCGGCCCGAATTTCTTGACCAGAGTCTCCAGATCAATGCCGTCGAGCAATTCCATCACGTAATAGAACGCGCTATCTTCGGAGACACCAAAGTCATATAGCTGCACCGTATGAGGGGAGCGAAGAGAAGCCGTCGTCCTGGCCTCTTGTTCGAACCTGCGCCGCATGAGTTCGGCGCTTTCGCCGGAATTACGAATCAGCATATCCGGTTGTATCAGCTTGATTGCCGCGTCACGAGCCAGCATGCGATGACTGGCTTTCCACACCTCTCCCATTCCACCCTTACCCAGCATCGTGACGAGCCGGTAGCTCCCCATTTCCCGAGCCTTGGTGACCTGGTGGCCGAGCCTCGTTACGGTATGCGAGATGACGACGGAGACGCCGACCAGCAGGTAATCGGGATAATGCACCACCAGGAGGTTGCTCGCATCGCCGAAGTCCGAAATCCCCTGGGCTTTCGCGAGCAGCATTGCCAGCGGGTTCGTGGATACGGCTATCAGTCCGGCTACCAGCGTCCTCATCGGAGCGTTCGGCACGATCGCCGCAAACATCAGGACTACCGCCCCAGGCCAGGTGATCATTGGATACACATGCCAGCCTTCGGGCATTGGATCCATATGAGACATCAGAGCGATGGCGGCGGAGGTCAGCACCATGTAGACGAGCCCAAGATCCAAAATGAACCTGGGATCTCGGTTGTCCCTGCGGGTATAGGAAAACAGGGCGAGGGAAACGAGCGTGCTCGCTCCAGCAATCGCGTCGCTCATCATCGGCTGCATCCAGCGCGGGTCGCCGGGGCTGGTCGCCCGAATCGCGACGTGATCCAGCACCGTGGTGAGCACCCAGATCGCGGCCGCAAGGAGCGACATGATCCCCAACCGGCGGGCCGCCTCCTTGCACAAATCGTACGGTAGGGCGCGGACACGGCTTCGTGATATCCCTGGCTCCGCCGGTGTGCTGGCGGGAACGGGGCCGACAAAGTGCGGATTGGGCATAACACCTCTGCAAGTAAGGATGACGTGGCAGTCCTGAGCGCACAAGCATACATGAACGCCCTTTAAAGCCGCCTACAGTCTAGTCGTGCCGACGGTTCGTTTAGGTAAGGATTTTCGCTTTACGACGGTGGTGACCGTCTTTTCTTTTTCGGTGGCAACTTCATAGCCTGCCCGCTCGCAGGCCTCCTGCAGGTAAGCTCGGATCGCAGGCCGGAACAAATCCGACATATTCCTGATCTTGATATGACGCATTTGCTTTCCTGTGCCTTCGAGGATTCGTTGAGGATCCGCCAGTTCACTGCCACGAATGAAGCCAAGATTGACGTGGTCCTTAATTACCCCGATGTAGCAAATGCCGTCCTTCATCCTGTGTGTCGGGCCGTAGAGGAGCGAGACGATATACACTTCGAGGATGTACTCGCAGCACGGCGCCATTTCTTCGAGGACCAACTGTCGCAGCGCGATCGTGAGTTCCTGAATTCCCCTGTCGTACGGTTTGAGTAAATCGAGAAGGTCTTTCGGCGGTTTGGCCACGCGGTATTTTTATCATTTACTTGTGATGCAGCGCGAGTGTTGGATCGAGCCGAGTGGCTGGCATCAAAGGCTGCTATCCGCGTCCTCGCCAAGGACCAACACGCCTAACTCACGAAACAACTTCCGAACGGAGACTTCCTGCGTCGGCCTGCAGCGAATGTGCACAACCAGCTCCGGACCGTGCTGCTCTTCGTTGTACACGATCCCGAGGCTGGCCGTCATCAAGCGTTCGTGGAGCTTTTCAGCCTGAGAATCCGTAACATGCGCGCGGAGCGAAACCGAGCCATCTGACGAGATTTGATCGCTATTCATTTCCAAACCCCTGAGGCTGACGATTTCTTACGCTTGTCTTTAACTCGTTCCCGTGCAACTTGAAGTATGGATTCCGCGTAAACCCCCAGGCACTCGCCGCATTGTTCGAGATGGTCCAACTCAGGCGCTGTCAGGCGTGCTCCTTTATCGGCCAACTCGAGGAGCCTCTTTCGCATAACGTGTTCGTGCATCAACTCTCCAGCCATTAGCCTTTGTTGTCTCCGTTTCTCGGTCCGTTCTGGGCAATCTACCGCGCCACATCCTCTAAAACGCCAATGGTCGGGTCCTGGATTTAGATTTCTGAAGATTTTGGTTAATTTTCATTTTTCCAGTTTCACAAATCCGGAGGGAGAGTTTTGACGTTTTATTCTATTGAGTGGCAGATGAATAGCGAGTGCCTCTTGACTGCAAGTATTCAAAAGCCCATGATTTCGGTCGTGAGTACGGCACCGAATCCAGACCACGATCCGTCTGAATCGGACACGAGAACCCTCGGCGATATCCTCTATCCCGATAAGGCCAGGCTTCGCGTATCCGATGAGGATTGGGTCAGGCTCGTCCAGTCCATTGCCGCAGGTGATCAGCTTGCGCTGCACTCGCTTTACGAACAGACGCATCGAATCGTCTATACATTAATCGTGCGGATAACCAACAATCGCGAAACGGCCGAAGAAGTGACACTCGATGTGTTCCACGACGTGTGGCGAAGAGCGTCGACTTTCGATCCTGCCGGCGGGTCCGTCGTCGGATGGATCATGAATCAAGCGCGCTCGAGAGCGATTGACCGCTTGCGATTCGAACAGCGAAAGAAACGGGTCAACAACAATTCGGACAGTCCACTTACAATGACTGCGCCGAATGACCCACAACAGGCCTGCTACCTTGAGGAAGAGGGCCGCCTCCTGCGAAATGCGCTGGAGGTTCTCACGCCTGAGGAGCGACAGGTGATCGAAACGGCATTTTTTGCCGAATTGACTTATCACGAGGTGGCGACAAAGTTGAATCAACCCCTCGGGACCGTCAAGACACGAATCCGTTCCGGACTTGGCAAACTGCGACAGGCGCTCAGAGGACATTAAAGGACCTATGAATTCGGAATCTGGTCAACACGATCGAGAACGCCTGGATCTGGTGTTCATGTACGCCTTGCAGGCTCTTCCTTCGAGCGAAATTCCCGTCCTTGAAGCCCATATCTCCACGTGTGCGGAATGCCGGCAGGAATTGGAGACGCTGCGTTCGACTATCGGCTCTTTTGTCTCCTGGCCAACCGATGTGTTGCGCCCATCAACGCCTTTGTGGGGACGCCTCGCGCAGCGAATCGCAGAAGAGACCGGCGAGGAGCCGATCCTGCCGCCGTCACAGCCACCGGCTAAAGCGGAATGGGAAGAAGCGGCGCCCGGCATCTCCTGCAAACTGCTCGCGACGGATACGGAGAAAAATCGCGTCAGCATGCTGGTGCGGCTCGCGCCGGGAACCGACTATCCGTCTCACTGCCATGCCGGAGTTGAAGAGTTGTATCTTCTTCATGGCGAGCTGATGATCGACGAGAAGAAGCTTTATCCCGGCGAGTACATCCGTGCAGAGGCCGGTAGTGTCGATCATCGTGTCTGGAGCGAGACCGGCTGCACGTGCCTTCTCCTTACATCGACCAAAGACATAATTCTTTAACCTCGATCTTTTCGTCCCTCCCAATTGTTTGAAACAGTGCTTCGCAAATTTTCCAGTCTGTGTTTCTTGCGGGCCGCAGACAGAGGAAGTACACTGCCGCTCTAAATGGACTGGAAAGGCTTTTTCATTCTGTTCGAGCAAGGCAGTATAGGCACGTGGGTGCGCGAGTCGCCCTCGATGTTGGCTTTCCCGACAATCATCGCGCTACATGCTGTCGGTATGGGACTCCTTGCGGGCTCGAATGCTGCAATGGATTTTCGTATCTTTGGTTTTGCGCGGCGCGTTCCCATCTCCACGCTGGAGAATCTGGTTCCCATCATGCGATTCGGATTCTGGTTGAATGCTGTATCGGGGGTCTTGCTGTTACTGGCTTACCCGACGAAGGCACTGACCAACTGGATCTTCTATCTCAAATTGGCCCTGATCGCGATTGCAATGGTGGACACATTGTTGATCCGGAAACACATCCTGCAGAAACCGAACGTCGATGCTACATCCGTGTCTGCAAGGGCTAAGATTCTGGCTGCCCTGTCGCTTGCCTGCTGGGCCGGCGCCATTGTGTCTGGCCGATTACTCGCTTATACGTATATCTACCTGGATGCATCGTTCACGGACTATTAAAGGAGGAGATTGAGCGTGGAAGTGTTTGTACACTCCGTGCAAGTCTGGCTCAAGGGCACGGAGTTGTACTACATCATGAACAACGTCAACTGGGCATGGCGGACAAGTGAGAGCATTCATTTCATTGGCCTGTGTCTTTTGATGGGCACGGTGGGATTGTTCGACCTGCGAATGATTGGACTTGTGAAGCGCGTGCCGGTGGCGGCCCTGCACAGGCTCATACCGTTCGGCATTCTGGGCTACGGCATGAATGTCATGACGGGAATTACATTTCTCACGGGTGCGTCGGATCAATACATTTACAACCCCGCCTTTCAAATGAAAATGTTGTTCATGGGCACCGCAGGACTCAACGTCGCTCTCTTCTACCTGACGATGTACAGGCGCGTGGCGAGCACAGCTCCCGGAGATGAAGCGCCGTTCCCCGCGAGGATCGCCGGCGGAGTTTCATTACTCTGCTGGGTTGGAGTTATCTTTTGCGGCCGATTCCTGACCTTCTATCGTCCTCCGTGGCATTGGTGTCCGTGGTGTTAGACCGGTCAAGGGCCGGTCGGGATCTATCGGTACCTCACGACTTATGAAACCCGGGAACGCACCAAATTTCTGGCACCGCCTGCTGCATCAACCCCAAAAGATCTGGCTGCGGAAAGCGAATTTCCAGGTGCACCTCTGGGCTGGAATTGGTGCGGGGCTTTACATCTTTGTGGTCTGTGTGACCGGCAGTGCTCTTGTTTTCCGTCCAGAGATGACCCGGGCGTATCAGCTCCGCCGCGTGATCGTCCCTGGCTCCGGCGAAGTATTGACCGACGAGGAAATCAGGCAGGTTGTCGGGATCCGGTATCCGGGATATGAGCTCCGCGACATCGACCGTAAAGACCGTCCTGACGCAGCGGTTCACATCTCGATACAGCGCGGAAACGACAAAAAGTTTCGAATGCTCGATCCGTTCACCGGCAAGGACCTGGGGCCCCAGGTGCCGTTCGTGCTTCGTGCCCTGCAATGGCTGGTGGACCTGCACGACAACCTCGTGGCGGGCAAGACCGGACGTTTTGTAAACGGCGCCGGCGGATTCCTGACTGTGCTGATGACGCTGACGGGAGCCGTTGTCTGGTGGCCGGGAGTCAAGAACTGGCGCCGAAGCCTCGGCATTCATCGCGGTGTGAATTGGAAGCGCTTTGTTTGGGACTTCCACAGCGCTTTCGGTTTCTGGACACTCCTTTTCGTCCTGATGTGGGGGCTCTCCGGCTTCTATCTTGTCTTCCAGGAATGGCTCTCGCCGATCCTCGATTTCATCGAACCGTCCAGAGGGACGCCATTCCAGGCCCGCTACGTCGACGTGATCACAGAATGGCTTTCAAGACTACACTTCGGGCGATTTCGCGGGTTACGTTCGGAATTCAACCTCACGTTCAAGGTGATTTGGGTTGTTCTCGGATTGGCGCCACCAGTCCTGTTCATTACGGGCGGCCTCATGTGGTGGAACCGCAAGGTTCGCAGGAGTCAGGTATGAACCTATGAAAACATTGAGTGTGATATTCGTCTCGGTTTTCCTCGCCGAATTGGGAGACAAAACTCAACTGGCTACGCTCCTCTATGCGACGGACAAGTCGGTCTCCGCGTTCTCGGTATTTGTTGCCGCATCGGCCGCTCTTGTTCTCTCTACATTGTTAGCAGTGTTGATCGGCGAAAGCGTGACGCGGTTTTTGCCGGTTGCGACCTTGAAAACACTTGCCGGATTTGCGTTCATTGCCGTTGGGATCTGGACGATTATCAGCGCGCGCTGACGTTTGTATAACGGAAGTTCCAGATCAAGCATCCCGATAAGCCTCTCCATCAACAGTTCGGGCACGGATAACGAAGCAATTTAGATAGTCCTCAATATCTCAAACATGAGGAACCCTGCCGCCCGAAACACCTTTGCATCGAAGAATCAACACTCTAAGGGATGGCGCGTGTCGTGCGCCAGCGACGTACGCACGAGAAAAGGCAAGAACGTTTTCGAAGGAGGCTTGTAATGTTGTTCACCCGCAAAATGACCGACCCCGCCCGGCCCGACCGCAGGCTGGGGGTTCGCTCGCTGAGTTTCGCCGTGAGTTCACTGCGGACATTCGCGCTACCGCTCCTGGTGCTGTTAGCGGTGTTGTTGTTCAAGCCCGTGACCGCGCATGCGGGGCTCTGCGGCGTGCCTGCCGAGGACGGCACCTGGCACAATTACGACAGCAACACGCAGAGCGTCACCTGGGTCGTCTTTCGCATGGAGTGCCGCGACGCCTCGCGCACTGTCTGCAACGGAAACATTTGCACCACCACTTCGGCAGTCGAACCTCACTACTTCATCAAAGTGTGGGGCAAATGTCATCCTACGGATTGCTACTGGGGCGAGGCGGAAGGAGTTGCGCAAACAGGCTCCAATGCGGGTTGGTACACGTTCCACTTCGACCAGGGTTTTGCTAACCGCTACGTCTGGGTGAGAACCTACCCGCAATGGCCGGGATGGTTGCGAGTGTGGATCTGGAACGACTTTGTCGACCCCGGACGCGCCGACTACACCATCGACGAGTGGTTCCTGCACTGAATTTCTTAGGTGAAAGGTGTGCCGTGGAAATTCAGGCTGGATTCCCCTCCTGTCCAAAGGTGTGAATGAATTGGAAGGAGGAGGAAGAAACCACAAAAGGCACAAGAAGCACATAAGTTTCTTGTGCCTTTTGTGCTTTTTGTGGTTCCAGTTCTCCTTCGTTGCGAATTCGTTCACAGATCCCACTTGAGTAATTCTTCAGCCTCGGAAGCAAGTTTCTTGATATAAGCGCGTAGGAAGTTCACGCTTCCTCTCTATTCGAGAAAACCTAGCTTGACAGGAGAATACGAATGACGATCAAAGTTGGCGACCGAGTTCCAGCCGGCAGCTTCGGCATCATGAACAACGACGGACCAGGCTCCATGACATCGGATAACCTGTTCAAGGGCAAAAGAGTGGTGCTGTTTTCGGTGCCCGGTGCCTTCACGCCGACGTGCTCAAAGACCCATCTCCCGGGATTCGTGCAGAACGCTTCCGCGCTGAAAGCCAAAGGGATCGACACTGTGGCCTGCCTGTCGGTAAACGACGTTTTCGTGATGGATGCCTGGGGCAAAAGCGCCGGTGCAGACGGCAAGGTTCTGATGCTTGCGGACGGGAACGCGACCTATACCAAAGCGCTTGGTCTGGAGCTCGATGCTTCAGGATTCGGCATGGGCATTCGAGGCCAGCGATTCGCTCTGGTCGCTAAAGATGGTGTCGTCGAGAAGCTTATGGTCGAACCCTCTGCCGGACAATGCACAATCAGCGGGGGCGAGAGCATCCTGAGCAATCTTTAGCCGCCGCTAAGCGCCTGGACCGGCGTCGAAGTTGAGTGCCTTCTGGACGACGCGCCCGGCGGTGTCTGTCAGCCGGAACTGCCGTCCTTGATACTTGTAGGTCAACCGCCTGTGATCGATCCCCAGGCACCGCAGGATCGTGGCATTCAAATCGTGAGCGTGCACCGGGTCCTGCGTGATGTTGTAGCCGTAGTCATCCGTTTCGCCGAGGGTGATGCCGGGCTTGATGCCGCCCCCGGCCAGCCAGATCGTAAACGCCCGCGGGTGATGATCGCGGCCATAATCGTCGGCCGTCAGTTTGCCCTGGGAGTACACGGTACGTCCGAATTCGCCGGCCCAGATGACCAGCGTTTCGTCCAGCAGGCCGCGCTCTTTCAAGTCCTGAATCAGCGCTGCGCTGGGCTGATCGGTCTGCTGGCATGCCGTCCGTATGGCCCTCGGCAGGCCGGAGTGATGATCCCACGCGCGATGATAGAGCTGAATGAACCGGACGCCGCGCTCGGCCAGACGCCGCGCCAGCAGACAATTCGCGGCGTAAGTCCCGGGCTTTCTCGAATCGGGGCCGTACAGCTCGAAGGTGTGCGCCGGTTCTTCCGACAGATCGGTTAACTCGGGCACCGAGGTCTGCATCCGGAACGCCATTTCGTACTGCGCAATGCGCGTGGTGATCTCGGGATTATTCGTCGCTTCGAATTCGAGCTGGTTCAGTTTCTCCAGATCGTTGATGAATCGTGCCCGCTGCGATTTCTCGAAGCCTGCGGGGTTTGAGACATACAGCACCGGGTCACCCACCGAGCGCAATTTGATTCCCTGATACCGGCTCGGAATGAACCCCGTGCCCCACTGCCGCTCCGCCAACGATTGGCCGTTCCCGGTAATCATCACGACAAAGGCAGGCAGGTCCTGGTTCAGCGTCCCCAGCCCATAGGATACCCACGCCCCCAGGCTCGGCCGCCCCGAAAGGTGAAACCCCGTTTGCGCAAACGTCACCGCCGGATCGTGATTGATCTGTTCGGTATGCATGGACTTGATAAAGCACAAGTCGTCCACCACCCTGGCGGTGTACGGCATCAACTCACTGAGCCACACGCCCGATTTTCCGTACTGCGCAAACTTAAAGATCGATTCCGCGACCGGAAAGCTCGTCTGCCCCGCGGTCATCGCGGTCAACCGCTGGCCGTTCCGTATCGAGTCGGGCAGGTCGGTGCCATGTCTTTTGACGAGCTGCGGCTTGTAATCAAACAAATCCAGCTGCGAGGGAGCCCCGCTCTGGAACATATAAATCACTCGCTTGGCCTTCGGCGCAAAATGCGGCAGTCCCGCGAGACCGCCGGTTGCGCTCGTCGAGCCCGGCGCTGGGCTTTGCGCAAGCAAGTCGAATTGCAGCAGCTCGGCCAGCGCAGCCGCGCCGATACCGATCCCGGCCTGTCCAAGAAAATGCCGCCGGGTCACATTCGCCGGAAAGTCTGCGCGCGGATACATAGCTACTCCTTCGTCACCGTTTGGTTCAAGTTGAGGATCAGGCTCGTCACACTCGCGTATGCGGCCAGCTCGCTGACATCGAACTTCGCATCTCGCGGATATTCCCCGTAGCTCACATACTTCAGGGCCGCATCCGGTTTTGACTTGAACAGATCGAAGTTCTGCCGGAACGCGTCCAGGAGAATCGCGCTTTCCGCCGGTTTCGGGAGGCGCGCTGTCGCCAGGCGGAACGCATAGGTAATTCGTTCGGGTGCGGTCTTGCCGCCCTCATTTATTACACGCTGCGCAAACACCCGCGCGGCTTCCACGTACGCAATGTCGTTCATCAGATCGAGGGCTTGCAATGGCGTATTGGTGACCACGGGCCGGACCATGTGGTTCTCACGCGCCGACGCGTCGAAGTTCGCCATGGACGGCGGCGGAATCGTGCGCCTCCAGAAGGTGTACAAACTGCGACGATATAGATTGTCCCCGTGATCCTGCACGTACAGTCCCCCGCCGCCTATTTCATTCCACAGTCCTTCGGGCTGGTACGGTTTTACAGAGGGACCTCCGATCTTATTCACCAGCAGGCCCGCAATAGCCAGTGCCTGGTCGCGAACGATGTCGGCCGAAAGGCGCATGTTCGGGCTGCGTGCGAGCAACCGGTTGTCAGGGTCCTTCACCAGCAGGTCCGGACTCAGGCGCGAGGCTTGCCTGTAAGTCGCGCTCATCACGATCGTCTTCTGCAGCGCTTTCACATCCCAGCCGGTTCGCACAAACTCCGTCGCCAGCCAATCCAGCAGTTCGGGATGCGATGGCGGCTCACCCTGCGACCCGAAATCTTCGGCCGTCTTCACGATCCCGACGCCAAAGTACATCTGCCAGAACCGGTTCACCGTCACGCGCGCCATCAGCGGGTTCGATGGATCCACCAGCCACCGCGCCAGGCCCAGCCGATTCGGCGGATACGCATTCGGGGATGACACCAACATTGCCGGCAGCATAGGGGTGACCACTTCGCCGGGTTTGTCATACATCCCGCGGATCAACAGCCGCGTCTCGCGCGGCGCGGGCATTTCCTCCATGACCATGACGGTGGGAAGGCTTAGATAGAACGCATCTCGTTTTGCCTGAGTATCGGTCAACCGTTTCCGAGCTTCCGCGATGTTGGCCGGGAGCGCGTGCTCGAGGAAGTAATCGCGGATCTTCTCGGCCTGCGCAGCCGTGCGCTTGTCCTCGGCCAGCGCCGCGATCGCTGTGACAGGCGTGAGGTCGGCCAGTATCCCAGCCTCCGCCGCCGACAACGCTCGCTTATAGATCCGTACGTCGTCGATGCGGCCGAGGAACCGGTTCTCCGGCCCACCGCCGGCGCCAATCCGGAGCGGCTCCCGTTTCACGGCGCCCTGGCTGTTGAAATCATCAAGGAGGATCTCTAACTTCTGATCTTCGCCGTCGACGTAGATCCTGACGCCGCTTGCCCAGCGCGAGCCACTGTAGGTCAGCGCCACGTGATGCCACTGGTTCAGACCGACAGCCTTCTCGGTCCGCAGCCGAATGCCTTCATCCACCCACTTGGTCACATAGTCGTACTCGATCTTTCCATCTCTCAGGTTCAGTCCGTGTCCGTTGGGCTCGAATATATCTTCGTCCCTGGTCACAATGGCGCCGCTCGGCGCCGTGGGATAGATCCAGGCGGCCATCGTGTACGCGTCGTCGTAGGTGACGGTCGGATCGTTCTCGCCGAGCGCGCCTCTTCCGGAGCCGTAGCTGTCAAATCCCGCGACATCGCCTCCGAACTGAACGAAGCTCTTCCCGTCGAAGCTCGCCGCCTGCCCCATCTGGCCGGGCGCGAAGCTCGGGGCAGCCGGCGCGGCCGGTTTTTCGTCCGGACTCGTGGAAGCCGGAGCGTTCACGTCGCCGTCGCGTGGCGCATAGGCTGCCGGGCGCGGGCCTTTCGTGTCCTGCAGCACAGCAACCTGAGGCGTGAGGTTACTATCGAATGAATAATGGGCAACCAGCCCGCGCGCCGGCGCCCAGACCACCGGCCTGGACGTATCCAGCGACCGTTCCCATTCCCGCTGCGCTCGCGCCAGATCCGGTTGAAGCTTCGAATAGGCGGCATCAGCGGCGGCCAGCTGATCGTCGAGCTGCTTCAACTGCGCCTGTTGCTCCGGAAGCGGCGCCGCAATATAGGGCGGCGAGTTTCCGACGCGCCTGAACTTCCCATGCTCGGGCACATTATTGAAGTAGGCAAACAGCTGATAGAACTCTTTCTGCGTCACCGGGTCGAACCTGTGGTTGTGGCACCGCGCGCAGCCCAGCGTCAGGCCGAGAAACACCGTGGATGTCGTGTCCACGCGATCGACGACGTATTCCACCGCGTACTCTTCGGGAACGATGCCGCCTTCTGAATTGCCGCGATGATTGCGATTGAACCCCGTCGCGATTTTCTGGTCGAGCGTTGCATTCGGCAACAGGTCACCCGCCAGCTGCTCGATTGTGAACTGGTTGTACGGCATGTTGCGGTTGAACGCATTGATCACCCAATCGCGCCATCGCCACATGAACCGCTCACCGTCAGTCTGGTAGCCGTTGCTGTCGGCGTAGCGCGCCGCGTCCAGCCACGGGAAGGCCATACGCTCTCCGTATTGGGGCGAACGCAGCAATCGATCCACGACTTTCTCATACGCGTTCGGCGACTTGTCGGCGAGGAAGGCATCCATCTCGGCCGGCGCCGGCGGCAGCCCCGTCAAATCGAGGGACACGCGCCGGAGCAGCGTCGGCCGATCCGCTTCCGTCGAGGGCTTCAGCCCTTCATGCTCCAGCCGCTGCAGCACGAACCCATCGATCGGATTCCGCGCCCACTTCGCATCTTTCAAACCCTTCGGCAGCTCCGGCCGCATGGGCGGGATGAACGACCAGTGTTTCTGCCACGCCGCGCCCTGCTCGATCCATCGCGTCAGCAGCGCGATCTGCCGCGCCGAGAGCGGTTCGCCCTCCGCCGCGCCGCCCTGGCTCCGCGGCATTCGGACGGCCGGATTCGTGGCAGTGATCCGCTTGATCATCTGGCTGTTGGCCGGATCGCCTGGGACGATCGCGAACCGGCCGCCGCTCAGCGCGCGCCTGGCGCCGTCTTCCAGATCCAACCGCAGCGTTGCCTGCTGCGACGCCGGTCCATGGCATTGGAAACACTTGTCCGAGAGGATCGGCCGGATGTCCCGATTGAATTGGATGGTCGCGGGCAGCGGTTCCGGCGGGGTCGCGGGCGTGCCTTGCGGCGACGCCTGCGCGATATGCATCAGGGTTGCGCACAGCAGCACCCCGAATGCACCCATCCACACTGAAACCCGTGAAGTCCTCGCCCTTCCGTCAGCTTTCACCATTTGATCTCCGTGGTGAATGAATCTAACTTCACCTATAAGAGGTGTCAAGAAACCTCAGCTGTCCAAGATATTGCGCGAAGCGCATCCGAATACAGCCGCGTAGCGGCGACAGAATGTAGCCCCACGCGCCAGCGTGGGGTATGCGTGGCAATTGAAGGTTAGCCGCGCGAGGGGCGGAAGATTCTTCAGAACCATCTTTCGCTCCTACGGAGCTCGTAAATCGAGGTCAACCGGTTCCCCACGCGCCAGCGTGGGGTATGCGTGGCAATTGAAGGTTAGCCGCGCGAGGGGCGGAAGATTCTTCAGAACCATCTTTCTATCGCGAAGCCGACGCGCCGGCTTTCGGCGCGGCATATTCCCGGGTGAACCCGGTCCGTTCGTTCGTGACGGTGAAGCTGCCGTCGGTTCGTGCCGAGAGCTTGATGAAGTGTGCCGGATGATTTGTCGGCGCCGAGTCCATGTTCGCGATAAACGAATCCGGAGAATTGATTTCCCTGCCGACATTCTCCGAGTAATGCAATTGCCAGAAATCGAGAAGTCCGGGTGAACTCTTCACGATGTTGAACGTACCCGGTGTACCCCCCTTGCCGGGGCTGTTGTTCATCACAGCCACTCTCGGCCGCGCCGCATGCACCAACACCGGCGCGCCGGCGAAATCGGTGCCGTGCCGCGTGGTGTTGTATACGTCGAAATTTGTGCCGAGCAGATTGTTGGGGCAGACCAGCTCTTTTTCCTGATTCCAGGTCAGATCCGAGAGGTCGAGCATTCTGAAGTTGCCGTACCTGATGACCATACCCATCGCATAGTAGTTCTCCGGCGTGGGGTCCTGCACTTTCGGCGCGAACTGCCGGCACAGCGCATTCGGCGTTCCGGCTCCCGGCATACCGGAAAGCGGACTGGTGATCAACTCCCCCGCATTGGCGACGACGGTTACGTCAAAACCGGTGATCGGAATCCTGGCGCCGGGTTTCGGCGTCGTCACATGTGCCTTCTCGCGAATCGGACGATACGCGTTGAACGCGGCGGCACGGTTGGTCTGAAGTTCCACCGTCCAGCCACCATGATCGTAATAGTTTCGGATCGGGAGCTTGTCGGCGAGCGCGGCGGCGTTGCCGGCATGGTCGCCGTGGTAGTGCGAAACGATGACGTGGTCCAGTTGCTGAACAGGGAGATTTGCGGCCTTGATCACAGCGAGAATGCGGTCAAGATCGCGATTGGAGTCGCCGCCCGTGCCGGTGTCGTATAACAACGTTTCGCCTGTGGGTGAAACAAAGAGCACGGCCTTACCGCCCTCGGTGTCGATATAGTAGATATCCAGCGGTTTCTGTTCTTGCCCTTGCGGTCCTTGCGGGCGCGCGGATGTGATCGGCATCAACAATGCCACCGCCATCAGGAACAGCAACGTCCTACACATGTGGACCTCCATTCGTTGTTTGTCGAGTCCAATTACGCTAAACGAAAAAACGTTCGAACGCCTCGATGACGGCCTGCGGCGCTTCCTCGGCCAGATAATGGCCGGTATTCAGGGGACCGCCGGTCACGTCGAGCGCTGCCTCGCGCCAGATGGACAACTGGTTGCCCCCGTAAAACATTCCTGTATGACTTCGGCTTCCCCACATGACCAGCGCCGGTGCGGCGATCTTGCGGCCGGCCTGGTGATCCGCCTCGTCATGCGTGAGATCGATTCCCGCGGCGGCGCGATAGTCCTCGCAGGAACCGTGAATCGTTTTCGGCGTGAAGCAGCGGACGTACTCGGCGAGCGCTCGATCGTCAAAGAAGGCGGGCTTCCCGGATCGGCCAAGGTGTCGCAAGACGAACTCCCGGGCCGGGATCGCGGCGATCATGCGCTCAAACATCTCATCCGGCTGCGCCATGAACGACCAGTGCCAGGAATTGAGCGCCCATTCCCGGGAAGGGTTGCCCCACACGTAGCGCGTGGGCAGGATGTCCAGCAGGGCGACCTTGCGCACGCGATCCGGATGGTCGAGCGCCAATCGATGCGCGGTTCGAGCACCCCGGTCGTGACCCGCCAGGAAGAAGCGGTCATAGCCGAGTGCGGTCATCACGTCCACCTGATCCTGAGCCATGGCGCGGAACGAGTAGTTCATGTGATCCGCGCCGCCGTCGGTGGGGCCGACACTGTCGCCATAACCCCGGAGGTCCGCCGCGACGACATCGTATCGACTGGCGAGGGCGCCGGCCACCTGGTGCCAGCAGACATGCGACTGCGGGTTGCCATGCAGCAGCAGGAGCGGCTGCCCGTTGCCGCCATGCCGGAGAAATATATCCGCGCCATTCGTGCGAACCCACCTGGCTTCAAATCCTGGAAACAGGCCGCTATCGGGCGGCAGTGGGCGCGGTGCGCTCTGGGCGAGCGATTCGCGCGACGCCGAAACGAACTGAGACCCCAACCCCCCTGCCGCAGCGGCCACGAACTGCCTGCGATCGATCGTCACACCATCACCTCCGATTCGTTGATCGATCAAGGATAGGCGGTAAAATCGCGGTCTGCAACCTGGAGAATCCCATACCGATCGGTCGTCGAGTTGAGATAGAGTTCCCGCACTTCAATGGGAGAAACTTCGATGAAGACTGTTCGACTCGCGATCGTGTTCGGATTGGCTTGCATGGCCGTGTGGGCGCAGGCCACGTCGCAGATTCAAGGAATCGTCCTGGACAGCTCCGGAGCCGTTGTTCCAGGAGTGGAAGTGAAGGCGACTCAAACCGACACCGGCATTGTTCGTACGGTGATCAGCGCCGAGGACGGACGGTATGTGCTGCCGAACATGCCTATTGGGCCTTACCGCCTGGAAGTGAACGCGCCGGGCTTCGGTCCTTACGCTCAAACGGGCATTGTTCTGCAGGTGGCTTCCATTCCTACAGTCAACATCGTGCTTCAAGTCGGCGCGGTGAACCAGCAGGTACAGGTGGAAGCCAATGCGGCATTGGTGGAGACGCAAACGACGAGCGTCGGAGCGGTGATAGAAAACCAGCGCATTTTGGAATTGCCGCTTAACGGACGCAATCCGGTCGAGCTGATCCAGTTGGCGGGCGCAGCCATTCCCGCGGGACGAGTCGGCACTGCGGGTATGCCCGGTGGCCTGAATATCGCCGTCGCGGGAGGGCTACTCAACGGGGTTGGTTATTTTCTGGATGGAATACCTCACAACAACCCGTACGACGCGACGAATCTTCCATTCCCGTTTCCCGATGCTCTACAGGAGTTCAAAGTGGAAACGAGCACTTTGACGGCTATGAACGGCACGCACTCGGCCGGAGCAGTCAACGCTGTCGTGAAGTCAGGCACAAACGAGTTCCATGGCAATGCATTCGAATTTCTTCGTAACGGGAAGCTGAATGCCCGAAACTTTTTCGCGACTCGACGCGACACGCTGAAACGTAATCAGTACGGCGGCACTGCCGGCGGGCCGATCGTCAAAGACAAAGCCTTCTTTTTTGCGGGCTATCAGGGAACCATAACCCGGTCTGACCCAGCCGACCGGGCCGGCTTCGTGCCGACGCCCCGCATGCTTGCGGGCGATTTCAGCGGCTGCAACTTTCCTCAGCTGCGAGATCCTTTTACACGCGCCAACTATCCGAACAACCAGATTCCTCCAGGCCAATTCAGTCCGGAAGCCTTGCGGGTCGTCAAATTCTTACCCGCTGCCGTCGGACCATGCGGTCAAGTGCCCTTCGGCCCGATAACGAGGACTAACGAGTATCAGATTGTCGGCCGCGCAGATTACACCTTGAGTGAAAAACAAACGTTGTTCGCCAGGTACATGGCCACCAGCTATTTCCTGCCCGCCGCTTACTCTCTCTCGAAAAACGTTCTGGATACGGTTCAGGGTGGGCTGGATGACCTGGCGCAGTCGGCCACGATCGGACATACGTACCTCGTGAGTTCAACTACGGTGAATACTTTTCGCATCGGGGCGAATCGAGTGGCGGTTCATCGTTACAACGACGATTACTTTTCGGGCTGTGACGTGGGTGTGAAGATGTACTGCTACATTCCGCACCAGACCGTGGTGACCGTTACGGGCGGGCCTACGATCGGCAACGGCACATCGGTTTTAGCCTCATTCTTCCCGCAATATTACACGTTGTCGGACGACGTCAGCATGATTCGAGGTTCGCATCAGTTCGCCTTCGGCTATTCAACCTTCAAGTATCAGCAAAGTCAGAGTTCGAATGTTTTTTCAACCGTGAACTTCGGATTCACCGGCCTGGATTCGGGCGCCGGCATGTCGGATTTTCTGCTGGGCCGCCTGGGCACTTTAACAACAAGCGCCCCCAGCGACGTGCCGACGCACAAGTGGTACCACGGACTGTATGCGCAGGATACGTGGAAAGTTTCGCGCCGGCTCACCGCCAATATCGGCCTGCGGTGGGAACCGTTCCTGGCGGAGGCTATGAACAACGGAGCCATATACAACTTCAGCTGGGACCGGTTCAACCAGGGGGTTCACAGCACAGTGTTCAAGAGGGCTCCTGCCGGTCTCTATTTTCCCGGTGATCCCGGTTTCGAGGACGACAGCGGCGTCAAGCCGCGCTTCAATCAATTTGCGCCCAGGATCGGATTGGCGTTCGATCCGAACGGCAAGGGGACGACTTCGATCCGGGGGTCGTTCGGCGTGTCTTACGATTTTCCGAATCAGCAGCTCATGTCCGTGGCCGCAACTGCGCCACCGTACGGAAACACCGTACAGCCGCCGGGCCCGTTGAGTTTTGCGGACCCGTGGGCAAACTTTCCGGGCGGAAACCCGTTCCCGACCGTCCTGGACCGTAATGCGCCTTTCGTGACTTTCGGTTCCTTCGCCGCGCAACAACCGGACGCCAAGGCAACGACAATTTACTCGTGGAACCTGGGCTTGCAGCGGCAATTCGGACGCAACTGGCTGGTCTCGGCCACATACATGGGCACTGAAACCGCGCATCTTTGGATCAGCGAGCAACTGAATCCGGCGGTCCTTGTGCCTGGGCCTCTTACTTGTCCCACCGGCGTGATCGTGGGATGCAACTCGACGACGAATACCAATCAGCGCCGGCTGGCGTATCTGCGAAACCCCCAGGAGGGTCAGTATCTCAGCTATGTCGATCAAATCAAATCCGACGGAACCGCCAGTTACCACGGCCTGATACTGTCCGCGCAGCAGCGGATCAGCCACGGAGTGAGCTTCAATGCCAATTACACATGGTCTCACTGCATTGGCGATATCCCTGTAGGCGCTTCTACATTCAATGTCGGAGCCGGACTGCTGGATCCGAACAATCGCAAGTTGGACCGGGGGAATTGCCAGCAGACGAGTCTTGACGGAACCTTCGGATTGGACCGGCGGCATATCGGGAACTTCTCAGTGGTCGTCGAAACGCCGAAGTTCAGTAATAGAGGACTGCAACTTCTGGCGTCGAACTGGAAGCTGTCTTCGAGCTACCGCGTATCGTCTGCGGCGTTCCTCACCGTGACTACAGGAATCGACTACCAATTGAGCGCCACTAATAATCAACGGCCCAACCAGGTCCTGCAGAATCCGCTGTGCGATGATCCCCGCCCCGCATGCTGGATCAATCCGGCTGCATTTCAGCAGCCGGCACTCGGTACGCTGGGTAACGCCGGCCGCTCCAGTGTGCCTGGTCCGGGATTCTTTCAGGTGGATTCCGCTTTATCGCGCATCTTTCGCGTGAAGGAAAAGCAGACCATCGAACTGCGAGTGGAAGCATTCAACCTGACCAACAGTTTCCGCGCCGGGCCCGGGGCGGCTCTGGTGGTGACCGCGCGCAACAGTCCGCAGTTTGGCCAGATTCTCACGGCTCAGGATCCGAGAATCATGCAACTGGCGCTGAAGTTCTCGTTCTGAGCCGGAGGTCAGCAATGCGCTCGAGCGGCAGTTCTTCTGCTCGAACCGGTAAATCTTCAGGAAACGGGGGTGCTTTCGCAGCGAGTCGCTCCGCAGATTTCCCTGGAGCGGCGCCTGCCGTTCGCTTCGGCTGCAGACCCCATTGGCGGGTGCGCTGCAACCGCAATGTGGTCCCGGGCGTTCATCATGGGGGGCGGTAGCATACCTTCGCAGGCCGGGTGGAGAGTCGGGAATTGAGCGAGTCCATGTGACCGGTATGAATTGCCGGCACGCACGGACTCGCGCGCCTAAGCTTTAGGCGGCTCGGCGGGGTTGTCCGGACCGTGCATTCAAGAAGTCGTTCAGTTCCTTCTCGGCTTGTTCACGCTTGTAGCCATAGCGCTCTTGTAACTTACCGATCATCTTTTCTGCCTCACCTTGAATTTGGGCCAGGTCATCGTCGGTAAGCTTCCCCCACCGGGCGCGGATGTCTCCTTTCAATTGGACCCATCTGCCCTTGAGGATGTCACTATTCATGGAAATCTCCTTTCAATGTTAATTCGAACAGATTTTGGCAAAGCACGTGTCCTGCCAATATGAAGCTGCTGAATGTAAACGGAGCGAGCTCGCATTTCTCACCGATAGACGCGCCTCATGTCCCAGAGGCAATGGGAACCAGCCGCGGATTACACGAATTACGCGGATGCAGAGTTGCAAGCTGTCCGTGGAGCGTCAGATCGGCATCCGCGTAATTCGTGTAATCCGCGGCTGGTTCCCGTCTTCCTGCCGGAACCCGGTGAGAAATCCGGTCAGTTCCTTTCGGCTGCTGCGAGACGCCCTGATGGCCCCCGCGTCTTTCCCGCTACTGGAGCGAAGTAACCTTGTTTGGTACGAACTCTGACATCAGGGACGCTCCTGGATCCGTTGATCCGAACCAGAACTTTGCGCCAGGAGCCATCCAACTTCTCGTTCGATGGCCGGTATCCTATGGTGTACTGGTTTCGCAAATCACGGGCGATTGCCCTGCAGATTTCCTGGACTTCAGTGACGCTCCCGGGAAAGTACGAAGCGCCTCCTGTAACCTCCGCTAGCTGCTTCAACGCCTTCTTGCCTGCATTCCCAAACACGCCGCCGTTGTAAGGACTCAGCAGGCCGACGCTGTACAAGATGATTTTCGCCTCTCGAAGAGCTTCGAGCACTTCCTTGAGACTGTATTGACTGTGGTTGTCTTCACCGTCGCTGATAACGAGCAGCACTTTTTTCTCGTGAAATGCTTCTTCTTTGAGGTGCCTGGCGGCCAGGAAGATTGCGTCATAGAGTGCAGTGCTTCCCTTGGGGGAAATCAGTGCAAGCGCACTGCTCAGTTTGCGCGTGTTCGTCGTGAAATCCTGCTCGAGTTCGACATCGTCCCCAAAACTGACAATCGAGGTTTCGTCTTCCGGATTACTTTCTTGAACGAAAGTCATCGACGCGATACTGAGCTTGTCGATCTTGTTAGTCATGCTGCCGCTGGCGTCGATGACAAGACCGACGCTCAGCGGGACGTCTTCCTGCTTGAAGAGCGATATGTTCTGCTGGATCTTGTCTTCATAGACATCGAAATGTTTCTGCTGGAGGCCACGCACCGGCAAACCCTGTTTGTCGAGCACGGATACAGGCAGTTGCACCAGTTCGACGTCTACAGTCAGCCGGAAGTCCTCGAGATTCTGAGTCTGAGCAGCGGACAACGTTATGGCAGCGAGCAGCGCCAACCCGAGCGAATATCGGAGCATTTCACGTCCTCCTGGTTCCGGTTTTCTCTGTTCGTCAGTTGGCCCTGGCCGCTTCGGGTTCGCTTGTATCGGGCACGATGTCCCATCCGCTTCCGTCGGCGCTCGGGATGACTTTCATTCGGATCTGTCTTTGTCCTCCTGTTGTCAGCACACTGGCGGTGGCTTCGAGCCTGAACTCTCTCGCCGGCGTCGTGATCATCGATGGGCCGTAGCAGGGCGGCAGGATGGCGACGGAAGTGCGATCGAGGGAGATGCTGACGTGGTATTGAGTCAGGTTTCGCACGGGACGAACGACATTTGTCCTCCCTGTAAGCGGACGCTCGGTCGAACTGACCTGCATCGGACACGGCCCTGAAACCGGACCCGCGGATTCTTTCTCGTGAGGAGGAATCGCCGGGAGAACGAAAGCGGACTTGATGGTCGAAAAGTCGCGCTCGATTTGATTGACCCTGGTGCGCAATGCTCCAAGCGGGCCATCATTTTCAGCCATGCGCGTTGACGCTTCTCCCAGCGAAACCGGCTGCATGAGCTTGATGGTGAGCGGTGTTTCACTGTCGACAACAAGCTTTGGCCCGCGGCCTGGAATTCGCAGCAACTGATAGACGGTTGTAGGCGGAAACAGCAGGGCGATGAGATCACGGTGAGCGTGGCCGCGTCCGAAAACGACATCTTCCTCAACTTTGTTGCGGCCCGCCTCAACGATCCTGGCATCGATCGGATATTCACAAAAATCAGAAGTGAGGATCGACGTCAGGGCGATTCGCGCCCGCGCTTTTCCATGAAAGCGGCCTGCCTTCTTCGATTCGACTATATTGCCGAGGATCTTCGAACCCCGCGCAAGCAGTGGAGGCCGGTTGGGGAAAAACCGGACGTCGGAAGCGACTGTCAGGATCGTCGGTCCTGAAGTGATGCCCGCTGTAAGTTTCTCATCCGGAAATACACGGAGGATCAGTCCTGCCGGAAGATTCGCAGGACATTCTGATGCGCTCGCCCGCGCCATAGGTGGATACGCCGCCAGACAGACAAAAAGTGCGCTGCACGCGGAAAGGGATTTCATTTCATAGCTCCTTTTCGGGCACTGGATCTCTTCCAAAGTAGAAGGGATAGCGGAAATTCAAAGCACCCGAAGGACTCCCGAAGACCGCATGATAAATTACGGGAAGCGGTAAGAATTTCTCGAGAAGCGGATGGATGGTGCAATGTCTAAAGGAGTACTTTTTCTGGTTCCCGTACTGGTATTAGTTCTGGTCCTTATTGTGTCTGCGACACCACAGGTTTCCTCATCGTCGTACGGCCTCGAATGGCCCGGCGACGGCGCTGTGCGCCGGATGCTGTACTGGCACAACCCGTTCCCGATTTACGATGCAACTTACATATTTAAAGTTTACCCACGCAAGAAAACGACCGGGCCCTATCGTTACTACACGACATTCTTCTGGGGCAATGACGGTAATTTCGTCTGGAATGGCGGCAATGCCAACACCTATTACGGCGCTCATCCTTATCCCAGACCCGCGCCAGCCGGCCCGGGGCAGTGGGAGATTTCCGTCGCCAGCAATGATTACACTACGGGCACCGAAATCCAGTGGAACCGCTGGCACATCCAGGCGTTCCGGGCCTGGCGGGAATCGCCCTCAATCACGCATCACGAGTTCTACTATGACCTGCCGGATACCAGTAAAGTCATTACACATACGGTTGATCATCCCAATTGGGCCATACAGAACCCGCCGACACCGGCGATCGTCATGGGACAAGCGCCGGACCTGAACGGAGCATCCTGGGGAGGCTACCCGGGATGGGAAGAATTCAACGGCATCATTCGCGGCATCCAGATCTACTCAGGACTTCTTTCGGTTTCCGACATTCAAGCAGAAATCAACGCGCCAAAGTCGACCGCAGCAGGTCAGACGTTCATCTGGTACCTGAATACTGATCCACGGCCCGGCGACGTAACCGATAAGAAAGGAACGGGCACACCTCACAACCCTTCGTGGGCCGGTACAACAGCACTGGAGTGGTCCGATCAGCTTGGCGACACTAGTGCTCCATCGACCCCAGCCAACCTTGCCGCGAGCGCCGGATCGTCCAGTCAAATTAATCTTTCCTGGACCGCATCCACGGACAATGTCGGTGTCACGGGCTACAGCGTCGAACGGTGTCAGGGTTCGGGGTGCACCAGTTTCACCGCAGTTTCGACTCCCGGCGGCACCTCCTATTCGGACACGGGACTTGCCGCGAATACCTTGTATAGCTACAGAGTAAGAGCCACTGACGCAGCAGGAAATCTCTCATCGTATTCTTCAATTGCCAGCGCTACGACTTTGTCGGCGAGCACCGGGTCGACCATCAGTTTTACGATTCCCGCGGAGGGAGGACAATCCTGGGCTACGACCGGGCAGACCGAATCGCTTAGCGCCGGCTATGGGCTCGTTCAACAGGACACGGGCAGCTCCGGCGTGTCCGGATTGGCGATATTCGGATTTCGCCCTGCCGGCGTTCTGATCACCGAAGCGACTGTGCCGGCAACGCCTGCGACGAGTTCCGGCCGCATCTATATGGAAGTCAACCGTCCGGTCAGCACCGGTATCGCCTTTGCCAATCCCAATTCCCAGCCCGCAGTGATTTCGTTCTATTTCACCGACACGGCTGGGAGCGACTTGCCTCAGGGATCTTTTACATTGGATCCCAACAGTCAACGGGCGGCGTTCCTGGATCAGGCTCCATTCAATGGCAGAGCAACGCAGGGGACATTCACCTACAGTTCATCGTTGCCAGTCGGCGTTATTGCCATCCGCGGCTTGACCAATGAGCGGGGTGAGTTCCTGATCACGACGTTGCCGGTATGGGCTGTCGGCGACAACAACACCAATCCGATTGTGTTGCCGCATTTCGCCGACGGCGGAGGCTGGACTACACAGATCCTTCTGACCAATCCTTCCAACTCTCAGCTGTCCGGCTATGCCGAGTTCTTCAGTCCGGGATCCACTAGTCAGAATGGGACTGTCCTGAACCTGACCGTGAATGGTTCGTCGAGCAGCAGGTTCGACTATCTGATTCCGTCGCGCTCCAGCGTTCGCCTGGTGACCGGCGGTTCCTCATCAACGACCCAGGCCGGTTCGGTGCGCATCACTCCGGCCGGTATGGCTCCGACGGCGATGGCTGTATTTTCGTTCAAGAATAACGGCGTGACGGTCAGCGAAGCGGGTGTTTCGGCTCCAGGCGCAGGACTGGCATTTCGCATGTACGTCGAAGTTTCCGGCAGCCCAGGCCAGATCGGCTCCATCGAGTCGGGGGTCGCGATGGCAAATCCATCCGCTGCGGCAGTCACCGTCAATCTCGATTTGGTCGGTATGGATGGCCGTTCAACATCCGTGCCGCGCGTTACGGTCACCGTGCCTGGAAGCGGTCAGCTTGCCCGGTTCATCCGCGAGCTGTTCCCGAGTTTGAGTGGGTCTTTCCAGGGCTTCCTCAAAGCAACGGCCGGCGCACCCGTCGTCGTCACCGGCGTGCGCGGCCGAGTGAACGAGCGCCGGGAATTTCTCACCACGACAACTCTGCCACGGAGCGATGACGTGATTCCGCCTGTTTCCCAACTCGTGTTCCCTCACATCGCCAGCGGTGGAGGTTACACAACCCAGTTCATCATCTATGGACCGCCGGGTACCGGCAGACTCGTCCTCAGTCCTCTTACCGGCGCAGTGCGTTAATTTGCGAGAAATGTATTCCCCTCCTGGTACAGGAGGGGTGGCTGCGCCATCAATAAAATGCTGCGAAGCCACCATTGATGGCGCGGACGGGGTGGTCAGGTTCGCGGAATTTCTAAGAAGCCATTCCGGAAACCTTCGTCGGTACTGACCACCCCGTCTGCGCCGTTTCGGAACGGGTTCTTTTCTTTCTGGCGCAGCCACCCCTCCTTTTCAGAGGATGTTGCAAAACTTTGAAGGGGAGGGGACGTAACCACAAAAAGCACAAGAAGCACAAAAATTCTTGCGCCTTTTTGTGCATTTTGTGCTTCTTGTGGTTTCTTCCCCGCTTCTCCTTT
>Ga0137394_10000324_pt1 | contig 33256 bp, 31 predicted proteins | sample czobulk116metaG_FD_108278 | JGI IMG/M metagenome (GOLD analysis project Ga0137394, IMG submission 108278) | Vadose zone soil microbial communities from Angelo Coast Range Reserve, California, USA - czobulk1.16 metaG | ecosystem: Environmental > Terrestrial > Soil > Vadose zone | place: USA... | reverse complement strand
GCCTCGCCGTATTCCGGGCTTGAGGCGGAGATTTCGATGCCTTCTTTCGAAACGGCCAGCTTCACGGCGTGGGAGCGTTGATCGGCAAGCTGCGAGACGCGCCGCACCGCATCGCTCAATTCCGCCCGCTCGATGACCACGCTCTTGTTGTTGTCCCGCGGGAGTACCGCTTCGTAGTTCGGGAATTGGCCGGTGAGAATGCGCGAAATCAGCAGCCGATGGCCGACCTGGAAAAAGAGGTGGCTTTCGTCTTTTGCAAATTCGATGTGCGCGTCGGAGCCGGCGGCGCTGGAGAGTTTTTCGACTTCGTCCATGGCCTTCTTCGGAATGAGCACTTTTACTTCGCCATTCAGTCCTGCAAGTTTGTGATCCGTCTCCGCGAGCGCCAGTCGGTGGCCGTCCGTCGCCACCATCGCCAGCGTGTCCGGTTTCAGGATCAGCAGGCCGCCGTTCAACGTGTACCGCGACTCTTCCATCGAGATCGCGAATTTCGTTTTCCTAATGAGGTTCTCAATGATCGCGGCGGGAATTTTTACCAGCGTGTGGGGCATCACCGGCAATGCGGGGAAGTTCTCCTTCGCCATGCCCACCAGTTTATATTTCTTCTTATCGCTGACGATCTCCACCCAGTGATTCTCGAGTAGCTTGACCTTGATCTCGCCTTCGGGAAGCAGGCGCACGAGTTCCAGAAATTTCTTGGCAGGGATGGTCCCGGCGCCGTCTTTCTTGATCTTGGCTTCGCACGACGTGCGAATGCTCAGCTCAAGGTCGGTCGCCGTGATCGTCAACTGGCTCCCCTTGGCCTCCACCAGTAGATTCGACAAAATGGGAATCGTGGTCTTGCGCTCGACGACACCCTGCGTCGTCGAGAGTTCGTTCAACAGCGCGGACTTTGTGACGCTGAATTCCATCGCTTGATATTCCTCGCGTGCCGTTCCAGGTCCGGTCATTGTGAAGTTACCCTCGACTAGGGCGGCGTTAACGCCCTCCGTAGCCTCAATTCTGCCGCTGCGGTACTGTACTCGCTTTTTGGCAAAGTATAAAGTCCGCCGCGTGCCCCAGCACTGTGGAAATAGGTGGGAAACACAACTTCTCCTCCTGCATTTGCCGTTAAAATCCAAGAGCAATAATCCACAACAACAATCAGCACCGCAGGATTTTTCTAAAATTAGAAAACTATAAAGCTTGTTGTTGTGATGAGCGCTGTGAATCTGTGGAAACCTCAGTAAACTCCTATGCCGACGACAGGTTACAAAGTCGAGTTGCAAGTGGCGCTTTGTGAGAATCTCGGAAAACAGCGCCCCTAGTGCCAAGTCGGTTGCAAAATTTAGAATCTAGTTCACTCCCATCAACAAATTTTCCGCACCTTTCTCAAGCCTTCTCCACAGGACATGGGTACGTCATTGCGAGCAAATCTTTGGAAAGATCAGAAACCACGGCGCACAACATTTGCAGAAAGAAAGTGTGCCGCGCCAGCGGGAAAAGCGGGCTGCGTTTCGGAATAAGGAGAGAGGGAAAAGTTAGTGGCTTACTGCAGTGCGTCCATCAGCCGCGTGATCGTGCGGTTCAGGTCTTTGTCCGACCGCCGCAACTCTTCGATCTTGTTGATCGAATGCAGCACCGTGGTGTGGTGCTTGCCGCCGAATTGGCGGCCGATCTCCGGAAGCGAAGCGGTGGTGAGTTGCTTGACGATATACATGGCCACCTGGCGCGGAAAGGCGATCGCACGCGTGTTACTGCGGACCTTCAGGTCCTGCTCCCGCAGATTGAAATGCTCGCTGACTCGTTTCTGGATCAAGTCGATGGTGACGCGTTTTTCCTGGGAAGCAATGATGTTCCGCAGCACTTGCTGCGCAGTCGCCAGCGACACTGTGGCCCCGGTAAGCGAAGCATAGGCCATGAGGCGCGTCAGCGCACCTTCGAGCTCGCGCACGTTGGACTTGATGGCCCGCGCGATATATTCCGCCACGTCGTCCGGCAGGCTGAAGCGTTCGTTTTCCGCCTTTTTCTGCAGAATGGCGATCTTGGTCTCGAGGTCCGGCGGCTGGATGTCCGCAATCAATCCCCATTCGAATCGCGAGCGCAGCCGCTCTTCGATCGAGTTGATGTCCTTCGGCAGGCAGTCCGAGGAAATGACAATCTGTTTCTGCTGCTCGTAAAGCGCGTTGAAGGTATGAAAGAACTCTTCCTGCGTCCGCTCTTTTCCCGCGATGAACTGAATATCGTCAACCAGCAGGACATCCACCGTGTGGAAACGGTCGCGGAAACTGATCATGCGGTCAAACCGCAGCGAATTAATCACTTCGATCGTAAATTTTTCCGCGCTGACATAGCTCAGCCGCATCGCCGGATTGCGCTTCTTGATGGTGTGACCGATGGCGTGCATCAAGTGCGTCTTGCCCATGCCCACGCCGCCGTAGAGGAACAGCGGGTTGTACGCTTTCGAAGGCTGCTCGGCCACGGCGCGCGAAGCGGCATGCGCGAATTCGTTGGATTTGCCGACCACAAACGAATCGAACGTGTACCGCGTGTTGAGCTGGTGGTCACTGCTCTCAAAATCCAATTTTGCTTGCTTCACGCCGGAGACTACGGGTGCGGACTGGACCGGCTCCTCTTCGGTGCACACGTATTGCACCTTCATGTTCGGCGTGCCGACTTCATGAAAGACGGCCTTGACGATGTCGCCGTAAGTGCGCGTCAGAACCTGCCGGAAGACGGCGCTGGGAATCTGGATGTAGAGGGTGTCGCCCTCGGCCCGATTCAGCCTCGTCGGCTGGAACCAGGTCGTAAAGGTGTTGATGCTGACCCGGGACTTCACACGATCAAGAAATTTGTCCCAGGAATTCAAAGCTTCGCGCTCACGCCCAGTTTGAGTTGCAGTCGTCATCGGAAGAGAAAAGAAAACCCTATGCTATTTCCACAGATGTGAAAAAGCTGTGGAAAGCAGGTCCATTTGCGTCTTTCTTCAGGCTTCGGGATTCTTGCCCGCGCCGGAACGCTCCACTTCGCCCCTGTCGTTCCGCGCGCGGCCCGTCTGGAATTGTCGGCCCACGTACCGCCGCTAGGTGTCAGCGCGGGATTGTCTCTGATTGAGGCGTAGGGGGCAAGAGAAAAATAGGACAAGGCATTCACCGCCTTTCACACCCCATGCACAGTTTTTCCACAAGCACAAAGTTTGTGCAACTTCGCTGTTTGATGCTGATTTTCCTTACATTTCCGAATATATTTTCACGCACGTCGCAAACCGCGCACAGAACTCGCGCAAGTTTGCCTGAGGAAAACTTGGCCTATTTCTGATTTATTTTGTCGGGCCGTGCGAATTCGTAGATGCCCAGCGGGTCGCTTCCGATAATCAGCCGGTCCTTCTCCACGAGAATGGTGTTGGCTTCGAGCCGCGCACCCTGTGGCGTGTAGATTTTGTAGGTCGCGCGCCGGTTCCCTTCGTTATCGAAATGAAGCAGCGTGCTGTACAGCGCGATCCAGACCTCCCCATTCGCCCGGTCGACGCCCACCGCGGTAAGAATGCGCTTAATCGACGGCTGATCGCCGCGGCGCTCCTCGCGCAGGATCTCCTTGCGCGCGGCCTGTGCCGCGGGCATGGCCTCGAGCGCAGTGTACTGAATGTCCTGTCTCCCGTAGCCCAAGTGGTCATATTGCCTCACCGTCGGCTCCGGCAGGTAAGCAAACGCGTAGTAGAGATGAGCCTGAGCGTCCGTGGCAAGCTGCCCGATGTTCAGATAACGATTCAAATCCTCACGTTCCGCAAGCGGCTCCGGATCGCCGAACTCGCGCACGTCCCTTCCGTTCTTGTCGAAAACGATCACCAGATGTGGCTCCCGAAGCGTCCCCACGGCAACTTCGCCTTCGGGCAGGGCCGCGACGGAAATCGGGGCCTTCACGGCAATCGAACGAACCAGTGCGCCGTCGGAAGAGAAAACCTGGATAAGGTTCGCGCCACGGTCCGCCACGTAGATCTTTCCGTCGGCAGCGCCGTCGCAGTCCTCCCCAAAAGTGATCAATGGGCGGCCTGTCTTGGCCCTGGAATCGGCTCCGGGAAGTTCGCCGATGGAGAGAACCTGCTTGCCCTGTGCGTCGAACACCAGCAAACCGGGCGACGGCGAAGCCAGAATGTACAGCCGCCCATCCGCCCCCCGCTTCACCGAGCGCAGCCCGGGGCCTACGCCCGGGAATATCCGCTGTCTGGCGGTAAGATCGTCCTCGTCCTGAGCCGATACGCTCCAAGCCGCGCACGCCAGCAGACACATCACCGCAAGAACTCTCACGATTGGGCCCACCCTCTGTCGCATGATTCCTAAGATTACTGCGGACCTGCGCAGGTTGCCCCGCGCTTCGACCGCGTGCCCCAACGATTAATCAATACGGAAGCTGAGGCGTTCGATGGAACGTGCACGTAGCCGGCCGGCGGCATTGCGCGGGCCTTCGTCGTCGGTTTCGATCAAGACGCAATTCATCTGCACGTTGCCGGAAGCCACCTCGAACCGCGCCGGCAGCCCGTTGAGAAACTTTCCGATGATGCCGTTGCGGTCCATTCCGATCACCCCGCCATGCGGCCCGGTCATTCCCACGTCCGTGATATAAGCCGTGCCTTGAGGAAAAACTTGTTCGTCGGCGGTCGCCACGTGCGTATGCGTGCCAACCACCGCGGTCACCCGGCCATCGAGATACCAGCCCATGGCGATTTTCTCGCTGGTGGTTTCCGCGTGCATGTCCACAAACACGAAGGCGACATCTTCTGGAATTCTTGCGAGTTCGCTGTCGGCTTTCCGGAAAGGATCGTCGATCGGAGTCATGAACACGCGCCCCTGCAAATTCAGAACCGCGTATTTCACGCCATTCTTAGCCGTTCCGGCATACAGCCCGCTGCCAGGGTTGCCTTCGGGAAAATTTGCCGGCCGCAGCAACCGCGGCTCATGCGGAAGGAACTCCAGAATCTCTTTGCGGTCCCAGCTGTGATTTCCGCCGGTAAGCACATCGATTCCCATTCTCAAAAGCTCTTCCGCCAGCCTAGGCGTGATCCCGAAGCCCGACGCCGAGTTCTCGCCGTTGGCGATTACTAGATCGATCTGCCGCTGCGTGACAATGTCCGCGAGGCGATCGTGAACGATCTGCCGTCCCGGCGAGCCAACGATGTCTCCTACGAAAAGTACGCGCATGGAACAGTTCTTAGTCCTTAGTTGTTAGTTCTTAGTTCAAACTGCATCTCGTCTGGAAATTATGCTGCTTGAGGCCAGCAATCGCTGAAACATCCCGTGGTCACTGCCACACCAGCCAGGGACCATCGCTGCTTCCTTGGTCCCACTAACAACCAAAAACTCTTCCCCGCGCCTTCTTCCGTCCTTCTCTTTCCATACTAACAACTTAGAACTATCCACTAAAAACTGAAATGGAGCGGACCGCTTGGCCGTGGAGAGCTAGGCCGTGAACCTCTGAAATAGTAGGGCGCCACGAGCCAACCGTTAGGCTTTCCTGCCCCGCTCGCGCGTCTTCATCCTTGCCACTCGATGGGACCCGCCAGCGGGACAGGCCGTGCACACAGGCTGTCTATCCGCAGCACCTCAGAGATTCGTCATTGGTTCAAACAGCTTTCGCACCCTCACCTGCTTCGAAGTACCGCTCCATGTCCATTGTAGCCGCAGCGCCATACTCCGTCCAACCGCCTCGCCGCCCTGGGTAGGAAGTTAGTTTGACTTTGGACGTTCGGCGCGCTTTCTGATCCAACCGAGGCGCGCGCCTGCCGCGCAGATGATGGCCAGACCGGCCCAGAAGGGCCAATGCTCTTCCAGATATTTGCCAGGACGGAGCAGCAAATAGCGAGTGAAGAAGTGAATTTTGGCTCCGATGTACAGGAGGCCGAAGAGAACTAACAGGAAGGTCCCGGCACGCCCAAGCCATTTTTCCATTTCCTAAGTCTACCTGCACGTGGACTTGTTCGACCCTGCCACGTTGATCGGGAAACTTACCCACCACTGGCCGTCAGAAGGTTTAGTTCCCCCGAAGACAATCGCCAGCGGTAGAATCACTTTCGGCAATACGGAGGAAGCATCATGCGCTGTCCATCGCGGTTTATCTCAGCCTTTGCCCTATTCATCTCGATTCTCACTTTTCATCCCACAACGCTTCGAGCGGATACCTTGTCTGCCGCGCCGCCTGATCAGCTCGGCAACGTGAATTTCCCGACGAGTTGCACCGCGGAAGTGCAGCCCACGATCGAAAAGGGCGTCGCGCTCCTCCACTCGTTTCAATACAAGGAATCCGAGAAGACTTTTGCCGCCGCGGCCACCCGCGAACCCAAATGCGCCATCGCGCACTGGGGCAAGGCCATGGCTCTGTTTCATCAACTCTGGGATTTTCCCGACGACAAAACCCTGAAAGAGGGCCGCAAAGACATCGAGAAAGCGCAAAAACTCCGTTCGGCCAATCCGCGGGAACAGGGTTTCATCAACGCCGCCGCCGCTTTCTATCAGAAAAAATCCAAGATGACGCATGCCGAGCGGACACAGGCCTACTCCTCAGCGCTTGAGAAACTTCACGCCCAATCTCCGGGCGATGTGGAAATCAGCGCATTCTATGCGCTCTCTCTCGTTTCGCTCGCAGATAAAGACGTGGATACCGATGCAAATTTGAAGAAAGCTATTTCCATTCTTGATCCCCTGTTTCAGCAGCATCCGGACCACCCGGGCGTTGCGCATTACATGATTCACGCCACCGATCGCCCCGAATTCGCAGCCCAGGGCCTCGAAGCGGCCCGCCGTTATGCGGCCATCGCTCCGGACTCCTCCCACGCCTTGCACATGCCTTCCCACATCTTCGTGCGCCTCGGCCTGTGGGAGGATTCCATCACTTCGAATATCGCCGCGACCACTTCCGCCGCGCATGCCGCGGAAATGCACCAAGCGGAATTCCATTACCAGACCCATGCCATGGACTTCCTGTGCTACTCCTACCTTCAGAGCGGCCAGGAAGCCAAAGCGCGCGAACTCATCGAACACACCAGCCACGTCGTCGGGGCGAGCGAGGAAGATAAAGCCGACCATCGCGCCTATCTTGCCGCGCGGACTGCGCTCGAGTTGCACCGCTGGAAAGAAGCCGCCGGTTTGCCGATTCCCGCGATCCGCAAGAATTGGAGTGACACGACGTATTGGGCGCGCGCCACCGGCGCGGCGCGCAGCGGTGATGTAGCGGGCGCCGAGTCGGACGTCAAGGAACTCACGCAGCTCGTCGCCGACCGCGAAGAGCGCTCGAAAAAGAGCGGGTACACGGTCTCCACGGAAAAGGCCACCGACCTCCGCGAAGCCGAAGCCTGGCTGGCCTTCGCCAAGGGAAAATCGGACGAAGCTCTTCAAGAGCTGCGTGCCGCCGCCGACCGCCAGGACAAAAATGGCGGCGAATCCGTCGGCATTCCGGCGCGTGAAATGCTCGCGGACATGCTCCGGGAACTCAAGCGTCCAGCCGAAGCCATCGCCGAATACCGGACGGTCCTGAAGAATTCGCCGAACCGCTTCGACGGTCTTCTGGGTGCTGCGCGTGCTGCACAAGCATCCGGCGACACAGGCGGCGCGCAGTCGTTTTACGCAAAGCTAGCCGAAATCTGCGGCGCGGGCGCCGATCGGCCAGAGCTCGCCGAAGCGAAAACCTACCTCGCCCAGAAATAGAACGCCACTTTTTGCTGCGGGCCACATGCCCAAGGAGAGTTTGCCTCGCCCAGGCAGTCGGCTTCAGTTGGCTCACTGAATTTTGTTATGCTGCGCGTTGCCGCCCCACGCGTACCAGCCGTCAGCATCCTTGTTCCCTGTCTTCAGGCAAATCAGCCGCCCATCGGAAGTCCCCGCATAGACGTTTCCTTTTGCCAATGCCGGCTGGAACGCGATCGGGGCCTTCATCGCATACGAAAAACCCACGCCTCCATCGCTCTGCCGTACGGAGACCAGATGGCCGTCGGCGCCCGCGAGATAGAGATAGTCGCGGCCCACCGCCGGCGGCGAAAAAACCTGGCCACCCGGCGCGGAATGAGCTCCGACGACCTCCGCGTGCCACGACTGGCGCCCGTCCGACGCCCGCACGGAGTTGATGTAATTCCCCTGAGCATTCAGGATCTGTCCCTTGCTCACCGCCGCGCGCGATCCCTGAAACGCCCACGCACCTACCACGGAATTCACGCCGACCGCGTCGTTGGCCTGCGCCAGCTTTGCGGAAGCCGGAGGCGCACTGAAGCCCACCGAAGAATCCAAGGACGTCACCGCCTGTGCCGAAAGGGCCACACCGCCGCCGTTCCCCTGCTTGAGATAGTCGGCTTTGCTCTTGGCGATCAAATCCTTGTCGCGAGCGTTCCCCTCTTTGGCGTCCACGCGCGCAAGGCCTTCGACCGTGTCTTTTCCTGCTTGCGTTTTGCGCGTTTCGTAGAGCTGGCCGTTGGCAATCACCGGCGCGCTCGTGGCCGCATTCACCTTCACCCACACCACCGAGCCGTCCGCCGCATTCAGGGCATACGAAGTGCCATTAAACGTCGTGAAATAGACCGTTCCGTCAGAGATCACGGGCGCGGTGATGACGTCGCCCGAAATTTTCTGCTCCCAAATGTGCCGGCCCGTGCTGAGTTCCGCCGCTAGCAGCCGATGGCTGCCGCCCGGCGACGCGGGCCGAGGATGAAACTCCACGGGCTTCTGGGGCCGCCCCGTGGCCGCCGGGTGCGCCATAAACAGCACGCCCTTATCAATCGCCGGCTGGCTCATCAACGGATCGCCCAGCCACTCCTGCCAGATCACGCGTCCCCTTCTCTCATCCACCACCACCAGCGTGCAGCTCTCGGTGTTGAAGGCCACCATTCCGTCGGCCACGACTGCTGCGGTTGGCCCGTCGTCGCCCGTCTCTATTTTCCAGATGATTTTCCCCGTCTCAGAGTCCACCGCAACTCGTGCGAGCCGTAGCCGCCACCGACAAAGAGCATCCCGGCCGCATAGGCCGGTGTCGCGATGGGCCGCCCGCCGGGAAGCCGCAGCACCCAGCCGGTCTTTCCGTCCGGAGTGCCGAAGGAAACGGCTTCCAGATCGCGGCTTGCCGCCGGCAGATTCACGTTCATCGCCGTGCTTAAATCGATCCGCTGCGCAGCCCTGGCAAGCCCGTCAGCGGCCTTGCTTGGCGCTTTCGTCGCGGTTTTCACCTCCTGCCGCGAATCCGGTGTAAGCAGAGCAGAGACACCCAGGAACAGGCTAATGCTGGTGCAAAGCGATAGCGTCCACGCACTTGGGGAAGACATGGAAACCTCCACGGCGCAACGCATATATAACCTGCGGTCGCGCTTGGAGGTAGAACGCCGAGGGCCGAAAATCTTGCAGGAAGAGGTTCCTATGAGAAGACGCAGGCGGGCCGGAATCTCCGGCCCGCCTGCTTTCTGGCATTTGTTTAGAAGTGGAAGCCCAGCTCCGCCGTATACGCTCGCGGTGTGACAAAGTGCGTTCCGCTGAACGTGGAGAGAAAGTTGTAGACCGCGGTCTTGTTTGTCAGGTTGATGACCGTAAGGCGCAGGCTCCACTTGTAGCGGTCGCCGTGGAAGAGATTGTCTTCGCCTACGCTGGCGTCAAACAGGTTGCGCGGCGCAACGCGCGACGGATTGTGGTCGGGGTTATTTGTCCCATTTGCCGCAAGATTCAGGAGCGTGGAGCCCTGCGGTGTGGTGAGCGGGCAACTCGTGATCGGGTTGTTCACTGTAGCGAAAGTACTTCCGCAGAAAAGCCCGATCGCGGCCTGCTGATCCCCATCCAGGCCGGGAACCCCAGGAGTTGCGCCGATCGCCGTTTGGAAATCCGCGACAATCGGGTTGCTGGCCACTAGCCCGCTATCGTATCGCCAGTTCATGGCAACCCACGGCAAAGTCTTCCATGGTTGATATTGCACATGGGTCGTCTGGTTGAACGCCTGGTCGTGGTCGATGCGGAACACTCCTCCGTTAGAGACTACGGTAGCGCCCAACCCCCCGACCTGGGGGGGGAAGTACCGCGCCCGGACATGGGCGAGAACGGCGAATGCCGTCAAGCCATGGTAATTGGGCATGCTCACGCGGACGGAAGGTCCGTCAATCTTCGAGCTCTTCCATGCAATCGGGAAGAAAATCGGCGTGTTGCCGAACGCGCTGAAGTCATAGGCGTTGTGCGTGTACTTCCACAAGTAGTCGGCGTCCACCACGATGTGTTTTCCAAAGGCTTGCTGAAAACCGGCATTGAACTGGTTGCGCTGGCCCGCGCGAATCGGCGCCTGCAAGCTCGAGCCGCCGATCACATCCACGATGACGGGGTTGCTCGCTCCCAAGCTTGCCAGAATCAAGTTCTCATTGAAGGGGGTCTCCAAGACTCGCGAGTAGGAGAGGCGAAGAACCGTGCTCGTCTTCTTGATGTTGTAGGCAATGCCAACGCGAGGCTGCGGTTGCCAATCGTGGACGATTCCGCGATACAAATCAGCCCGAAGCCCCAGATTGAAGGCCCAATTGCCTTTCGTGATCGCGTCCTGGAGGTAAAACGCCAGCTCTTTGATGTCCGCGCGACCGCGGAAGGCGAACAGCGCTCCTCCGCGCGTTAGGTCGAAGGGCAGCAGAATCGGCTGAAAACCCGGATTCGCTCCGTTGGCGCACTGCGCAGGATTCGTTGGAGTTGGACTGGGGTCCGGATTTGCGCTCGCATCCAAGCAAACAGCGTTGAATACCGGATCTGTAATTCCGAAGTTGAAATTTTCGGTCAGGAAGGTGTGCTGAAAGGTAGCGCCTGCTTTGATGTTGTGAATGCCCTTCACGTAGGACACGTCCGTGCGCAAGCCCGCGTTGGTCAGTTTTCGTTGCTGATTGAGCGTTGCCGAAGAACCTCCGGGAATGAGTCCCGTGCCGTCCGCAAACACGTTTGCGCTCGGGTAGTAGTTGAACCGGTCCTGACGGACGAAAGCGCCAAGCGTAAATAGAGTGGTGGAACTGATCAGGCGGGTCCACACCGGCGCGACGTTAACCGTCTTGATCTGCGCGCGCTGATCTTGTGCCGGTAAGGTGGTCCCGGCGACCACCGGGTTGGGTACGTTAGAATTCAGGTTATCGATCGTATTCGGCGTCTGGAACCACGAGCGCGTGTATTGAAAGTTCGTGTGGATGGTATCCGCGCCGGTAACCTGATAGTCCACGCGGTCAAAGAGGTTCTCCTCGTTGCCCTTGTCGTGGATGGCATGAAGTTCGGGTGGATCCAGGAATCGGCTGGTATTCAAGCCGTTCGCCGCGATGAAGTTTCCCCATTTCTGGCCGCCGACGGCCAGCCGGAACCCGCCGCTTACGGAGCCGAAGCTGCCATAAGAAGAGAACACGGAGCCTGTAGGCTTGGTAACGCCGAGGCCCGACCGTGTCGTAACTTTGATCACCAAGCTCGTTTTGTCGCCATATTCAGCCGGTGGTCCTCCCGACACGGCTTCGATCGACTGAATCGAGTCCAGCGGAATTTGGTTGGAGAAGACCTTGCTTTGTTGGTCCGTAATGGGCTGCCCATCTACCGAGAACGAATTCTCGGCGTGGTCACCGAGTCCGTGAAACAGGCCGTTCGAGTCTGCCACCACGCCCGGCGTCGCCAGCGTCACCAGCGAACTCACCGAAGACGATTGGCTCTCCAGTGGCATCCTTTCGGTCAAGTTGGTGTCCACGTCCGTATGAAAACTGGGGTCGTTCTCTACCAGGTCTCCACCATTTGCTTCCACCGTGACGCTCGTTGCCGCTGTGCCGATCTTCAGACTGATCTGTACGCTGGTAGGTACGCTGGAGCGTACATCCACGTCCTGTGTGTATGAAGCGAACCCGGGCGTCGTCACCACGAGGTGATATGTGTTAAACGGTACGTTTGTGAAGTGAAAGGAGCCATCGCTTCCCGTGGTCATCTCCCGCTGATAGCCGCTCACGGCGTAGGAGATCTCGACCTTGGCGCCGGCAACCACCCCGCCGGAGGAATCTTTTACCACTCCTTCAATCGATCCAGCATTGCCCAACTGGGCGTTCGCCGGTCCAGCCGTCAACAACAGAACAAACCCCAAGACAAATACTGTGCAGATGCTCAAACGCTTCAACATTTCTTCTCCATCCCTTCGAGGATTACGTGCGGTTTGTGTGGATAGGGGCCGCCGGAAAAATGGCGGTGACACTCGCCTTCAGTTAGGCCAGCGCACGGAATTACACTTCAGGTCAGGGGTAAAAATCAGGCGATCGGAGGTGCGCGCCCGGCGCGATGCAGAGAGAAGGAATCGCTTGGCGCTGCGTGCTGCGGCAGCGATGTATACCAGGTGACGATCTCGGGAGTGCTGACGAGGTCCAGCCGTGCGGCCGCCAGCGCGGGCATGTGCAGCGCCTGGCAGACATGGCAGGCGGTATCGGGCCCATTCGTATGTTCGTGAAAGAGAGAACCGCCCGCGGCGAAATAGAGCAGCGCGACGCAAGCCAGCAGCGCCAGCGCGCGACGAGTAACGGTTCGTCCAAAAATGGCTTTTTGCAGATACATCCTATCTACACTTCACCTTAGCACGTTTGACGTGCGAAAGCCGTGATTAGTTGCAAACAGGCACCCCAGAAAGTAAATGTTTTTGACCCCGCAATCATTATTGCCTAAGCTTCGTCTTAGTAAGCACATGCAGTCTAAGTCTCAGCGCATCCGCATTTTGGCGTTGCTCCTCGGGGTCGTCTTCCTTGCGGCCCAGTTCCACTTTTTCACCGACTTGACGGCCGGGCCGTCCACCTCGCACCTTTGTCCGGTTTGTTCGACAGCCGGCTCGGTGGTCGCCGCGCAGTCGCCCAGAATTGCCATAGTGCCTGTCACGAACCGGCTCGAAGTCGCTCCTTTGGTCGATTCAGTCGGCTCAGCAATTCCCTGCGCCACCTCTCCCCGCGCCCCTCCTGCCCTCTAGCTTTCTGCGTTTCTCCCATAGCCGTATCCACGTTCGCTACAACAAGGCTCAATTCCATAGAACTCCAGGAGTAATGTGATGAAACGATTTGCTGTTCTGCCCGCCCTGCTTCTTTTCTTCTCAATAGCGCACGCTCAGGACGAGCCTTCGGTATCGGCCAAGCGCGACGTTTCCCCCGCAAACAGGGAAGACGCCCGCATGAAGGCGCTCGAAGAGCAGGTCCGCACGCTCGCTGGAGAAGTAGCACTTCTGCGCAGCGAGCTAAAGGAATTTCGCGAAACGAAATCACCGGAACAATCTTCCGGCCCGCAAGTTCTGCTAGCCTCCGCGCACCCCGAGCCGGGTGTGCTGTCCTCCTCTCCTGCCCCGGCAGCCGCGCAGGCCACGCAGACACAAACTTTCGGAGGTGCGTCGGGCAACGCAAAACTCCTCAATCCGGACATCAGCCTGATCGGCGATTTCATTGGCACCGTGGGCCACAATAACGTCTCGCCTGGACCTTCGCTGGAGCTGCATGAATCAGAAATAGGTCTTCAGGCCATCATCGATCCCTATTCTCGCGCCGACGCGTTCCTCTCTTTCGGCGAAACCGGTGTAAACGTGGAAGAGGCCTACATCACCTTCACGTCTCTCCCCGCAGGCCTGTTGCTCAAGGTCGGTAAGAAGCGTGCCGACTTTGGCAAGGTCAACACCATTCACAATCATGCCCTTCCGTTCATTGACCGCCCGCTCGTCACCTACAATTTAGTCGGCGGCGAGGACGGCATCGACGACGCCGGCTTCTTCCTCTCCCGTTTTCTTCCTGCGCCTAAGAACTGGTTCCTCGAAGGTAGCGCGGAGTTACTACGCGGTGATTCTGACGATTTGTTCCACGCCAGCCGTCGCCGGGACGTCAGCGTCGTCGGCCACCTCCGCGCCTATCGCGACCTGTCCGAATCCACCAACCTCGATCTCGGCGTCTCCTACGCTCGCGGCCACAACAGCCTCGGCTCCAACTTCCTGACCAACTTATATGGCGGAGACGCGACCATCCGCTGGAGGCCGCTCCGCCGCGCTATCTACAATTCCTTCATGTTCCGCACCGAGCTGTTCTGGAGCGCGCGCGACCAGTTTTCTCCCGCTGTGCCAACACTTCTCCAGACGCAACATGCTTTTGGTCTGTATTCCTACGCCGAATACCGCGTAAATCGCCGCTGGACTGTCGGCGGACGATTCGACCGCAGCGGCCACGCCACCGATGCCCATCTGACGGATTCCGGCTTTTCCGGTATCCTCACTTATTGGCCCAGCGAGTTTAGCCAGATCCGCGGGCAGTACCGCTTCGGTCATCTGGCGACCGCTCCATCCGATTTCTCGAACGCCAATGAATTTCTTTTCCAATTTCTTTTTGTGATGGGCGCGCACGGCGCTCACCCGTTTTAGGCCGTTCCAGGAGATTTCGATGCCACGCTTATTGACAAAGAACCGCTTCACCGCCGTCGCCTCGTCCTTCGCGCTCCTGTTCGCCTTGCTCTGTCCTGTCACCGGGAGCGCGGACAGCAAGATTCGCATCATGACCGCCACCACCGACCTGGCGTCCCTCGCGCAGGAAGTTGGCGGCGACAAAGTGGACGTCGAATCCATCGCTCGCGGCTATCAAGACCCGCACTTTGTCGATCCTAAGCCGAGCTTTCTTCTGAAGCTCTCCAAGGCCGAGCTGCTCATCGTGGTCGGCCTCGAACTCGAGATCGGCTGGCTGCCGCCGCTCATCACTCAGTCCAGCAATCCAAGGATTCAGGTCGGCGCCCCCGGTTATTTGGACGCCTCCCGGTTTGCGAAAATCCTGGAAATCCCTACCGGCCAGGTCACCCGCGCCGAAGGCGACGTCCATCCTCTAGGAAACCCGCACTACTGGCTGGATCCGGATAACGGCCTCCGCATCGCCAAGGGCATCCAGACCAAGCTCGGCGAGATGCGCCCCAACGATGCCGCTTATTTTGCGCAGCGTTACGATGCCTTTGAGCAGCGGCTCAAGCAATCCGACCAGCAGTGGCTGGCGCAGATGAAGCCCTACGCCGGCCGCAAGGTCGTCACCTATCACCGTTCCTGGCCCAATTTCGCCGAACATTTCGGCCTCAACGTCGTCGGCTACGTCGAACCGCGTCCCGGCATCCCTCCGAGCCCTCAGCACACCGTGGAATTGATCGGGCTAATGAAGCGCGACGGCGTCAAAATCATCATCGTGGAGCCATACTTCGATCTCAAAACGCCCAACTCCATCGCGCGCGAGACGGGCGGGCAAGTCGTCGTCTTGATGCCCTCGGTCGGCGGCGAAAAAGAGATCACCGACTACTTCAAATTGTTCGACTACGACATCGCCAAGCTCAAGAAGGCTTTTGACGAGACTCACTAGGAGAGCATTCGATGGAGATTCTTCCGTTTCTGATTCTGCCTTTCTTGGCGAGCTTGATTTTGACCGGCATCCATTCCTATCTTGGCGTGCACGTTGTTGAGCGAGGCGTCATTTTCGTGGATCTCGCTCTCGCGCAGATCGCTGCGCTGGGCGCCATCGTCGCCATTATCGCGGGCATGGACCCGCACGGCCGCGGCGCCTACTGGATCAGCCTCGGCTTCACGTTTCTCGGTGCCGCCATTTTCGCTTTCGCGCGCAGCCGCCGCGGCCATATTCCGCAGGAAGCCTTCATCGGCATCGCTTATGCGGTGGCCTCCGCTATGGCCATTCTCCTGATGAGCAAGGCCACCGGCGAAACCGAGCATCTCAAGGACATGCTTGTCGGCAATATTCTCGCCGTCTCCCGGCCCGAGGTGATCAAAACCGCGTTGCTCTACAGTGCTATCGGCCTCTTTCACTTCATTTTCCGCAAGAAATTCCTGCTCATCTCCATGAACCACGACAAGGCCGAGCAAACCGGCCTCAACGTCCGCTTCTGGGATTTTCTTTTCTACGCCTCTTTCGGATTTGTCGTCACTTCGTCGGTGGCCATTGCCGGCGTCCTGCTCGTTTTCTGCTATCTTATCGTCCCCAGCGTTGGCGCCATGCTCTTTGCCGACCGCATCGGTCCGCGCCTCGCCATCGGCTGGACCATGGGCACCCTGGTCTCCGCGCTGGGCGTCTATCTCAGCGTCCAGCTAGACACGCCCACCGGCGCCACCATCGTCGTCACGTTTGGCGGCGTCCTCATCGTGATGTTTCTATTTCATCTCATCCTGCACCACGGCCGCTCCGCCCGCGAATTGAAAGGCGGCGTTTCCGCTCAGCGCGAACTTGGCACCGCCGCTTCCGCCACTCGGGAAGCGTAGTTTCTTCATCGCTGGCAAGATCGCGACTTCGTTGCTTCTAACTTTCTTCCAGGAACTTATCCGTGTCGTGTAGGGGCGCGCGGAACCTGTCCCGACCTTGTCGGGAGCGCGTCCTTCTGTCCCACGATTCAACACAATGTGCTTGTAGGCCCCGCCTTCTGAAGCGGGTCGCTCTTCTTGCTATTTCTTCTCCGGCTGCGCCGTTGGCGGCAGAATTCCATTTAACCGCAGATAAATGGCCTGCGTCGCATAGTGGTCGGTCCAGCTGCCGCCCAGTGCCACCAGCGCACCTCCCCGCGAGATCGGCCGGTTGCCGAACAGCACGAATTGCTCCCCTAGTTTCGAATCGTCCACGTTCGCCAGCGCCGTCGTGCAAAACGCAAACGAATCCTTAATCGCCGCCACCAGCTTGTCCTTCGAATCCGTCTCCGCAATCTTCAGGTCCGGCGCCGTCTGCCCGGAAATCTTCGCGCAGAAGGTATTGTTCGCTTGCGCGATATGCATCGCGAGGTGCCCGAACGAATTCATTTCGGGCGAAGGCTTGAAACTGTATTTCTCTGCCGGCATCAATTCGGCCGCTGCCACCATGTTCTTCCCGTATCGCGCCACTCCCGCTTTCACAAACCCGCTCACCGGATTCGCTACCGGCGTCAGGTCCGGCGGCGCACTTGCCGCTGGCGCCGCCTGCTGCGCAAACGCACTGCCCGCCGCCATAAACACCGTCATCACTGCCGCCAGCAAACTCACCTGCGTTTTCATGATTGTCTCCTTCTCAATAGAATTTCCTGCAAAGCACCATCTGTTGCGGTCGCTCACGAAAGATTTTTCAGCGTTTTCTCAATCAGCCCCGCCGTCCCCGCATAGGGATCGCCCGGGCTGTCCCATTCCATCGAAAAATATCCTTTATAACCGTACCGCTTCGCGATCCCAAACGTCTTCTCCAAATCCACCTTCGCGATCTTGCCCTTCTCGCCCGCTTCCGTTTCTTTCACGTGCGAAATACCGTACGCGTGGCCAAACATCCCCTCGATTCCTTTGTACGCATACTCGTCGTCATGCGCCGCCACCGAATTTCCGAAATCCGGCAGCGCGTGCAGCCATTCGCTGTTCACTTTCTCGATGAGCTTCACCAGGAAAAAGGGATCTTCGCTGACCGGATTGTCGTTCTCCAGATGCACCACAATGCTTTTTGCCGCTCCATACTCCGCCACGCGCTTCAAACTCTCCGCCGTCCGTTCCAGGTCCGGTTTCGAATCCTTCGCTTGCGGGATATTCGTGCGCACGCTCGGCGAACCGATCGCCGCCGCCGCATCGATCCACTGCTTGCTGAACGCTGCGGCGCGCTCCCGCTCCGCGCCGTCCGCCGCATAAGGGCTGTGCCCGCCATCCACCGCAATGTTCACGATCGTTCCACCCGCCTGCACCACCGCCGCCCGCAGCTCCTCCAGGTACGCCTTGTCCAGCGAACGGAAATGCTCGCTCCACGGCTCAATCTTCTTGATGTTGAATTTTGCGCTGACGTGCGCCGCAAACTCCTTCAACTCCATCTTGCCGAGAGACGTCCCCACCGATCCGCCTGTTTGGCCGCGCCCCAAGATGTACTCCCGAAACGGATACGACGCAATCGCAATCCGCTCCCGCGCCGCCGTTGGAAACTGCATCTGCGGCATGGAGTCCCCAGGAAACGCGGCCGTCAACTCCGAATCCGCCGCCAGGATATTCTTCAGCCCCGGCCACACGCCTGCGCAAACAACTACTCCCGCCGCCGAACCAGCAGCCTGCGCCAGAAATTTTCGTCGCGTCGTGTGTCTCAAAACCGCGCCAGTCTAGCAGACTCGCCTGATTCCGCATATTTTTGATTCTTGCAGTTTCACCGTCACAGGAAGAACTGATTTGGATTATTCCTAAACAGCCCAGTTCTGCACCTTCAACCCGCGCACTCGCCGGAACTCCCTCTCGTTGTTCGTTACCAGCACCAGTCCTGCCGCCTTGGCATGCGCGGCGATCCACAAATCGTTGTTCCCGATCATTTCTCCCTTGCGTTCCAGCTCCGCGCGAATCGTTCCATAGGATTCCGCCGCCGTTTCCGGCAGGGCGAGCACCGGCAGCAAGTGAGCGAGCTCTTCCAATCGTCTCAAAGCATTGTCGCGTTGCGCGCTTTTCGCCGCGCCATAGAGCAGCTCACCAAACGTAATCACAGACAGTGCGGCCTCTCCCTGCCGAAGCGTGTGAAAGCGCCGCAAGACTTCTTCCGGCTTCTGTCTCCGGATGTAGATACAGATGTTGGTGTCCAGCAGGAACTGCGGCTCCATCAGAGGCCTTTGCGCTTTTGTGGTTTGTCTTTTTCTCGCCGGGGAATTTCGAAATCTTCCGGTAGCCCTGCCAGCAGGTCGAAAGCGCGCGCCAGATTTCCACGCTTTTCCCGCAAGACGATTTCATCCCCCCTGCGCGAGATCTCCAGTTCCTTGGCCTTCACGCGGAATTGCTTTGGAAGCCGCACCGCTTGGCTGTTTCCCGACCGGAATACCTTTGCCGTCGCCATCTTCAACCCTCCTCCCAATGTATATACGCCAAGTATACACATGTCTCGTCCCACTGGCTAAGAACTTCCCGCCACTCTCTTCGTCATGTTTCCATCGCGCCACATCTCGCTCTCACCTCTTCACAAACAAAACGCAATAACCATCCTCCGGCCAATCATTCACTATTTTCTCGACCCGCAACCCCGCCCCGCTCAGCTCCTCAATCACGATCTTCTGCGGGATCCCGTGCCCGCCCCGGTTGCTCGGGACTCCTTCCACAGGTTCCAGCCCCGCCCGCGGCGCGAAATCAATAATCGTCAGCCGCCCTCCCGCCTTCAACGACCGCGCGAGGCTCGCATCGAACTCCACCGGCTTGGTCAGGTGATGGTAAACGTGCCTCAGAAAAATCGCGTCGCAACACCCCGCCGGCAAATTCGTCTCCGCCTCCTTGCTCTCCACCACAATCACGTTCGCCAGCTTGCGCCTGGCAACTTCCTCCTTCAACTCCGCCAGCTTTTTCGCATCAATCTCCGTCGCATACACTTTCCCCGCCGCCCCCACCCGTTCCACCGCCGCAAACGTGTACTTCCCGTCGCCCGCCCCAATGTCCGCCACTGCCGTCCCCGCCTTCCATCCCATCAACTCGGCCAGCCGCTTAATCTCCTCCGCCGCGTCCCCGCGCACCCCCACCGCAAACACCGCCGCCACCGCGCACGCCAGCCCCACCACCAGTAATTTTTTCTTTTTCATCGCAGCATTGGCCCTTCCCCACAAACCACTATGACTCCTCTCAAATTGCGACGTTAGCACTCCCGAATCGTGACCTTAAAGGGCGATTGAAAGGCGAAAATCCAGCATGTACTATCGTGTGGACCTGGGGGGATGCATGGCGACCAAGACAAAGATCGCATGGACTGACAGAAGGAAGCTACCTTTTGCTTGCTCGACCAACGAACTTTCGAGTGTCACTGGGCGAAGCTGAAGAAGCTCGCTGAATACAAGAAACCGCCTAATAACAAAATCGAATTACTCTACTTTCTTGGCGTTGGATGGCCTCCTTACTTCGTTACCTCGTTCCCGCATCGGACCCAAGGAGGCCGCTATAATGGACTCCCAATTCAAAAGGAGCCCGCTCTCATGCAATACCGCCGCTTCGGCCGCACCAGATGGAATGTCAGCGAAATTGGTTACGGCATGTGGGGACTCGCCGGATGGACCGGCTCTGACGACACCGAATCGCTCGACGCCCTCCAGCGCGCCGTCGATCTCGGCTGCAATTTCTTTGACACCGCATGGGCGTACGGCGAAGGCGGCAGCGAACAGATCCTCGGAAAAGTCCTGCGCGCCAACGCCGGAAAAAAACTCTACGTCGCCTCGAAAATTCCGCCCAAAAACGGCAAATGGCCCAGCCGCCGCTATTTCACGCTTGACGATTGTTATCCGCCGGATCACATCGAAGCCTACGTCAACAAAAGCCTCGCCAATCTGGGCGTCGAAAAACTCGACCTCATCCAGTTCCATACTTGGGAAGACCGCTGGCTCAACGACGAACGCCTCCCGCGCGCGGTGGAAAAGTTGCGCGCGACCGGCAAAGCGGAAGCCGTCGGCGTCAGCGTCAATCGCTGGGAGCCTTGCAACGGCATTCGCGCCGTGCTCGAAGGTGTCGCCGACGCCGTGCAGGTCATCTACAACATCTTCGACCAGAATCCCGAGGACGCGCTCTTCCCCATCTGCCGCATGAAGGACGTCGCCGTGATCGCCCGCGTACCGTTCGATGAAGGCACCCTCACCGGCACGCTCACCGTCGATAGCACGTGGCCAAAAGGCGATTGGCGCAACACTTATTTCGTCCCGGAAAATCTGAAAAACAGCGTCGCCCACGCCGAAGCGCTCCGGCCGCTTGTTCCCGTGGGCAACACCATGGCGCAGATGGCTCTGCGCTTCATCCTCAGCAATCCCGACGTCAGCACCATCATTCCCGGCATGCGCAAGCGCCGCAACGTCGAAGCCAACATCGCCGCCAGCGCCCAGGGCCCCCTCCCCGCCGCCCTCCACAAACAACTCCGCGCCCACCGCTGGGACCGCAACCCTACTTCCTGGTCACAATGAATCGAGGTCCACGAGTGAATTGTTTTCAGCTTTTAGTTTTGAGGGCAGCCGAGCGGAAGTGAACTCTAGGACTAACCTCAGTTCTCTGGTTCTTACTGAGAACTTAAAACTAACAACTAAGAACTACTTCAAACGAAAAAAAGCGGAAGGAAGAAAAAAGAAAAACTCCCAAACTGTCTTTTTCCTATTTCCTACTGACGACTAAAAACTGATGACCAAGAACCTCTTCACGTGTAAAAGAAGCAAAAAAGGAAAAATACAAAATTGTTTTTTTCTATTTCCTGCTGACAACTGAACACTGATGACTGACAACTGCATCACGCGGTTTGCTTCAACGCCCGTTCGACAAGCGTCAGGCAACGCTCGGCCTGCTCGCGCAGCAGCTCATCGTGATCGCCGAGGTCCCGCTGCATGCTGTGGAGTTCGTCCGCAATCGCCAGCGCCGCCAGCACCGCGACTTTCTGTGTGTCTACCGTCTTCGTCACATCGGCGATCTCGTGCATCTTATCGTCCACGAACTTCGCGAGCTTCTGCACGTACTTCCCCTCCAGTTCCCCTTGGATGGAGTACGTTTGCCCGAAAATCTGCACTTTTACCGGCCCGCTCATGGAGTCTCCGCGCGTCCTTATCGGCACAATACCACATCCGCTCCCTGAATAAATCCCGCCCGGCCGCGTGCGCTTCTTGCACAAAGTCCCATTTACATTTTTCGCGCCCTTCGGTACCGTTTGAGTTCCAGCCTGTTTGTCTCCCCAGCCCGCGTAATGAGAATTCATCTGCTCGCACAAGGAGCGCTTCATGGCCACCAAGCCTCGTCCCAAGAAATCCGCAGCAACACTGCAGCACCCGATCCGCGTCGTGCCACTCCATCGCCCGGAGCTGCAACGGGTTGCACCGGCAGTCGCGCCCCGGCTTACTTACCGCGGCGGGCCGATGCTCAATGCCGTCGAGGTCTTCACCGTTTTTTGGGGCGCCGAATGGAAACAAGCGCCGCAGAGCGCGCTTGTGACGAACTTGAATTTGTTCTTCGATTACATTCTCACGAGCGCGCTGATGGATCAGCTCGGGGAGTACAGCGTCCCCGGGAAAAATATCGGCCATGGCAAACGCACCGGCACCGCGGTTCTCACTTCACCCGTTCCAAACACTTCCGTGCAAGACAGTGAGATTCAACAACTGCTGCAGCAGGAAATCGCCTCCAAGAATCTTCCGGCGCCGGGCCCCAACTCGCTCTATTTTTTCTTTCTTCCGCCCGGCGTGCCGGTTGTGCAGGGCGGCAGCGCTTCCTGCCGGGAGTTCTGCGGCTATCACGACGCCACCAGCGGTAACATTTTTTATGCGGTCATGCCTTATCCCGGATGTTCCGGGTGCACCGGCGGCCTTACCGTCGCCGACGCGCTCACTTCCACCACCTCGCACGAACTTTGCGAAGCAGTCACCGATCCGGTGCCCGGCCAGGGATGGTACGACGACAACAACGGCGAGATAGGAGACATTTGCGCGTGGAAAACACGCGTCCTCGGCGGCTACACGATTCAACTGGAATGGTCGAATAATTCTGGATCGTGCGTGTGAGTTGCAAATCGTTTTTATTGCGCGCGGAGTTGCGCGCCGAGCTGCTTTTCGAGAGCGGCAACAACCCTGCCGCTGAAATCGGCGATCTGCGCGTCCGTGAGCGTCGCTTCGCGGCTCTGAAACGTCACGCGCACGAGCAGCGAATATTTCCCCGCAGGAACATTTTTGCCTCGAAAAAGATCCGTCGCCTCGATCGAATGGATTTCGCCGATGCCCAGCGATTGAATCGTTTTCGTCACATCGGAAAACTTCGTACCGTCCGCGAGCAGCAGGGAAAAATCACGCTCGACACTCGGAAATCTTGGCAACGGCTCATACCGCCGCGCTTCTTTCGCCGAACGTATCGCCGTGTAAACCGGATCGAGGCGCAACTCCGCAAGGAAAACGTCTTGCCGCAATTTCAATTTTTCCGCGACCCGCCGCGCAAGCTGCCCCGCGACACCGACTGAAGAGAGACTCCTCGCTTCGCTCGAAATGAGGGTGTTCAGATTGACGGAGCCACGCCGCGTCGCGTGCAGCCAGTCCGCGCCGCCATCTTCCCAGCGAAAACCACCGCAGAGTTCGCCGATGGAATCGAGGTCGCCCTTGAGATCGGCAAAAGAAAAATCGCGCGCCGCGTCATACAGCCCTTTTTCGCGCGCTTCGCCGGTCGCGCCGATCGAAAGCACGCGCGTTTCGAATGACGCGCTTCCATTTAGACGATAGTGACGGCCGATCTCGAAGAGCCGCGCGTTGCGCTGGCCGTGGTTGAGGTTCCATTCGAATGCTCCCGCCATGGTCACGATGCCGGTCGAGCGCAGCACGTTCGCTTCTTCCGAAAGCGGATTCGAAAGACGCGCCGGCGAAACGCCCTCCGGACGGAACAGCGCGTCGCGTTCTTCCGCGACGTGTGGAATGGTCAGAATCTCGCGGTAACCGAGACCGATGAGCCGCTCGCGCAAACGCGTTTCGGCTTCGTACTGCGGGAGGCGCGCCGCGCCCTGGCGTGCGGCAGGCAGGCGGGGCGGAAATTTATCGAGGCCGTAAATGCGCGCGATTTCTTCGATCAAATCAATTTCGCGTTCGACCTCGGCGCGCCAGGAGGGCTGGGTGCATTCCCATGCAGCGAGGAGCGTGCCTTCCGCGCCGCGGTTTTGATCGATTCGAACGGGGGCGAAGCCGAGCGCGCCGAGACTGGCTTCCACTTCCTTGTCGGGAACGTCCGCGCCCATGACGCGAAGGATTTCTGCGCGCGTGACGTGGATTTTTTTCGCGGCGCGCTTGCCGGGATAAATATCAACAACGCCAAAGAGCAATTCGCCGCCGGCAAGCTGCAGAATCAATTCAGCCGCACGGCGCGAGGCAAGCTCGGCCATTTCCGGATCGGCGCCGCGGCCGAAGCGCGTGGATGCTTCAGTGTGCAATTTCAGAAAACGCGCGGCGCGGCGAATGGCGACCGGTTCGAACCAGGCGCACTCGATCAAAACATTTTTCGTGGAAAACGAAATTTCCGTTTCGGCGCCGCCCATGATTCCGCCGATGCCCACGGCACGCGAGCCGTCGCCATCGCTGATCATGCAGATGTTCGAATCGAGCTGGCGCTCGATTCCGTCGAGGGTGCGAATCTTCTCCGGAGCCGCCTTACCGGCGGCGTCGCCGGGCTTGGCGCGGCGGACGACAATTTTGTGGTCGCGAACTTTGTCGTAATCGAAAGTGTGCAGCGGGTGGCCGAGCTCGAGCATCACGTAATTCGAAATATCGACGACGTTGCTGATGCTGGCGACGCCAGAAGCTTCGAGGCGGTCTTTCAGCCATTTTGGGGAAGGCTGAATCTTCACGTTTCGAATGACGCGGGCGGTGAAGCGGCCGCAAAGTTCCGGGGTTTGAATTTCGACTTTTACGGCGTCGCTGGCTTTCGCGGCACTCTCAGCCGGCTTGGGCGAGACATGCTTCAGAGACAGCTTGTAGATCGCGGCGACTTCGCGGGCGATTCCGTAGTGGCCGAGACAATCGGGGCGATTCGAACTGACTTCGGCTTCAATCACGGCGCCATGCGCGCCGTTTTCCACGCCACCGATATTCGTGCCGGAAAGCGCGAGGCGCGAGGCGAGTTCCTGCGGCGTCGGGGCAACGTCGACAAAATCCTTCAGCCAGTTGTAGACGACTTTCATCGGCTATTTCCGCTCCGTTGGCAGCCGCCCGGCATAGAGGTGCGTGGCGTACTCCACTCGCACGCGGCCATTTTCCTGATAGCTGCGAAAGAGTTCGCGCAGCGCGTCCGTCATCGGGGCAAAATTCGCATGGCCTTCCTGCGGAATGTAGGAGCTGCTGCGCAGCCGCCCGGCGAGCCCGTCCCAGTCCAGCAAGTGTACATTCGGCAGGGTGTGATGCAGGAATTCCCCGCCGAGGAAAAAACCTTGCACGTCGTGGGCCTGGGGGTAGGAATCACGCACGCGCGTATAATCCGTCCCATATTTCACGAGAATGTCTTCATACGCCCTGGCGAAAGGTGTCTCCATTTCACGGAAGTTCCAGATGGCGACGACCCAGCCTTGCGGCCGCAGAATCCGCCGAAACTCCGCCCGCGTTTTTTCCGGCTCGAACCAGTGGAAGGCCTGGCCCGCGGTGACGAAGTCGACGCTGGCATCCTCGAGCGTAGTGGATTCGGCCGAGCCTTCAATACTCGAGAAGCCGTCGTAGGCGGCGAGATATTCCTCGCCGGCCTGGCGCATTTCAGAGTTTGGCTCGACGCCGTAAACGCGATTTCCGTTCGTCAGAAAAAGCTCGCTCAGGAAGCCCGTGCCGGAGCCGATGTCGGCGATGACGTGGCCAGGGCGAAGGTCGCATTCCTTGCGCAGCACATCCAGCAGTTCCGAGGGGTAGCCCGGCCGGTAGCGGACATAGTCGGCCGCGCGATTGGAAAAGCGTTGTTTGGCGTCGGCGAAAGTCATTTAGTGACTCGTGACTGGTGACTGGTGACTCGTGAAACCATCGCGAATTGCGAGTTGAGCCGGGCGAGTCGTGTTTGGTTTCTCATGGGAATTGGCGGAGGAAGCGGACGTCGTTCTGGAAAAAGACCTGAATATCGTCGATGCCGTACTTGAGCATGGCGAGGCGGTCGATGCCGATGCCAAAGGCGAAGCCGCTGACTTTCTTGGCATCGTAGTTCACGAAGCCGTAGACGGCGGGATCGACCATGCCCGCGCCGAAGAGCTCGATCCAGGCGGCGCCTTTGCATTTCGAACAAGTTCCGCCTGCTGCCGCGGTGCCCGTTCCGCCGCAGAAAGGGCAGGAGACGTCGAACTCGACGCTCGGCTCGGTGAACGGGAAATAGCTTGGGCGGAAGCGGGTTTTCACACTGGGGCCGAAGAATTGTTTTACGAAATACTCGATGGTGCCGGTGAAATCGCAGAAGGTGATGTCGGTGTCGACGGCCAGGCCTTCGATCTGGTGGAAGGCGAAAGAATGCGTGGCGTCGGGATTGTCGCGGCGATAGACCTTGCCGGGAACGATGACCCGCACGGGCGGTTTCTGCTTTTCCATGGTGCGAATCTGCATGGGTGAAGTGTGGGTGCGGAGAAGGAGCGGCGTCGGCGCGCCTTTCGGCAAATCCAGATAGAAAGTGTCCATGTCGTCGCGGACGGGATGGAATTCGGGAATGTTGAGGGCTTCGAAATTGTAGTAAGGCGTTTCGATTTCTGGGCCTTCGACGACGGAGAAGCCGATGGAAACGAAGATGTCTTCGATTTCCTGGAAGACCTGGCGGATCAAGTGATGGGAGCCGAGGGGGCGAATGACGCCGGGGAGAGAGAGGTCGATTCGCTCACTTGCCAGGGCGGTTTTTTCGGAACCGGACTCGATGGCTGCGCGGCGCGTTTCGATTTGTGACTCAACGTGCGCGCGCAGCTCGTTTAGAGAGGCGCCGACAGCGCGCTTCAATTCGAGCGTGGAGGGTTTCAGCCAATTGTCCGTGATTTGCGTGAGTACGCCGGATTTGCGGCCGAGCCAGGCATCGCGGAATTGTTTCCAGGAAGATTCGTCTTGCGCGGAAGCGCAATCGGCGTCGAAGCGTCCACGGAGGTCAGCGAAGAGCGCGGAGAGTTCCTCGGGCCGCGTGATGCCGAGATGGACGAGGGGCAGTGCCGTTTTGTTTTCGTGTGCCGTCATCGAGTTTTAAGGCGAACATCGCAGGGCACAATGCATCATGCCCTTTCGGAAGAACCTATCACGCGCCGTGAAAAGTCAAGACGCGATGATCATAGCTGGATTCATCGCGCTAAATTCGCGCGATGCCGAAGAGTTCCTCGGCTCCGGGCCGGCAAAATGCGCTGGCCATCCGCTCGAGACGACAGGGCAGAGACAGCCTACCCAGCCGGTTACATCCTGCCGAGAAGGGGCGCAGCATGCTGCGCCCCTACAAAGAGCTGGCGCCGGGCGCCTAGGACTTTTTTGCCTTGGCTTGTGGCGGGGCAGCGGCTTTCGCTGTTGCCACTAGCGACGTGAATGCCGCGGCGTCCTTTACCGCGATATCCGCTAGCACTTTGCGGTCGAGCGTGACGCCTGCGGCCTTGAGGCCGTGAATCAACTGGCCGTAGGTCAAGCCGTTCAGGCGGGCGGCGGCGCCGACGCGCTGAATCCATAGGCGGCGGTACTGGCGCTTCTTGACGCGGCGGTCGCGCTTGGCGTAACGATCGGCGCGATTGGCGGCTTCCTGTGCGGATTGGTAGAGCTTGCTCTTGGTGAGGAAAAAGCCTTTTGTCCTCTTGAGGTACTTCTTGCGCCGTGCCCGGCGCTTGGTGCCGCGTTTTACGCGTGCCATGGGTTTCTCCTTCGGTTTTTGACTAAGCCGGTGTTTTAGAAGCGAGGAGTTTCTTTCGGACGGGTCTGAAGACCCACCACTACAAAGAAAGAACCTCAGCTTTCACAAAACCGCGGCCAAATGCTCTTGGGAGACAAACAGGGTGCGTGAACGCGCAAGAAAGCGTGCACCGCAACGGGTTTGTCTCCGGTATGAACCGCATTTCACGATCGCCTTGCGGCGATTGATTACTTCTGCGGCTCATCGGCCGGCAGGCACCCGTGAAGCGCTGCCTGGCACGATGTTGCGGGACTTGCGTCCCGCATTTTCCTTGGAGGGCGCACGCGAGAGTGGCCCTCTTAGAAATTCGAATTGACCAACGGCGAAATTCGAATTTGGTTAACGGCTGTTGGTCTCAAATGGGGCGCAGCATGCTGCGCCCCTACATGGAAACTCGACTAGCCGTAGGGAAGCATCTGCTTGACGCTGGCCACGTCGGCTTTGTTTACCAGCGTGAGCTTCTTCAGCTTGCGCATGCGGCCGGGCCTTTTTGTACCCATCAAGTGGCGCTTGCCGGAGTGGCCGCGCTTGATCTTGCCGTTGGCGGTGAACTTGAAGCGCTTTCTGGCGCCGCGGTGGGTTTTCAACTTTAATTTCGGTTTCGATGCGTTCCTTGGCATTGCTGGAAATCCTCTCGACAATTTTACTGTGCCGTTTGCTACGGCGGGCGGGGCAAGCCCCGCCCCTACAAAATCATGGTCGCGCGCCTGATAACGCCGGTCACAAACTACGTTCGCGCGTTGGATGGCGCTGCTTACTGCGACTGCTGGGCGCTGGATGACGTCTGTCCCGCGGGCTTGGCGACGCTGACGCCTTTTTTCGGCGCCAGTAACGCCACCAGGACGTTGCCTTCCATGCGCGGCATGGTTTCGATCTGGCCCTGGTCGCCAATCTCCATGAGCAAGCGGTTCATCTTGGCGCGCCCGACTTCCTGGTGGGCCATTTCGCGCCCGCGATGAAAAATCATGGCGCGCACTTTGTGGCCTTCGCCGAGGAAGCGGATGATCTGGTTCTTGCGAACCTGATAGTCGTGTTCCGCCGTGGCGGGCCGAAACTTGACTTCCTTCAACTGCGAGCCGCGGCTGCTCTTGCGCTGCTCGTGAGCCTTTTTGTTGGCCTGGTAAAGATACTTGCCGTAGTCCGTGATCTTACAAACCGGCGGATCGGCGGTGGGTGAAATTTCCACCAGGTCGAGCCCTTTTTCCTTCGCCAGCTTTATGGCTTCAAACGGCTGCATGACGCCGAGCTGGCCGCCTTCTTCATCAATCACCCGGATTTCGCGAGCCCTGATTCGTTCATTGACGCGAATACGGTCGCTCTGCCGGAAGCTGCGTTCTGCGATAAGTCCCCCTCAAGCACTTTGCTATTTATGGGCACGAAGCGGCCGACAAGAACTGCTTTCCCCGGTTCATCCAGGGCTGGGCCCGTTCGAAACCCCACGTATCACCGCGAAGCGATGACCCACGCCACACAGTTGAAAAACGACTGGGGACGGGCTTCAAAGTATAGCATGCGCCAGCGGCTGCACGGCAAGAGGCAAAAGGGTATGGCAGCGGATTTAGCTGGAGACGACGGGTTGGAGGAGACCCCGCAAGAATCGAAGCGCGAGGTCAGGTGCTCAGCTTCAGGTCGCCCTTTGGCCCGCTGATGAGCGCGTGAAGGCGGGCTTTGTCGCTTCGCTGGACGGGGAGGTCGAGACCGATGCGTTTCAGAGTTAAGGAGAGTTCGTCAGGATCCGCGCTCATGATTTCAAAATACTCTAAGCGGGAACCTGCGGGAGCATCCTTGGAAGGATGGACGGAGTCAGCGCTCCATTCGATGAAGAAGGGGAGGAGACCGTGGCGGTCGTCGGCGAGATGGACGGTTTTCCAGTTGAGGACGTGGCCATCGGGGCGTTGACGGGAGCCGTCGTCGGGACCCTTGAAGGCGATTTGATTTTCGCGGAGCAGCTTGGCGGTGGCAGCGATGTCCGGAGGATGGACGGCCCAGGCGATGAGGCGCGGCTCGGTCATCCCGAGGATTTGCGGGAAGTGAACGATCTGCCCTTGTGAAGAATCCGGGGCGATGATTTCCAGATAGCGGCGCTCGCCCAGAGAGAGGAGCGCGTTGCGAGTGCCGCGGCCGGGATGGACGCCTCCGAGTGTGGGACGCACGCCGGTATTTTCTTTAACGAGGTCGATGCCGCGATCGAGATCGTTGCAGCCGATAATGATGTGATCGAGCAAGGCGGGCACCTCGTCGTCATCTTCCGCGCCGTCGGCCTTTGCGACGGATGGCGCGGCAAGGACGCCACCGGTCAGCACGAGAAAAATGCGCCGTGAAAGTGGTCGTGACATTCGTGACCTCCCGCGAGCAACGCACGATCGCCGGGTTAGAGAGAAATGGACGAGCTGCGCTGGCCGCGCTTGCTCAAATAATGATGCCAGAACAGGCGGGCGGCAACGGCGCGCCATGGTTTCCAGGGCGCGCTCATGTTCTCGAGCTTTTCCGGCGACGGGCGCTGGCGAAGGCGTTTTACTTCCTGAACGGCGGTGGCCAAGGCCAGATCGCCCACCGGCCAGATGTCCGGGCGGCGCAGCGCGCTCAATAGATAGATGTCGGCGGTCCATTTACCGATGCCTTTGAAGGCCACCAGCATATTGCGGGCGGCTTCATCTTGCAGGTCGTGCAGATCGCGCAGATCGAAATAGCGGCGCGCCAGAGATTCGGCGAGCAGACGGGTGTACCGAGTTTTCTGGCGGCTGAAGCCGATGCGCAGCAACTCCGCGTCGGTGAGCTTCAGGAAGCGGCTGGGCGTGAGCGGGCGGACGGCGGCATTCAGCCGATCGAAGGCCGCTTTCGCGGACGCTAGAGAAACTTGTTGCTCGAGAATGATGTAGACGAGTGTCGGGAATCCCGGCTTACGTACCCAGAGGGGTGGTGAGCCGTATTTTTTTACGACCTCAGCCAGATGGGTGTCCCGGTTCGCGAGGTGACGCACACCCTGAGCGAAAGCGCTTTCGTTCAGGATGATTTGAGAGGTCTGCACGGCCGGGTCAACAAAGCATTGCGACGACTATTCAACTTGTCGCGCGGGAGTCGACTTCTTGCCGAAGCGATTCGACGACTTCGGCGAGGGGCTCGGGGCCGAGGTCGCCTTTGCTGCGATGGCGGACGGAGACGGTGCCGGCTTCGGCTTCCTTGGGGCCGACCACGAGCATGTAGGGGACTTTCTGGAGCTGCGCGTCGCGGATTTTTGCGGGCAGCTTTTCGTTGCGGTCGTCGAGGTGGACGCGGAGGTTGTGGCGCTTCAGAGTTTCGGTGACGTGCTTGGCGTAATCGGCGACTTTTTCGCTGACGGGGCAGACTTCCACCTGCACCGGCGCGAGCCACAGCGGGAAGGCGCCCGCGTAGTGCTCGATCAAGATGCCGAAGAAGCGCTCAACGGAGCCGAGCAGCGCGCGGTGGACCATCAAAGGCTGATGCTTGGCGCCGTCGTCGGCGACGTATTGCAGGCCGAAGCGCGCGGGCAGGTTGAAGTCGAACTGTACGGTGGTGAGCTGCCAGGAACGGCCGATGGCGTCGATGAGCTTCACGTCGATTTTCGGGCCGTAGAAGGCGGCTTCGCCTGCCATCTGTTTGTACGGGATGTTCATGCGCTTCATGGTGTCGGCGAGAGCGGCCGTGGCGCGATGCCAGTCTTCGGGCTTGCCGGCGTAATTCTCCGGATGCGCGGGATCCCAATCGGAGAGCTCGACTTCGAATTTGTCGAAGCCGAAATTTTTCATGACGGCGAAGGCGAAGTCGACGCAAGCCTCGACTTCGGATTCAATTTGCGAGGGCATGCAGAAAATGTGCGCGTCGTCCTGAGTGAAGCCGCGGACGCGGAGCAAGCCGTGGAGTACCCCGCTTCGTTCGTAACGATAGACCGTGCCGAGTTCGGCAAGACGGACAGGCAGCTCGCGGTAGCTGTGCAGCCTTGCTTTGTAAATCAGGATGTGGCCCGGGCAATTCATGGGCTTGAGTTGGTAGTCGGTTTTTTCGACTTCCACCGGGCCAAACATACTGTCTTTGTAAAAACCCGTGTGGCCGCTGGTTTTCCAAAGATCGAGGCGCATGATGTGCGGCGTGTAGACGAGGTCGTAGCCGCGCTTGAGCAACTCGTCGCGCAGCCAGCTTTCCACGATGGTGCGAATCAAGCCGCCCTTGGGGTGCCAGAAAATGAGGCCTGCGCCGGCTTCTTCTTGAATGCTGAAGAGGTCGAGTTCCGTGCCGAGCTTGCGGTGATCGCGGCGCTTGGCTTCCTCGATGCGATGCAAATGCGCGTCCAGCTCTTTTTGCGTGAAGAAAGCCACCGCGTAAATTCGCTGGAGCTGGGGATTGCCTTCCTGGCCCTTCCAGTAGGCGCCGGCGACGTTCATCAGCTTGAACGCCTGAATGCGCTTGGTGGAAGGAATGTGCGGGCCGCGGCAGAAGTCGATGAACTTTCCAGTGGTGTAGAACGAGACCATCGGCTCGGTGGCTTTTTCCTCCACAAGCTCGCACTTGAAAATCTGGTTGCTCTTTTTGTAGAGGTCCAGCGCTTCGGGCTTGGGAATAAGCTTGCGCTCGTTCGGCAAGTCCTGGGCAGCGAGTTCGTGCATCTTTTTTTCGATCTTTGCGAGGTCTTCCTGAGTGAACGGCTCATCGCGCAGGAATTCGTAGAAAAAGCCGGTGTCGATCGGCGGACCGATGCCGAGCTTCACACTCGGATACAGCTCCATCACCGCGGCGGCGAGCAGATGCGCGGCCGAATGCCGGAATACAAAAAGCGAATCGGGATCTTTTTCCGTGAGGATTTGCAGCTTCACGTCGTGATCCAGAGGGCGGCGCAAGTCGATCAGCTCGCCTTCGCCGTCGTTGGGCGCGGCAACACGCGCGACAAGCGCGGCATCCGCGAGCCGCGGGGAAATACTTCTCGCGACGTCGGCCGGTGTCGTGCCCTTGGGCACCTCTTTGACGCTGCCGTCCGGCAACGTGATGTGAATCTGCTCCATGCGCGTGTTCACCCGGAAGGAGAAACACTAAGCTTATCGGCGGTGTTCCATGCGGTCAAGGCGCGGCAGACGAATTGCCCGCGAATCGAAACTGAACCCAGTCTGTGACTAAATCAGCGTGACGCCCGGAAGTCCGGAAAAATGCGCGTCCGATGTGATCAGCTCCGCCTGGTGCGCCTGAGCCGTCGCGTAGATCATTGCGTCCGCCATCGGCAGGTTTGCAGCCAAGCCCTTCTTCGCTGCCAAAGCGGCCAGGGAGACATCGAGAACGATTTCACGTGCCTGAAAGCTGAAAGCAGTCGACAGAAATTTTTCTGCTAGCGCCAGGTCTTGCTCGCGGAGCATTTTTTTGTAGACCTCGTAAACGACGATGGTGGGAAGCAGCAAGGTTTCTTGGTTTTCGAGATATTTTGCGAACGCATCGGCCTTGGGACCGTTGCCGAGAAACTCAACCCAACCTGAAGAATCCACAACGTATCGGTCAGAACCGCTCGGTGTGGTCACGGTCCTCATCCTTCCACTTGATGCCCTTGGCGATTCCGCGAAGATCTTTTATGGACCCCGGCCGATTTAGGCGTATCGTTCCGTCGAGGACGTAAATCTGCAATTCTTGCCCGGGGCGAAGCGCCAATTCTTCGCGAACTTTCTTGGGAATGACCACTTGAAACTTGGGTGAGACTTTTACCGTTTCCATGGATTTGCCCTACCCTCATTCTATCGATTCATGGCTACGTATGTCCATCTAAATATCGATACACAATAGTAGTGCATACCGTATATCGATATATTTAGGCATGTCGATATCTTTATCGATCGTTCGGTCAGATCATCAAAAAGGTCGCAAACTAGTGGTATGTCCCTTATATAACTTTACAAAATATCCGCCTGCTTTTTCCCCCTGGGCTGGGTGGATCCGGGTTTAATCTGTTCCATCTTGACCCGCGCGCGATCGATCTTTTTGATGATGT